>JAEEGL013627332.1_pt1 | contig 30705 bp, 23 predicted proteins | sample 9134231 | NCBI WGS metagenome assembly JAEEGL01 (sample SAMN16246548, study PRJNA631951) | gut metagenome | biome: gut microbiome; feature: rumen; material: fiber-attached | host: Bos | place: Iran: Karaj | collected 2018-10 | reverse complement strand
GCCAGGCAGCTAAGCTCGCTGTATGTAAGATCAATATCGACTCCGATATCCGTCTTGCTATGACTGCTAATATCCGCAAGTACTTTGTAGAGCATCCCGATCACTTCGATCCCAGACAGTACTTAAAGCCCGCTCGTCAGGCTGTTAAGGATATGGTTGCTCACAAGATCGTTAACGTTCTCGGTTCCGATCACAAGATCTGATAAGAACATAAGCAAATTTAAAGAGCAGCTCTCAGATGGGGGCTGCTCTTTTTTCAAAATTTGAAGGTGGCATCAGAAGCATAGGGAGGATTTCTCCGCCATGTCTCAGATTAGGATACGAAAAGACAGATTATGATCAGAAATCAGAGGTAATATAGCAATGGAAAAAAGCGAAAAGAAGATATCGGCATTTCAAAGGATCATAGGCGACATCATGCTTTTATTCTCGGTGCTTTTGAGCATCGATGTAATTGCGATAATGCTGCACAAGATAAGTGTTGTGGTTTTGAAGGATACATATAAAACGATATTCAGATACGAACTCATTGCGCTGGCTGTCCTTTTAATTCTTTCACTGGATATCAGGTTTGGATTCTTTACAAGGATGAAAAACAAGGCAGTCAAGGCTATAGGCTGGATACTTCGTATAGCGGTTATTCTGTTTTCGGCTATTGTTATTTTCTTCATGGGTGGTGTCATATTCGGAAGCTTTTATAATACCTCTGCGCCGGTAAAACACGTTATCGTGCTGGGAATGGCGCTGGAAAACGGAAAACCTACAGAAGATCTGAAAAAGAGGATCGCTACTGCAGAGAAATATCTTGAAGAGAATAAGGACGCGGTTCTTATACTTACAGGCGGAAATCCGGGAGAGGACGGAAGGACCGAGGCGGCGGTCATGCGCGATATTATGACAGCGGACGGAGTTCCGGCGGATAAAATGCTTTTGGAGGATCAGGCAACGACCACAAAGGAAAACTTCGAGAATACGGTGAAGATTCTTGATCCCGCTGAGCCGGTCCTTCTTATCAGCAGTAATTATCATATGCAGAGAGCGGTAAAAGAAGCTAAAAGGGCCGGGTTTGAAGATGTTCTTCGCCTTCCGGCCACTTCGGGATTCTTATCCTACGGATCTAATATGATGTGGGAAGTTCTGCTGGAGATCAGATCGCTTCCCCAGAACTTTAATAAGATTTAGCGGTAGCCGGTGCAGTAAAATATAAGCATATTTATGCATTTTTTTGATATATTATTTGTCAGAAGCATTTGAGGATCTTTATGATGATAGTCATTATCCCCAAGGAAGATTATCCGAAATACCGGTCCGTGCTTCCCGAAGATGTGACGGGAAGAGAAGGCCTTATGATAGGGGCATTTAACGGCAGCAGTCTCGAGGGAATACTGTTCGCGGAGCCTGTGGGAAATAAAAAATGGAATATCAGTCATCTTTTTGTAATTCCCGATGAGAGAAGGAAAGGGATAGGCAGCGGGCTTATCACAAAATGCCGGGATGAACTGATCTCTCGGGGTGCCCATGCACTTACGACGGATCATTATTCGGAAAACGGGGAGGGTACAGATGTTGTAAATGAATTCCTGAGTGTTTCGGGCTTTTTAGTGCAAAGAAGGACACGAGTTCTTCAGACAACTCTGGATGCACTTTCGGAAGGGGCAAAACGTTTCAAAAAACGCGGATGGGAGTGCGAAATTCTTCCCCTTTCCGAGATGGAAGACGGGATGTGGGAGAATCTCCCGCAATATTTTTCGGAAGCCAGGATAAGCAGACATGAAGGAGATACGAATGCTTTTCTTTATCCCAAAACTTTTTATCACCAAGAGATAAGCAGGTACATAGTTAACAAAGAGAAAGAAATAAAGGCGATCCTTTTGGTACATATAAACGGTGATTCAATTTCGGCGGATTATCTTTGGTGTGACGATTCTCTGGGGATTGCCATGGTCGATATTATTTCCGATTCGGTCAGGGAAGCCCTGTCTTTTTATCCGGGGCATACCAATGTGACCTGCCATATGATGAATCCTGCTGCAGGCAGGATAGTTGAAAAGCTTGCTTTGAAAAAAATCTGTTATATCGGAACTTTAACGGAGTATATAAGGGTTTTGCGCTGACAACAAACTGTATTACACTATACTCATATAGCGGTAGTATTTAAGAATAGCTATACCTGAGAACAAAGGAGAAAAAATATGGATTCCTTACACGAGATCAAGAAACAGAGAGAAGAAATAAAGAATCAGCCCATAGAAATTAAAGCAGAGGAGCTCAAGGATAAGCATGCCGGTGAGCCCGGAGGAAACATTATTCAGCAGGCACCGGCAAATCAGCCCGTATTGGACGAGCGCATCAAGGCTGAAAAGGAAGAAAATCTCGGCAGGATCCTGCTTGATGATTTTACCAATGAGCAGATTGAAAAAAATGAAGCCATAAAAACCGCAAGCTCTCCCGATCTTGAAAAGATGAGAAAGAGCCACAATGTGGTGATGGAATACAGATTAAAAAAGAAAAACATCATCAAGCCGAATGAGTATGAGCTTGTTCCCAAGGTGGATAACAAGGAGGTCAAGCTCCAGGATAAGATGAGAAATAAAGTTCGCATTACAAGGGACGTGGATACATACACAGATCGTATGATCTATTCAAGAAAAAAAGTCCCAATGGAATTAAAAAAGCATTTTGATTATCATACTTTTTCATCTCTTAACGATATCACAAACTGCATGCAGGAAAAAGAAGGTCAGCAGGCTATGCGCCTTATGGGCGGCTACAAACACGCCCTGAAGGAAGAGGAGAAGAAGGAAAAACAAAATCAGCCGAAGGATGAAGAAAAGATCAGAAACGCAAAAGAGCTGATGCTTTATCCTGCCATGGATATGCTCTCAGCCCATATCATGAAGATCGACTACCTTGCACTGGACATGTCCGATGATGATATGCTGGCTAAAAACTGTTATAAGCTCGAGGAGATGAGCAAGGCAGTTCAGGGCTTTACGAAAATGCTCCGTGATAATCCGGATTATCTGGATCGCCTTCTTACAAAAAAAGTGAGGGGAACAAATGAGTCCATGGGAGAGCGTCTGATGAAACGCCTGGATATCCTTACGGCAATGTCTGATTATTATCGTATAAGACGTGTTCTCATCGAGGATGAAACATATATCAGCCTTGCTAATGAAGAAATCTCCTATGAGGATAAAGAGGGAGATACTGTTCAGTTAAAGCGCGTAAAGAAACTGATGAGATCCTCCTTCTTCCTGGCTCAGAACCTTTCAAATGAACTCAAGGGATCATACAAGCTTCCCATAGGATTTGAAGGACATCTTAAGGAAGCTTCGCTTGTAAGAAACAAGATCAATTACGACAGCAATAATACCGAAGAAAAAAATAAAGAGATCAAGAGAAGACTGACATATTTCAGAGATCAGACAAAAGCGATGAATGAGCTGGAGAATTTCCGTTATTCCATAGCACCGACATGGATGCAAAATGCTCTTTCAATCGATCCCGATAAACAGGTTTCGGCACCCAAGGCAAAAGGAGAGATCTTTTCCAGCGGTCATACTACTACGGAAAAGGTTCTTATGAATGACATTATCAAACAGAACGGCAGAGAGAAATTTATAAAAGAGTTTATTAATATTCCGAAGATAAAAAAGAAAAATCCTAATACCTTTTGGAGCGGCTCACCTGTCTTTAAGGGAGGGCAGGATAAAAACTTAGAAAAGATCGATATAAGTGATGATTACGATCGTACCCTTCTTGCAATGGCTTTAGAATACGGTTATCGCAGGACAAATGCGGAAATGATGGAAATGTTTGATTACCTGAGCATACAGATGGATGCGGAGATGTGGGGAAGGGTAAAGGATGAGGATGAAAAAGCTTTTTATGAAAGCGCATTTAAGGAAATGTCGATGAAGCAGATATCGATAGTGTATTCTACGGCAGCCAGACTTGCGGAAAGCGCCGGTATGGAAGCAAGTATTTTGCATCCCATAGATCTTCTGATGCAGGTGGATTCAAGGCTTCGCGCCTGTCTGTTTAATAATTCACTTATTACCAATGTTGATACAGTGAGCAATTCTGTACTTGTTAAAGAACTCTTTGACAAAGAAAATGAGGATGACCGGTTTGATTTTGATATAGATAAATTTCATGCATATTCCGGAATGGTATGTAATCTGAACTTTACCATGGCCTGTCTTATAGGGGAATTTGTGAATATTGTAATGCATATAGAGGAAGAGGAGGATGAATTATGCGAAGCATTATTCGGGCGGGCAGATTTCATGGAAAAAGTAATACAAATGGAATACAATAAGGCTTTTGAAGATGTAAATCACCCGGCCCATGACTCAGCAGTAAAGTTTGCTAAACAGAACAGTCCATCTGCTATAATTTTATGGTATTTTGATATCCATCCCGAATATCTTACTCCGGAATATCTCTGTAAAAAGATAGATGGCGACAAAAAGGGTGTAATTAAAAAGTGCTTAAAGTCTGCCTATGAAACCAGAACTAACGATAATGCAGAGGAAGTTGCATATTGCATAGAGCATGGACTGGTTAATAAGTATTCGAGGGATAAGCTGGAGAAATATAATGAGTCTCTAAAAAAGAGGGATTTCCCGATAATCAGATATCAGAAAGAGAACGATGATCCCAATAAGGATGTGCAGATTAAGATTAACGGCGAAGTCAAGGGCACGAAAAAGATGTCCGAGATAATCGAAAACAGAAATGCAGATCCCTATGGTGTTTTCTCTATGGGTGAGGGCTTTAAAGAATTACAGTACAAGGATGAGCAGGGACAGGTGCATTTTCTTGATAATACATATCTGTAAGCAATCATTTTTCGCTTCGCTCGCCGACTGTGATCTCTTCCCCCTTTTTACCCGGGAATAATTTCGATGAGAGGGCTTTTACTTCCGAATTTCTCCTGTGGATGCGGATGACCGTATCTCCGGGATAGAGCTCGGCAGCACGGTTTATTGAAAAACGGAGCATTCCGATAAGATTCAGTTTATAGTCTGCTCCGACGGCATAATAGAGAACAGGAATTAAAAGCCCTGAAGGGCAGGCGTGCAAAAGCAGCAATCCCGTAACTTTACCGTCTGTTTTGGTGTAGCAGGAAACGGACTGTTCATACCATTCCTTTGGAAGGTATGCAAGATCCTCCTGGGAGGGATCTTCGTATTTGAACAATACGTTCATAAGCCCCTGATAAAATTCCTGATTATCAAGGTTAGCTATGCTCTGTATGTAGGGGGGAGTCGATTTTTTTGTGATGGGAAGCTTTTTGCATTCCTCTACGGTGACAAAAATATCCCTGGATTCATCAAAATCAAGTGAAAATCCGCACTTGCCCAGTTCCGCCTTGGCGGCTTTTCCAAGTGAGCTGCTTTCAAAGAAAGTCCTGCTGACATCGTCACTTTGCGCTTCGTTATGGTAATCCTCCAGCATCGGAGATAAGAAGGATGAATCAACCGCATAGATCCATTTAAGCTCGGATTCCGTCTCAGTGCTGTCTCCGACTGTTTTGAGCTCCCAGATGAGCATGGAAAGAAGATCATTGGTCTCAGAATCGTAACCGGCTATGCCACGATAGTTCATTCGTCCCATATTTTCCGCAATATCACCGTCTACCAGATCGGAGTAATCGGAAATATTATCATCATATATCTTTCGGATATCCATAGCAGATACACCCTTTCTTTATGGCAAAATGAGACTTTTCATCTGCTTTCAAATGTTTCTTTCCAAATATACATAATTTTATATTAAAATATTAAATAAGTCTACAGGTTTACGTTATACTAGTATGCCAATTTATATTGTATAATTTAATAGTGTTACATACTTGCAAAGACTTCTTTTAGGAGGATAGATAAAATGAAAAGACTGGTAGTTTATTATTCATTGTCGGGTAATACGGAAGAAGCCGCAGTCAAGATCGCTAACGGGATAGACGCAGACCTTATGAAGCTTGAAACTGTTAAATCAATGCCCAAAAGCTTCGCAGGTCAGATCATTGTCGGCGGCGGACAGGTAATGATGAAATATATACCCGAGCTTAAGCCTCTGGATAAAGATCCGAATGAATATGATGAGATCATTCTCGGTTCACCTATCTGGAACAGCAAAGGCGTTCCGGCGATAAATGCTTTTTTGAAGGATGAGGAAGCGGCAAAGAAGGTAACGTCCCTTTTCTTCTTAAGCGGCGGAGGTGAAGTGGAAAAAGGATTGAATGCCATAATGAAGCAGCTCCCGAATCTGAAAAATACCGTTTCGCTGCTTGATAAAAAGCATGTGGATTCAAAGGACAACGACAGGAAGATCGTGGAGTTTATTTCGAAGATCTGAATCTGTCTGCAATGGCGGTAAAAGAACGTTTTTTAATCGGACGTAAGACATAGAGAGGAGATATCTCATGGCACGTATATCACAAGAGCAGAAAAAGAGAGAATTTCAGGAAAACTTCAGGACTATGAAGGATTATGCCGAAGGCATGGAGGCTTATAGCACGACATTTGCGGATCAGAGCAATGCCGAGAACCTTCTTTCTTCAGGCGGCGGCGAAAAACTGGGAACGCTGGAAAACGAATTAGCCTCACTGTCTGCGATGAATGCCATCCGTGAATCAGAGCGCAGGCAGGCTTTTACGCAGGAAAACCTGTTCGATCAGGACATTCAGCTTGGAATGCGCGATGCCGCCTACGTAGAAGCTTCTGCGGAGATAAGAAGACGCAAGGCAGTCAAGAGCCACAGATGGGATAAGACAAGAAAGAATCGAATGAAGACCAGCCGTGAGACTCTCACCAAGGCAAACGATAAGATACGTTCCATCAAAGAAAAGCTTAACCCGGCGCAGGGGCAGGCTCAAATGACAGTTTTACAGAGAGTCGAAAATCTGCAGTCCGTCTATGATCAGATCCGTATCGCCGACAGAAACTTTGCCGAGGCGATGGCCCTGAGTAAGGATGAGGAAAAGAGATTAAAGGATAAAGCCGAGCTAACATACTGCAAGAGCATAAAGCGCATGCTGGAGCGTGAGATGGCAGGTCTTCAGCCTCAGAGCCGGGAATACCTGAAGCTGCGCAGCATATCAGATTTAAATCTCAAAGTCTATAACGAACGTATGCGCCCTATTTTAGAGGCTCAGGCAAGGCAAGAGCAGGAAGAAGATCTTCATGATTTTAACCATGGCAATATCATTGAAGAACAGCAAGGCGCTGATCTTATGGACAAGGAAGCAGAAGATCTTGTAAGTGCCGATGTAAAGGTATTCGATACATTTAAGGATACGCTGAATGATGAAAAATACGGGAACACTCAGGATCCGCTGTGGGCGCAGATGAAGGCGAAGGCAGTAGAGCTTTTAAACGGTTGGGATCAAAAGAGCGATCTTGACCGCGGAGATGTGCTCGGAGATCTTCTGATCGCGGCAAACAGGCTTCTTTGCAAGGTAGGAGAGAAAAACGATACCGATAGAGCAAGGGAGGATGCCGCAAGGCAGTTCAGGTCGTTTTTTAAGTCTGTGCTGAAAGGTATGTCGCTGAACTGCCGTGTGCTGGCACTTGAAAGGATATTTAAGAAGGTTGACGAGCTTGATGATGATCCGAATACACCAGGGGCACTGAAAAAAGCCAATGAATCTGTCTTTGCAGAGCTTGCCAGGGAACGCTACATAAATGAGCATCCGGATCTGAATGCGGATGATGACGCAGTTAAATTGATAGACGATATGCACTACCGTATTGCCTATGCATATGATAAGCAATCGATGCATATACAGAATGTTAGGCGGCTGTTTGGTCAAACCAATGAGTTTATGGAGGCTGATCTAAAGTTTGATTTTTCAGGGAAACTCGCACTGAATATCCTTGAAGACGATTTCAGACTGGACCGCTTCGGCAATGTTATAGCTGAGGATTCCGGGAAAAAGCAGAAGTGGGATAAACTCATTAAGGATATTGCCGGGGCGGATATGAAAAAAGCCCTGGAGATACACAGGGAGTGCTGTGCCCGTGCAGTCAGTATAGCTGTAGATCCCGAATGGTTTACCGAAAAGGGAATTAAGAGACATGCCTATGAAATTATGGCATTTAACGGAAGGCTTGCCAGCTTTGATAAGCTTGCGACAGACTGGAAAGTGCAAAACTATGCGGCTGAGCTTTCAAAACAGGCAAAAGAATTGAAAAAAATGGCTTCGCTCAGATCCAGATTCTTTTTGAAAAACGATCTGGATCCCGGTTATCTTACTGAGTTAATGAAGGCAAGAGGAATCCGTCGGGGTGCGCGGTTTGAGATCATGGAACCCGGGGCTTTGAGAAATCTCTATAATATAAAGAGTTTCTTAAATGATCCGGGATATGTCGGCCGATATGACATGATGGAGGACGAGACGGTTCTTATCCATCAGGACGGCACGGATTTTGATATGGCGGAGGATTTGGGTGACGGAGGCGTGCTCGTGCATAATGCCCAGAATCCGCTTAAGTATAAGCATGAATATCTTCAGCCCGCTATATCACAGAGGGCTCAAGGCATTAACTCTGCGGACGATCTTCTCGCAGAATATGGACATATCATCCGTATAAAAGAGCTGGAGGATACACACAAAAAGGTTACGGCGAAGTCTGCCCAAAAGGCAAAGAAGCTGGACAAGGACGAGGAAAACAGAATTAAAGCGCTCAGAGAAGCGGAAATAAGAGAGCAGGAAGAACGTGAGAGATTAGAACGTGAGAGACTGGAACGCGAGAGAAGAGAGCAGGAAGAGCGTGAAAGATTAGAGAGAGAAAGGTTAGAACGCGAGAGAAGGGAGCAGGAAGAACGCGAAAGATTAGAGAGAGAAAGGTTAGAACGTGAGAGAAGAGAGCGGGAAGAACGCGAAAGATTAGAGAGAGAAAGGTTAGAACGCGAGAGAAGAGAGCAGGAAGAACGTGAAAGAATAGAGAGAGAAAGGTTAGAACGTGAGAGAAGAAAACAGGAAGAACGAGAAAGATTAGAGCGCGAGAGAAGAGAAAAAGAGGATAGGGATCATTTCGAGATAAGAGAGTTAAATTCTTATCGGTGGAATATAACAAAGCCCGTTTCCGAAGAAAAGAAACGGGAACTGCTGGAGCTGGGCAAAAAACTGGAAGCTGACATAGCCAAGCAAGAGGAAATGAGGGCGACAAAGCTCAGATATTCCGAGGAATATGACCAAATTGAACAGGACTGGAAGAAACGTAATCAGCATGACAAGGCAGCCAGGGTTTACGAAGATATTTTTGATGATTATCTGTTGCCGCTGCGTAAGTTAAAATATGATACGATAATGCAGTTTTTGGCAAAGACCGGTAAAACAGCTGATGACTTTAACAGTTTGTATGAAGATATAGATAATCTGGACAGGTACCAGTCACAGATCGAGTCATATATCCGTACAAATAAATGGAATGATGAAGATCTGCCATACTCTGAACTTTTCAGCAGCTACAATATTTCAAAGATCCTTAAGGACGGTCAGGGAGTCATCTCCACACATTATATTGACAAAATGCTGGAATTACAAAACGATCTGAGCAGTATGGATTTTTGTATCTCCAATTCGATAAATGAAATTAAGAGACAGCAGAAGATTTTTGAGAAGAAAGTACTCGAAGAAGTTTACAAGATCGAGGGAGAAGGCAGGATCGAACTTGATGAGCAATCAGAAGAAGAAAGCAAGGCACTGGAAAAAAGGGTAAATATCCGAAATGATAAGCTTTCTTTGGCGAATAACGAGACAGAAAAGTTTAATAAACTTTCCGAAAAAGAACAAAAAATAAAGATAGATGAAGAAGTATCAAAATACAAAAAAATGTATGATGAAAAGCTTATTCCTGCATACAAGACATATTTTGATACAGTAAAAAAATATTCATACTACCTTGAAAAAGAAAAAAAGGAGAGCAAGTTCTATAAAGACAGGATAGATTTGCTTGAAAACAATCTCTCTCTGCTCGGAAAGCTTTTGAACGGAGAAGACGAAAGCAGTATTGCAATACGCAGATCACCTGAATTTAAGGCCGATAAAACGATCAAAGGGATTAATAAGGAATTATCCGATATTGAGGAAAGAATGGATGAAGAACTGGATTATCTGCAGTATTCGTTTGATAAGTACACGGGAATACTTGAAGATATGAAGAAAAAACTGTTTAACGACAGTGAACTGAAATTCTTTGAGGGAAAGCAGCCCAAGGAAAAGGCGGATCTTGTAAAGAAGCTATGCGATGCAGGCCTTGAATATCGTAAAAAAGCAAACGGAAAAATCACTGAGGTAGATTTATTCAATGGGCTCAAATCTTTATCGGATATGACGGATAAGATGATGGAAAAGGGATTAAAACTTGAGGATCTTACCGCGGAACAGTACAGAGAACTGAGAAAAAATGTTCCGGTAGCAGAAAGAAAGTTTTATACAGATTACATCAGCAGGCATCGCTATGCTCTTAAAAAGGAAACGATAGATACGGTTGAGGATCCGAATATCTTAAAGAGATCGATTGATCTGAAATTACAGTTAAACGTTAATGACAATACTTCAAAGCTGGAAATAACAGACTTTTGCAAGGTGGATAATTCTTCGCTGCTCTCGGGATTTAAGGGCAATGTATATCGAGTCAGATTCCCACAATTAAACGGACTAGGAGAGCGTGAGGGATATATGCTCCGGAATCCTGAATATATGAAGTTCTTCAATGATCTTAGACAGGGAGGTTCGAAGAATAACTGTCTTGGTTACGGCGGCGTCTGCGGACCATCCAGTGCAGCTCATGTGATAAATCAGCTGTATGGCATGAATATCGCAAATGAGAACACCAATGTATATCTGATGACAGAAAATATCAGCAATAGTGTTGAATATTTGCCGGTCAGAAATAACAGGGGAAAAATATTAAATCCCGAAAGTGACAGGATCAATGTCCATCACTCGGGAGGAATGAACGCGGAAGATATCTCGGCACTTTATGATTTTTACAATATCAGACACGAGGTATACAAAAGAAATGTCGAGAATTCGCAAAACAAAGAAGATTACAGGGATGATCAGGGGGTAGACCTGGATATCGTTAAGATGGCTGAAGAACTTGATAAGGGCAATGTTATCTCTGTTACGGTCAACTCTGTAATGCTTTACAAGGAATATGATGATCCCAGAGAAGAACCCGAGTTTTTCGATAAGAGAAAGGTGAAAAAAAACAAGACAGACTGGATAAGCGGAAAGCTTCATACAAATCACTGGATATGTCTGTGCGGGGCTGTTTATGATGAGAGTGACTGGAAAAAACTGAATAGTTCCGGCGCAAAAGGGAAAAAGACTCTCAAAGGTTTTATGATAAAGGATACCGGAAGCGGTAAAATGGGATTTATACATTGGGAGGATCTGCAGGCGGCGTATCGTGGCATTTATAGGAGAAAGGATGCGAAATACAGATCGGATTTAATCATTCAGAATTCTGCTTTTATCGTTTGCCATAAGCCTGAGACTGACAAGGCTCTGGCTGAAGAGATAAAAACACGCAGCGATCTTATAGCGGATAAATACCGTAAACAAGTGGAGGAAGAGGAGAAAATCCGGCTTAAAGAGGAGGAAAGACGCAAAAAGGAAGAAGAGGAAAAACGCAGAAAAGAAGAAGAAAGGCGCAAAAAGGGAGAAGAAGAAAAACAGGAAAAGATAAACGCTTATATGGACGATCTTAAGAAAGCCTTTGGTGAATTGTCCGATGTGGAAACAGTAAGCGAATTCTTCAAAAAAACCGAAAAAGAATTTGATATCAATAACGAAGAGTGGATCGACAAAATCAGCGAAGAACGGAAAAAATATGTTGTACAAAAGAGAAATTATGAAAAAGCTCTTAAGGGAAATAAGAAGCATGAAGATATCAAGTATTACGTGAAATCTAATTCCGAGTATAAAGATATTTCATCGAAAGCTAAAGTATGGCTGGATTCTTTTGACAAATACAATAATAGTCTGTTAAAGCGCTTTGTAAAGGAGTACAAACCCATTTCCCAAATATATGAAGAATTCCATTTTGATGAGCTTGTGAAGGATAAAAATATAGAAAAGGTGAATGCATATTTTGAAGAGTGGATAAATGAAACCGACGATCACCTTTTAGGGAAAAATGAAACATATGATGTGGAAAGATGGATCCTGGGGTTCATGAAAATCTTCGAGGAGAGCTGCAACCTATACTATAAGATCTATATTGAAGCGGAAAAGAGATTTGCAAACGGTGTCAGGATAGCAGCCATATACGATGACGAGAAATACAGAAAACTATGGGATTTTATCAGCTCCATATATAAAGAATATTTTAACACGGTAAAAAGGGTTACGAATCGAATTTTAAAATTCCCCAGGGAAGAACAAAACCCGGCCTGCAAAATAATCAACAGTCACAAAATGGATTTAAATAAAATCGTGGAAAAATGGGAAAACGAGTTAAAGCAGGTGAAAAAAAATAAGGCTGTTGCTAAGGAGAAAAGACCATGAAAAATAAATTTGCATCCGAGAGATTGAGAGAAGAAATCTACGGCCTTAAGGAATTTAGTTATATCGGAGGCACTGAACCCGGGCTTTCCCTGCCGCTTATCACCAAGAAGGACGGAGAACTCTATGTGGTTTTCTTTGTCTTCACCGTGACCGATGAGATGCCGGGTGCTTTTGTGCTGTGTAAAAACGGAGCTGATCCCGTGTATCTTAAGTACAAAGAGGGGCTTGATAAGCTTGGTATCCGTGAGGAAGACATTGATCTCATAGAAATACCGTTTGAGACTGACGACGTACTTATAGGAATATCGGATGATGAGTACCGGGATCCCGACTTTTCCGAAGAACTGCCCGGGGATATGTTTAAATGCTTTGATGAGGCATATGGCGACGGCAAAATCAATGAAAAAGCATATAATGACTACCTTGATATGCTGATATCACAAAACCCGCCGGAACTGCGTAAATACATAGATTTTTTTCGCATGTAAAAATGGTACCTTTTGAGAGATACGGAGATTAAAATGAGTAAATTTGTTAGGATCGATGATGCTGCTTCAGACGAAAAAACTATATATTTCAAAGATCTGCTTCCGGATGAACTGACAAAAGAAAAAGGCTGCCGGCTGATCGGCGCTCTTGATGATAAAGGCATTCCTGAGGGAGCTGTTGTATTTAGGGTTGAAGGTAACATGGTGGATATCCTTCACATAGAGGTATACGAGGAGCTGAGAAGAAAGGGAATAGGTACCTCACTGATCAGGATCCTTTTAAAGTATCTTGAGCAGACCAAACTGCCCTTTGTACTGCAGGCTGTATATATGTCCGGAGAAGAAGACGGTAATGAAACGGATTTATTTTTCAGGAGCATACCGGATTTTGAAGTAATAAGCGGGGGAAAGTTTTATACTCTGACACCTGATACGGTTTGGAATTCTTCTAAGCTTGATTTTATATCCCGGTATGAGTGTTCCGTAAAACTTTATACCGAGCTTTCCAAGGCGGAAAGGAACAACCTGATAAACGATCTTAAGGATAGGAATCTGAGCGTATTTCTTCCGGAAGAAGAGGAAGCTGTGATACCGGAACTGTCCTTATGCCATCTGGAAAACGCTCATGTAAGCTCCTTAGTGATTTTCAGACAATGTGGTGTTCCGGATACGGTTGAACTTTCATTCCTTATGTCAGATCCAAATAAAGAAGAATATCTGGCCGGCGTCCTAAACGAAGTGATATACAGACTGCACGAATTTTACCCGAAACATAATATTATCTTCAGTGTGGTAAATAAGGAATCGGAGCTTGTGGCAAAGCGCTTTTTTCAGAGTGATATGAAGGTAAATGAGATTTTGACAGCCGTCAGCTTCGGAGAGGTATAATGGCCCCCCGGGACGGAGTCAGAGGGCCATTTTATCCGGCCCCCGGGGACGGAGTCAATGGGTCATTTTATCTGACCGAGAGGCTGACACTCTCGCTAATATTTAGAAGGTCCGATCCTATCCTGAGAGTAATCTCTCCGGGGCAGTAACCTGCTCTTATGATGGCAAGAGCCCGTCCTCTGAAGGTAACGGTCTTTACATCCTTATAATTTTCGTCCGTAATGGGAGCTGCGGAACCAAAGCCTGCAAGGAAAGCGCAGGCTTTTTCTTTGTCGGCGCTGTTTACTGAAGAGCACACGGTTTCCGCACTTATTTCTATCTCTGCATCAGGAACGGTAAATCCGTTTTCATCCGTTATCTCGATACCTACGCATACGAGGTCATGCCCGTCTGCACAAAGGAGATCCTTTTCCGGAATGAGCCGGATCTTCGAAGGATTTTTCGTGCTGCACAGCTCGGTTCTTGATACTTCTTTTCCGTTTTTATAGCTTACAGCCTCGATCTTTCCCTCTTCATATATTGCTTCAAAGCGGGCACAGAAGGGAAGAGGCATTCTTTTTCCGGTGTAATTAAACTGATCTTCCCTGCCATAGACGACGGGCTTTCTTCCGAGGCTTCTTCCGTTTATTAAAACCTCAGCCTCCTCCGCGCAGGAGACAACCACGATCTCGATCTTTTTCCCGACATGATCCTTGTAGCTCCAGCTTTTTAGAAAATCCGGAAATCCCCACATACTGGTAAGTTCGTTTTTGTCAAAATTGTTCGGATGAATCGTATAAAGAAAGGTTTTTTCGCTTCCGAACACTACGCTTCTGTATTCGCCCTGTGCTCTGATGTGGCCGATTATATCGTAATCCGCGTCGTTTGCCAGTCTCCACGGAAAGTGTGTTGCCTTCCAGGGCATGAGCTCCCAGTGATCTTTCGGCGCTTCGGGATCATCCGGATAAAAGTATGCGGATTTTCCGATCCCGGCTTCGCCTATATAATCCCATGCAGTCCAGGTGAATTCACCGATGCAGTAATCCTTTTTAAGAACTTCAGGCCATCTAAAGCCCACTTCCCTGGGGAAGTTTTCACTTCCGAGGATCACCCTTTCCGGATAGAGCTCATGGTCGCGTTCATAGAGATCCTCCATATAGTTATATCCCACGATATCCAGAGAATTTGCAAAGGCTTCAGTGTTCTTTTCCCAGAAATCGGCACGCCGATCTCCCTGTGCATTCTGATTCTGGTCCTGTCCTATGGCCAGATAGTCATCAAGGCCGGCCCAAAGGGAACATATGCCGTTGCTTACGGGCCTTGAGATATCAAGTTCCTTGATCCTGCGAGCCAGCGAATCGGCGAGACTGTACCCTTCGCCGATACCGCCTCTTTCAGGGATCTCATTTCCGGTGGACCACATGATCACCGAGGGATGCATCCGATCTCTTTTTACGAAAGCAGTAAGATCTTTATCCCAGTCGCTGTCAAAAAACTGGTGGTAATCACCTCCTCTTTTTCCGATTCCCCATGCGTCAAAGGCTTCGTCGAAAACATACATACCTTCTCTGTCGCAGGCTTCTATAAGTGCTGCGGAGGGCGGATTGTGGGCGGTCCGGACAGCGTTAAAACCGCTCTCTTTAAGCTTTCTTACCTTTCTTGCCTCCACTTCATAGAGGGAAACCGCACCAAGGAGACCATTGTCATGGTGGATGCATCCTCCTTTTAATTTCACGGTTTTCTTGTTTATCCGGAGTCCTCTGACAGAATCGGCGGTTATGGTTCTTATGCCAAAAAGGACGGTGTCCTCATCCACAGTCTGAGCATTACCGCTTTCAATAAGATGGGTCCTGTACTCACCCAGGTCTTTTACGGATACTTTTACAAGGTAGAGGTCAGGATTTTCAATATCCCAGAGAAGGGGGTCTTTTACATTCAGGACGATCTTTGCAAAAGAGGATCTGCAAGCGGGAACCTGAAGGATACGGGATGTTGATGCTGCAATGCTTTTTAAAGCCCGATCTTTAGTATCAGGATCTTTTTTCGGATCGGAGTCGGGACACAGGGATATCGTAACCTCAGCCAGATGGCTTATGGTGGTATCGTTTTTCACTTCCACCTCACCTTCGAGGAAAGCGTAACCATCGGTTATTTCTTTCGTGTGAAGATATATTCCGTCAGGCTCAACATGAATCTTTGGTCCATGGAGAAGACTCACGCTCCTGTAAAGACCGGAGCCGGTGTACCATCTTGAAGCAGGCTGCATGGAAGTATTGACATTGACGGTGATACGGTTTTCTGCTCCGAAGGTCACGTAATTTGTGAGATCGATTTTGAAAGGAGCGTAACCGTAATGACAGCCGCCAACCCTGCTTCCGTTGACATCAACGACAGCATTCATCATTGCTCCGTCAAAGCTTAAAATGACAGTGTCGTTTTCCCATTTCTCGGGAATAAAAACATATTTTGTGTAGCTTGTTTCGCCTCCGGTAAAATAGCCGGAGTCAGAGTCTGCGGGTGCATCCTTTGAAACCGGAGTATCTATCATCCCATCATGGGGAAGATCCACCACTGTTCCGGGGTCATTTTCCAGAATGCCCACTGAATCCAGGAGACCTTTACGGAATGTCCAATTATCATCAATTATGTTTTTTTGCATTTTGCTCCGTCCTTTTTTGTCCGTATTTTTTGAAAACTGTCTATATAACTTATTAGCGTACCGGGCCGGGTTACCGATATGTTTTATTCTACATTGGAAATCCGGTTATTTCAATCGTATATGGAAAAGGGAAAGTGCACAGGGAAGCATGTCGTGGTTATAGATATCGACTATATCAAATGATAGATTGATAGTATTAGATAATAAAGAAGCCCGATGATATCATCAGTTCAAAAGAGTGGTTTGTTTTTTTATTAAAATGGAGCGGGGATATGAGAGAATTATTGGCTTTTGGCGATTCAAACACATGGGGGCTTGTACCCGGAAAAGATATAAAAAACAGGTATCCCAGAGAAAAAAGGTGGACGGGAATACTTGAGAAAAGACTGAAAAATGTAAGGATAGAGGAGGAGGGTCTTTGTGGCAGGACCACTGTTTTTGAGGACAGGACCAGGCCGGGAAGAAACGGATCAAAGATCCTTCCTACACTTCTGGAAAGTCATTATCCCGTCGACGGTGTCATACTGATGCTTGGGACAAATGACTGTAAATCCTGTTACAACGCCACCGCGGAGGAGATTGGCCGCGGGATCGAGAAATGTTTATCCGAGATAGAGAAATTCATCGATCCGCAGAATATCCTGCTGATCTCACCGATCCATTTAGGAGAAGATGTCTGTTCTCCTGAAAAGGATCCCGAATTTGACAGGACATCGATATGGACCAGCAAGGCACTTAAAAGGGTTTACAGAGATATCGCAAAACGCAGAGGGACGAGATTCATAGCTGCTTCTGATTACGCAGCTCCCAGCGAAGTCGATGACGAGCATTTAAGCGAAGAAGGGCATGAAAGACTCGCGGAAGCCATTTTTGAAGCCCTTGCTGAGGATAAAAGAGAACGGATAGTTTCGTAGGTAAGAAGGTAAAAATTTTTTTATCAGTTCGTACAGATAAAGTTTTTCCGCTTTTTTTCAAGGGTAACAGGTGACTGCCGGAATAGTGCATGGATTGTGATCAAAAATGATACCAATGAGAATTCGTGGTATGATATTATGTAGAGGTAGTCATTTTTTGTTTAAAGAGGGCAAAGCTCGAGCCGCTTATAAGGAGGTTTTTATGAAGATCGTAAGGACCGCCGTTGTGCTTTTACTGATACTTTTGGGATGCGTTTCCTGTACACCTGCGCAAAAAAACGGGGAGGACTCTTTTTCTTCGAGAGAAATTACAAATAAGCCTGCTATCAAAATAAAAAAAGCTGTGGAATCTACCGGAACCAGCACTGTTACAGAGTATGATGAGTCGGGAAATGAAATAAGAGGGGTCCATTATAATGAGGATTCTGAAATAGTTTTTTCATATACCTGTGATTATGATGAAAACGGAAACCTGCTTTATTCCGTGAGTGACGGAAATGGTCTGGGTGGAAGAGAATATACGGCGGAGTATAACGAATTCGGATATCCGGTAAAGATACACATAATAAACAATGATCCGACCAGGGATATCGGAATGTACGATATCACAACGGAATATGAATATGTATATTATGATACAAGGGTCTAAAGTCAAGGAAACGAAGCAGTCCGATGTATCAATACCATCAGGTGACAATCATGTTTAACTTTTTTTTCAAAGAAAACTGTAAAAACACCGGCATATCCTTACGATCCGCAGACAGAAAAGCCCGTCATCAGGGCATCTATATGCAACGGGGAGCAGGTTGCCGGCTTTAAAAACATCAAAACCGGCGAGTTCCACGAAGTCTCCCTCATCAGAAATGATGAAGAACTGGACGCTTTTAAACAAACCTACGGTCTTGATAAAATAGAGAAAATATACTGACCCCCGGGGACGGAGTCAGCAGGCCATTTTCAGAATATTCAGATAATGGACCTGCGACTCCGTCCCCTAGGGTCATTTACAGAAAAATGAAAAAACCGGATAGTAAGATCATTAAAGAAACAATAAGCATAGCCTGGCCGGCAGTTGTGGAGTCTTTTTTTACGGCCTTTGTCGGACTGGTAGATTCGTATATGGTGAGCAGCCTCGGAAGCAATGCTGTCGCTGCGGTAGGGCTTACCACCCAGCCCAAGTTCATGGGCCTTTCCATGTTTTTTGCCCTTAATGTGTCACTCTCGGCTCTTGTTGCGAGGAGAAAAGGAGAAGACCGGAAAGAGGATGCAAACAGGATCCTGGTATCGGGACTTTTGTTCATCCTGATAGCTGCAGTCGTTATCGGCGTTGTTTTGGTTTTTTTTGCTGATCCGATAATAAGATTTTGCGGATCTGATACGGACACCCATGCTCAGGCGGTGGCATATTTTAAAATAGTCATGGGCGGTATGATCTTTAACTGCATCCAGATGGGAATAAACTCTGCCCAGAGGGGAGCGGGAAACACCAAGATCACTATGCGGACGAATCTTGCGTCAAATATCGTTAATGTGATCTTCAACTACCTCCTTATCGGAGGAAAGCTGGGATTTCCGGCTTTTGAAGTAAATGGAGCCGCGATAGCGACAGTCCTTGGAACAGTTGTGGCGAGCATAATGAGCATTCTTTCGCTCTTTAAAAAAGACTGTTTTGTAAGTATTCCGTACATAATAAAAAACAGGATAAAACCGGGGCTGGAGGCATTCAAGTCCCTAGTAAAGATCGGATATTCGGTTTTCTTTGAGCAGATACTGATGAGAGTCGGCTTTATGGCCACATCGATCATGGCGGCAAAAATGGGAACGGCATCTATGGCTGCCCATCAGGTCGGAATGAACATAATGGGATTGTCATTCTCCTTTGGTGACGGACTTCAGGCGACGGCAGTTGCACTGATCGGGCGAAGTCTCGGTGAAAAAGACGAGGCGCTGGCCAAGGAATATGGCCGTACCTGCAGGATAATGGGACTTATCATATCCATTGTTCTGGCTGCTCTTTACTTCTTTGGAGGTCATGCGCTAATGTCCGCATTCTTTGAAGAAGAGGAGATCGTTAAGATCGGAGTTGATATCACCAGGATCATCATTGTTGTCGTTGTATTCCAGGTATCCCAGGTTGTATATATGGGCTGCCTTCGCGGAGCGGGAGATACGGGGTACACGGCGCTTGCATCCATCATAAGCGTAACCGTTATCAGAACCGCATTCTCGTATGTTTTTGGCTATACGCTGGGCTTTGGGATCAATGGAGTCTGGATGGGTATTCTGGCAGATCAGGTAGCGCGGTATATATTTGGATCCATCAGATTCAGACAGGGGAAATGGACAAAGATCAGGATATAGAGTTCCCCGGATTCATAAAATTTTTTAAGTTTTTTCTTGAAAAGTATTTTTAATTATATTAGCCTTTTCTTAGGACGTCCGAATCTATTCTAAGAGGAGGCTTTTTATAATGGATAAAGACGGTTCTGCAATCTATGCTGACAGAGTAGATTTTATATGAGAAAAAACTTTATCGACAATTTAAGATGGATGGTGATCCTGCTTTTGATCCCATACCATGCGGCGCAGTCCTTTAACACATGGGGGGAACTGAACTATATATGCTTTGAGCAGAGCAGATCAATCAGCAGTCTGATCGTTTTCCTTAGTCCCTATTACATGCCTCTTATGTTCCTGCTTGCGGGAATGAGTACAAAGTATGATCACGCTCACAGTCGGGCTGATCGCCTGTGTTATAAATGTTTATATGTTTATCTGGTCGGGGAAGGATTTCGGAATTGCCAATACGATAGCCAAAGCATTTGCTGAATGGTTCATGCTCCTCGCACTGATCGGGATCGGAAAGAGAAGCTTTGATTTTACTAATAAAGTTTTGGTATTTCTATCACGCAGGTCATTTCTTATTTTCAGCCTGCATTTTCTGTGGATCGTGCTGTTCCAGATGTGGTTTGCAAAATTGTTTGAAGGAAATACATTTTTGCTTTATTTTATTCCCATTGTGCCGGCATATTTTGCAACCTTTGCCTGCTCTGAGATCGTCATACGGATCCCTCCGTTAAGCTTTCTTATGGGCAGCAAAAGCATATACAGTAAAGCGAAGGATCACAAAACATGAATACAATAACAAAAATACAGGCAAGACAGTTCATACTTTCAAAGCAGGGGCTTATCGGCCAGCATCGCTTTATCGGCAAGGACGGTGCATACACTTATATCTGTCAGGCCGGATGCATCCAGTATGATCCGGTTGATGTCTGTGGCAAGAATGCTGAGCTCACACTTCAGTCCAGAGTCAAAAATTTCAAAAAGTCAATGCTCTGCGACCTTCTCTACAAGGACAGAAAGCTGGTCGATTATGCGGATAAGGAACTATCCATCTGGCCTTCTGAAGACTGGCCGTATTTCTCGTCCTACAGAGAAAGAAGCAGAAAACTTGGAAGGACATTCAAGGGTCTTCGTAAATTAGAAAAACAGGCACTGGAATATATCGAAGAAAACGGTCCGGTATCGAGCGATTCCCTGCCCATAGAGGGTGAGATCTTCTGGCAATCATCAATGCATTGGAGCGGGAACTGGCAGAAGAAATCCCAGGCGGCACGCTCAGTCCTTGAGCAGCTCTATACAGACGGCGAGCTTGTTATTTACCACAAGAAGGGCAGCCGCAAATATTATGACCTTGCGAGAAGGCACCTTCCCAAAGATATTCTCGAGGCGGAAAATCCTTGTAAGAAGGATGAGGAGTTTCTGTGCTGGCGCGTTTTAAGGCGCATCGGTGCGGTGGGCCTTCTCTGGGATAAGAACAGCGCGGCATTTTTAGGTCTTGACATTAACGCTGAAAAACGCAAAAAGGCGCTAGAGATCATGACAGAGGAAGGGAAAATAATCCCGATAGAGGTGTACGGCATAAAGCAGCCTTTCTATTACAGATCGGATGATTCGGAGCTTATGAGAGATGTCATTGACGGCACTGCCGACCTGAAGCCAAGGATGTCGTTTATTGCACCTCTGGATCCTCTGATGTGGGACAAGTCCCTTATCCTTGCGCTGTGGGACTTTCAGTATTCCTGGGAGATATACACTCCCGCAGATAAGCGTAAGTATGGTTACTACACTCTGCCGATCCTTTTCGGTGACGGATTTGTTGGCCGCATTGAAGCGGTACCGGACAGAAAGGCGGGAGTGCTTGATGTAAGAAACATCTGGTGGGAAGACGGCATCCGCCGCACCAGGAAAATGGATACGGCACTCGAACAGGCGGTGAAGAAGTTTGCGAAGTTCAACGACTGTAAAGAGATAAGATATATGTAATGGATTGAGACAAAAGTGGAATTTCGCGTAAAACCGGACCCATGACAGAAGATGATTGAAAAGGAATTGAGTATTGGGAGGATCTGTCGTTGTCAGATATTGATCAGCAAATACATAGTATACTGGAAAACTGGGAAATAGAGCTTCCATATGTCGAAGATCGGTTAAAGGAAGATGCGGAAAGACCTGTTTATAAAATACAGACCGGTTCCGGATCTTATATTTTAAAGGGTTTTTCCGATGATGTTCCTGAGGCTGCTATAATGAGTAATGTCAGGGCACATCTGTTTCTGGGAAATGAAAAAGGAATTGCACCCGGTCTTATTCCTGTAAAAAACGGAGAATATTATATCTTTGTTTGTGATCATTGGTTTTATCTTATGGAGTTTATTGAGGGAAGGCAGATGCAGGAAACTCCTGAAGACGAATTTCTGATAGGAAGGGCTGCAAGACAGTTGCATGAGCTAGAAGGGTACAGTAATAAATCTCCTTTTTCGCAGAGCAAAAAGCAATTTTATGAATGGTTCAGGGATTGCGACTTTGTAAACGAATTTGATGCGATCCTTGACAATATTCCCGACTTTGAGCAGCTGGATCAATGTTTTATTCACTCTGATATCGGTCCTCATAATATGATGCTAAGTAATGACGGAAAAGTTATGTTTATCGATCTGGATGATGCGGGTATCGGAAGCAGGTACTTAGACCTTGGCTGGCCGTTTATAATGCAGTTTGTGGATTTTGATCATGATACCGAAGAAATGAATTATCGTTATGATCTGGCGATCAGCTTTCTGAAAGGATATTACTGCGAGACAGATTTAACAAGGGAAGAATATGATCTGATCTTTTACGGTGCAGAGCAGATGCACATTTCATATATGCAGGTTTATGGACCGTATGCCGTCGATTCCTTATGGAAGATCCTTAATTTCGGTATGGATCAGAAGGAGATTCTGTGGGAAATGATAAATAAATTCCCTGGTGTAATTACGACAGACGGATGATATGAACGGATGTCAATGAGAATAAAGTTCATGAAGGGAGTTTTTTATACTAAATGAATGTTAAACTGATAAAAATGAATTATGAGTACAAAGACAGACTCATTGAAATGTTAGATGAATGGAAAGCTGATATCGAATTAAACCATACCAATCATTCTCCCTGGGCAATCTTCAGAAATGATCCTTCGGATTTTGATAAATATCTTGAAGGACTTGAAAACCGTGAGGAAACCGAAGATATGGTGCCCGATTCAACCTTTTTTTGCATAGATACGGACCGGGATAGGCTTGTGGGAGCTGTTAACATCCGTCATTACCTGAATGGAAATAATTACCTGACAGGAGGCCACATCGGTGACGGAATAAGGCCCGGCGAAAGACGGAAAGGGTATGCTACGGCCATGATCGGCCTTGCACTAAAAGAGTGCCGGAAGCTGGGACTTAACAAAGTACTGATGGTCTGCAATGCTGACAATTACGGAAGTGAAAAGTCGATCATAAACAACGGAGGAGTTTTTGAGTCTGAGATCACGGAGGATGGCAAAAGAGAAAAACGCTACTGGATCACATTAAACGAAGAAACGATCGAAACGAAAAGGCTTGTTTTGAGGCGGCTTATGCCAAATGACTATAAAGCCATGGCTGCCTGGGATATGGATGAGAGAGTATATAAGTATCTGATGAGTTCAGCCTGCAAGACACCGGAAGAGCCCCTTTCGTGGCTTCCCAGAAAGGACCCGAATTCCAGGGTCAATATCCTGATGCTGGTCACAGAAAAAAGTGATGGACATGCGGTGGGTATATATGCTTTAAACCACGACATCCCAAGGGATGTGTGGACGCTTTCCTATGTGAACAGGTATGATGACTGGGGAAAAGGGTACACAACTGAGGGAATGAAGGCATTGATGGATCACGCTGTAAAGGTTTATGGAGCTCATTCTTTTGAGGGAGAATGCGCGAAAGAAAATGCCGGAAGCGCCGCCGTTATGAAAAAACTGGGAATGCACTACGACCATGATTCTTTTTATAAGAAAAATGACGGGAGCGAAACATTTGAATCTGAAGTATACAGGCTTTGACCCTGGGGGACGGAGTCAGGGGGTCATTTTCAGAAAATTCAGACAATGGCCCTGCGACTCCGTCCCCGGGGGCCAACCGGGGGCACAACGGGGTGGCAAAACCGGGGGCAAACTGTCACCCTGTCATCATTTCATAAAATCCGGGAATGGCGGAAGTGGCTAAAATCTGAGCAGAGGTGAAAAAGTCTATTACGCCGTGACCTATCATGATCGGTACCGGATTCCTGTATTTCCTGTAGATAATGCAAAGCGGTATTGTTAATGGCAAAAATGATAAGAATCTGTAGATCATGTAACTTGTATCAGGCAGAGTTGGAATAAAGCAATGCTGCAGTGCAAAGAAAAACGACGGAACAATTATTGCAATATATTTGTTTTTTATAGTGTTGACTCCGCATCCGAGATAGACTCCATCCTCAGCAAAGGCAGTACTCACTGGTAAAACTATCAGATTGACTGCCGCGAGAGCGACCGGTATGGGTGCGATCATCATTGATGGGGCATAGGGAATCACACCATAGCAGATAAAACCCGCAAGATACATTCCGCCCATTCCTGCAAAAACTATGAGACCGATCATTGCAAACACATGTCCGGCATGTGTTTTTCCCTTTTTATAATTTATAAGTCCGGCAAAACCGCCATCATTTTTTGTCAGAAGGAATAATATTGCGACAGTCAGGATATTCAATATGCTTGCAATTATTGACCAGATATTGCTTATTTCTGCTAAGGATTTTTTTGTGATGAATGATGCGGCAACGAATATCGTAACAAATAATAAGCTTCTTATGGGCATGAAATAAGGAAGAATTTTTTTCATCACTGAGCTCCCAGAATGATATTGACGACATCTTCAATAAAGGCTTTGCGTCTGCGTTTATTCATAAGGTCATAACCTATGATCTCTTTTGACTTGTTACCTGCGAGAAATGCTGTTTGCATGGATGAAGCAAGTAAAAAGGATATAAGACGCCTTTTTTCTGCAGAGATGCCGGCGCTTAATGCCATTTGAAAGCCTATTTGTGTAAGAACCGAATTACAATTTGGTCTGTAATTTCTGAGATCGGAAAGAATTGAAATCCTAACAATTTGTCTATTGGCAAAAAGATAATCGAATGTTTGACTTGCGTAAGATATCAGTCTTTCCCGATCGGAGAGCCCATCATTTTGCACCTTAAGGAGATCGGGTTTCATGCTGATCAAAAGGTCGTTTATTATTTTATTGCAGCATTCAGATATAAGGTTTTCCTTGCTGCCAAAATGATAATTGATAAGACCAAGCGCAACGCCGCTTTTTTTGGCGATCTCTCTGGCTGTGATGCTTTCTGTATTACCGTCTGATTCCCGGATCAGCTCAATTGTTTTATCGATCAATGTGTCTTTTATATCGCTCATATGCGCCCCCTGAACAATGATATGCATTTTTTTTGAACAGTGTTCAAAAACTATTATACTGAACAGCGTTCAAACCGTCAAGTGATCCCAGGGCTTAAGTCAGTGGGCCATTCTGCAAAGACGCTTGACCGTGGTTTCGGAAATGTCCATTACTCTCGCTACTTGTTTTGTCGTTAATCCTTTTTCCTTAAGCACCCTGACAAATTCGTCTCTTTTAGTCTTTATTATATATGCAACAGCGGATGTTGACGGCAGGTCTGTCACGGATTTAAAGATCGCGAGAGCCTTTTCATCAGTTATAAAGAATCTGTTTTCCTTATGATCATTTATATAGAGAGTGTCATCTGATTCAGTGGAATGAGTGGAAAAGAAACTGTGAAGAGCCTTTTTTGAACCTGTTATCCCATAGGCAAAAGCAGTGTTGACAAGCAGGTTTTTTTGACCGTAGTACGCGTTTACGCTACTCCAGCGGTACTCGGATTGAAAACGGCATAGTTTTGCTTTTACGGGATTATTATGAATGTAGAAAAGCACAGAAAGAAAAGCACTGTTATTATCAACTACAGAGCTGTGGAAACGGTCTTGGAAAAGGTGACCGGATCGCTTATACTTATTGTTGTACCATCGTACGAATTTCGTCTCAAGACTCTGGAAGAACCGTGAAAGTATATGTGGCGCAGAATTAAGTAATATATGTATGTGATTGTCCATTAAGCAGTAAGCATATATCTCAGTTTCATACTTTTTTCTGCAATCCGACAAAATGTAGAGAAATTTTAGATAATCCGATTCTTCCTCAAAAATAATGTGCTGATTGACAGATCGAAGAATGACATGGTATATGCCGGTTGAACTGATAATCCTTGGCTTTCTTGGCATAGATTCCCCCCCATATATAGATTTGTCAAAATCGAGTTGTAGGTTGCATTATACGCCGGTCTGAAAGGGAATGCAAGAGATAAGTGAAAATGGCCCTGGGGGACGGAGTCAGGGGGCCATTTTCAGAAAATTCAGACAATGACCCTGCGACTCCGTCCCTGGGGGTCATTAGTGAGGTAAATATGGATCTGATATTGATACTGGGCAGCGGTGCTGTCGGAAAGATGACTGTAGGGCAGAAACTTACTGAAATAACGGATTTCAGGCTGTTTCATAATCATATGATGATAGAGCCTGTATTAGAGATTTTTGGCGGATTTCAGGGAGAACTGATAAGTAAACTCAGGGACGATATATTTGATGAGTTTATGAAAACAGAATATCAGGGATTGATATTTACATATATGATGGCATTTGATCTTCCATCCGAATGGGAATACATAAAAAGCCTTTCCGATAGATTTGAAGCTACCGGGGGCACGGTTTTTTATGTTGAACTTGTTGCTGATCAGGAAGAAAGGCTCAAGAGAAACAAAACAGAAAATCGACTCAAAAACAAAGCCTCAAAAAGGGATATTGCAATATCGGACGAAAGGCTTAAACACGAGGATTCCCACTATCGTTTGGTCAGCTATGACGGGGAGATAAAATTCAAGAATTATATAAAAATCGATAATACGAAGCTTGAGCCGGAGGCCTGTGCAAAAATGATCAAAGAGCATTTTAATCTGCCGGATAAAAGCAAAAGAGAACTCATGCGAAGGATCAGACTTGTAGAGGTTTCAGAAGAGAACCTTCCGGAATTACACGATATGCAGGTCAGAAGTTTTATGCCTTTGTATGAAAAGTATCACGATGAGTGCTCGCCTGCGATCGAGAGCTTAGAGTGTGTGCATAAAAGATTTGAGGCTCCCAACAGGAAGTATTATTTTATCATGAAGGACGGGGCAAGAGTCGGGGCGATAAATATAGGGCATAAGGATCCAAATGAAAAAAGCATAGCCTTCATAAGTCCGCTCTTTGTACTGCCGGAATTTCAAAACCAGGGGATAGGATACGTTGCTATACAAAAGGCGTTTGAACTATTGCCCGATATAACCTGCTGGAAGCTGGACACTATACTGCAGGAGCCGGCAAACTGCCATTTATATGAAAAATGCGGGTTTGTAAGGGTTGGCGAAGAAAAGCCGGTAAACGAGAGTATGACACTTGTGGATTATGAGCGAAACGACCCTGGGGGACGGAGTCAATGTGTCTTTTTCCATTACTGTAAGCCATAAACTCCGGAATGGTAAATGCATTATCTGAAGGGCTCATATCTGTAGATGATATACAGACTGCACGAATTTTACCCGAATCATAATATTATCTTCAGTGTGGTAAATAAGGAATCGGAGCTTGTGGCAAAGCGCTTTTTTCAGAGTGATATGAAGGTAAATGAGATTTTGACAGCCGTCAGCTTCGGAGAGGTTGAATGATCATAATTTCTGATTAAAAAAGCTTTATAAATGTGCTATAATGATTTCGTTGGTATTTATTTTTTTTAAGGAGGTATTTCTTATGCAGTATGTTATTGAAGGTGAGCCGTTGCCGGTAGTAATCTGCACACTTGAAGCAGGTGAGACCATGATCACGGAAAGCGGCGCAATGTCCTGGATGACTCCCAACATGAAGATGGAGACTACATCCAACGGCGGTGTGGGAAAAATGCTCGGACGCGCATTCTCAGGTGAGAGCCTTTTCCAGAACCGCTATACCGCAGAGGGAGGTCAGGGATCCATCGCATTCGCATCAAGCTTCCCCGGTTCCATCCGTGCGTTTGAGATCAGCGAAAGTAACGGAATCGTAGCTCAGAAGAAGGCATTCCTGGCTTCAGAATCTACCGTTGAGCTTTCCATTTTCTTCCAGAAGAAGGTTGCTTCCGGCTTCTTCGGCGGAGAGGGATTCATCATGCAGAAGCTCAGCGGACATGGAACTGTATTCCTTGAGTTCGACGGATATATCAAGGAGTATGAGCTTCAGGCCGGCGAAAAGATGATCCTTGATACAGGTTATCTTGCCGCTATGAGCGACACCTGCAGCGTTGACATTCAGAGCGTAGCAGGACTGAAGAATATGTTCTTCGGCGGTGAGGGATTCTTCAACACGGTAATTACCGGTCCCGGACACATCTGGCTTCAGACAATGCCCGTTTCCCAGATGGCAGGTACTCTTGCACCTTACCTTCCCGGAAAGAACTGATAAAATAATATCGATAAGGCGTAATGAAAGCCGGTACTTTGAAATCTATTTTTCAAGGTACCGGCTCTTTTTTTGCTCAAAACAGAGGCTTGGGAAATTTTGCACAAGGCCATGGATTATTATTGTACCAAACCATAGGGTATTGTACACAAATAGTGATTATTAAATACAGCAATGATTATCGCAATATTTGATTATCGGGCAGATAAGGGTTATTATAAACTGTATAATAAACATATAGAAGCTTGATGTTTTGAGTGACATATGCCGAAAGGAGAGAGGATTATGAAAAAGAAATGGGCGCTTTTATTTGCTGCCGGTCTGCTCAGCATGACCGTGCTTTCCGGATGCGGAGAACGGACGCCTCTATGCGGATCATGGACCGCTATTTTATGAATGGTATGATTCCGACGGAAATTTTACTTCCGGTGATCAGGTTTCGGAAGATGAACAGGCATATTTCTACTTCAGCGGCGATAAACTAATTTGGGTTGACTGCAAGAATAATGTTTCGGACGGCTTTGAATTTGAGAGAATTGATTGATCAAACAGGGTTTTTGAGAGAAGAAAAATGAATGAATGCATAGAAAAAAATTACAGAAATAATGATGCTCTTAGGGCATCGTTTAACATGTTGGCTGAAAAGACCTTCGGCCTTAATTTTGAAAACTGGTATCAAAATGGCTTTTGGCAGGATAATTATATACCATATTCCGTTGTGATAGACGGAGAGGTAGTTTCCAATGTTTCGGTCAATGCCTGCAACATGAATTACAAGGGCAGGATCGTAAAGTTGATCCAGCTGGGGACCATCATGACGGACGTAGATCACAGAGGAAAAGGATATGCGCGGACCTTGATGGAAGAGATCATGAAAGACTACGAGGGCAAAGTTGACGGTATTTACCTTTTTGCAAATGACTCCGTGCTTGAATTCTATCCAAAATTCGGGTTTAGGGAAGCAAAGGAATATCAGTATTCAAAAGAAGTGTCGATAGCCGGAGAAAGCAAGGCCGAGCAGGTTCCGCTGAATAACAGGGACGATTTTGAAAAGATAGTTCGGATACTTGAGACAACTCCTCAGAATGCCGGGTTGTATATGGTGGGAAACACCGGTTTATATATGTTCTATCTGTCGCAGTTCATGACAGAGAATCTGTATTATATTGCCGGTTATGACAGTTATGCGGTAGCCGAATTGGAAGATGATACTTTGATCCTACATACGATCATCGGCGATGGTGCAGTAGATGAAGTTATCGCAGCTTTTGGATCGCAGGTAAAGAAGGTTGTTTTATGCTTTACTCCGAAGGATGCTTCAGGTTTTGAGAAAAGTGAACTTCATGAGGAAGATACCACTTTCTTTGTAAAGGGAAAATTCTTTGAAGACAACTATGATGATGAATATATGATGCAGGCGATAACGCATGCATGATTATTTTGAAGGGCGATAGAAAAATGGATATAGTATATAAAAGACTGACGGAGAATGAACTGGGCCGGATCATTGAAATGAGAATAAATCAGCTGACGGAGGAGTACACTTCGGAGGGGAAAACAGTACCTGAAAATGTTAATCTTGAAGCTGCGCTGATGGATTTTTATAAGAGAAACATGGCAGCAGGCACATATGTTTCCTGGCTTGCATATGACGGTGATAAAATAGTCGGAACAAGCGGAATGTCCTTTGCCGAAAAACCACCGTACTTTACCTGCCCCTCCGGGAGACTGGGAATTCTTTCAAGCATGTATACCGATCCAAATTACAGAAGGATGGGCATTGCGACACAGCTCCTTGACAGAGTCGTAAAAGAAGCTAAGGACTATGGCTGCGGAACAATCTATATTACGGCTTCAAATATGGGTGTTAAGCTGTACGAGGCATACGGATTTAAGCATAACGGGAATTTTATGCAGTATAATTTCTGAGAAACTGAGGAAAAAATGGAAGAATACATTGAAGGAAATAAGGCAGCATGGGAAGAAGCATTTGACAACAGGGATGCATCCTGGGGAGCTGATATTACAGAACGCATACAAAAAGAAGACTATCCTTTTTTTGAAAAAGAAATGGTTGACGTTTTGCGTTCTATAGATACAGAGGGAAAGACCATCGGGCAGTTCTGCTGCAATAACGGCAGAGAACTGCTTTCTTTGGTAATGAATGGAAAAGCAGCGAAGGGCATAGGTTTTGATATTGCTGAAAACCAGGTTGTCTTTGCGAATGAAAAGGCAAAGGAACTGAACCTGCCTTGTATATTTGAAGCTGTGAATATCTATGATATAGATGATAGATATAATAAGCAGTT
>JAEEGL011606827.1_pt1 | contig 30706 bp, 29 predicted proteins | sample 9134231 | NCBI WGS metagenome assembly JAEEGL01 (sample SAMN16246548, study PRJNA631951) | gut metagenome | biome: gut microbiome; feature: rumen; material: fiber-attached | host: Bos | place: Iran: Karaj | collected 2018-10 | reverse complement strand
TTAAAACTTAAAAGTTTAACTCCTTCCGTCTCGCTTTCGCGAGCCACTTCCCTCGGAGAGGGAGGCAATTCCTTCAGTCTCGCTTGCGCGAGCCACCGTCTCGCCTGCGGGCTCGGTCAGGTCGCGGCTCTGACAGTCCACCGGACTGTCATTCACTACCGCGCCCCCCGCTTCGCTACCTCAGGGAGGGAGCCTTGATTTGCCTCCCTCTTTGAGAGAGGTGTCACGACATTTTGTCGTGACGAAAGGAGTTGTTTAAAGAATAAACACTTTGTCTGCAAGTTGAAACCGCCTGCGCGGCGGTTTTTTTGTTTTTTTAAGCGCGTCCGTATCGTTTTAATTCATTTGTATAAAAACCCGAAAAGCGCGAAAACTAATGATAATGCGAAAACCGTAAATCGCATTTTATAAATCTGAAAGGAAGATCATAATTATGAAAAAAATGATTTCAGCTGCGTTTTTGCTGATTTTTGTATCCGCACTCGCGCTTTCGGCTTCGGCTGTCGGTCACACCTCGGCTGACCAGGTGTTCGGCGCGGACGGCATTTCAGACCGTGCTTCCGTCGGAAACAACGACGTTACGGGAACGGCTCTCGGAACGATAACGGACGACAAGCTCACGCTTTGGGGCTGGTACGCCGACGAACAGAAGATTACTGAATTCGGCTACAGATACGGCGACAAGGTCACGCTCGGCTCGACAAAATACACGGGCGGCGGAGACGACAGCGTTATCGCGGAGCAGGCGGGAAAGCTCGGCTACGCGGACGGAGAATCCGTAAGATTCAGGATCGCCGACATACCCGTAATGAAAGGCGAGGACGTTGAGCTTTACGCCGTCGCCAAGCTCGCCGACGGCTCCACCGTCGATATATGGAAGGTGACGTACACGAGCGAAAACGGTATGGAAATGCAGAACGGCAACAGCCAGGCGACGGATCAGACGGACGGAAGCACGCCCGAAGCGACGAACCCGGGGACCGCTGACGCCGCGCTTCTGACCGCGTTCACGCTCGGCTTCATCGCGCTCGCGGGTTTGTCAATCGTCAAAAAGGTAAGATAACTTAAGGGACGCTGCAAAAAGATAAGGCGGGACGTTTAAAACGCCCGCCTTTTGATATGAAAAACCGGCCGGAACAGGGCTTTTCCTTGTTTCAGCCGGTGTTTGTATCTGACCTTTAAATATTCTTCAGCCCGTATGATTTAAGATCCGAGTCGGACAGACCGAAGGTGGATTTGAGATGACCTATTATCATAACGTCGCGGTCGCGGAGCCAGTTTTCTATATTGGAAATATGCTTTTCCCAGCGCGCTATCGACGACGGAGCGGACATGAGGATGTCGGAGATGTATCTGTCGTCGTCCTTGTTTCTGAAATTCCACCGCTCGATGTGGTACGGCATCTCCTCGCTTATCTCGTTTGTCAGCTCGCGCAGAAGCGGCATAAGTCTGTCGGGGTTCAACGTATCGTTCAACAGCTCGCAGAAGCGTGAGATGAATTTCTTCTTGAACGTACTGTTTTTGATAAGCCGCTGTATTATGCCGTATATCTTTTTGTCCTGCTTGAAAACGTAATCTCTCATCCTGTTTTCTTCGCTTGACATGCTCCAGTCAAAATCGTACGGTATCCAGCGCCATTTTCCCTCTTCCGTGCGCTCGCGGTAAAACTTGATGTTTCCGGGGTCGGTATTCGCAAAGTATATCTGCGTTATCCAGTAATCTATGTAGTTGTCCACGTCTATCTGCGTGCAGATGTATGCGTAATTATCGCTGTTCGTCATATCCTTTGTTGTGACGAATTTATACAGTGCGTTGTAGTTTTCCGACGTTCCGGACTGAACGATCGAAGAGCCCTTCATCCTGTCGAGATTATCGGGGTCAGCGCCCGTGTGGTTTGCGACAAATTCATCTGAAATACGCTCGCGCAGGTCGTATATGCCCCAGTAAACGCCGTTCACGTAGCAGACGACGGGACGGTAGTTCATCACCTCGCAGTTGATCTTGCCGAGCAGCGCGCGTGCGATGAACGCGTCGCGTATGTGCGCTCTGTTCGCGTCCTGACCGGCTCCGCGCAGGACGAGGTTAGAAAATACATTTATGTAATCGTCCCCGAAAAACGGATAAACGACCTCTTTAATGCCGTATTTATCCTTTAGATTTATCGAAACGCTCTTCTGGTCGTGTACGCGGCTGTACTGACCGAACGTCTTTATCCCCGCGTTGAACGTGAGCACCTGAGTACCGTTTTCGTCAATATACGTGAAGCTGACGGGGCGCTCCCAGCTCTGCCAGTAGTTCGCTTTCGGCGCGTCTTTGAAGAAAAGGTCTTCCTTCTGTGCGCCGGTCAGGCTCGAGTCGTCGTATTTCATAGATTCCGTATCGAAATTCGGACCGTCAGCCCAAATACCCGTTTTGTCGGAGAACAGGTCGGTCGCCTCGGCGTTCAAAAACACGACGGGCATATTGTGCTTTCTGCCGACGATGAACGAGACGGAGATCTCATCAGACGGCAGGGCGTTGCTTTTGAAAGCCCTTGCGCGCACGGTCATCGTCTTGTCTATCGTGATGGGAGCGCGGTACAGCGTGCCGTTCTGCGTCGGATACGAGCCGTCAGTCGTGTAATAGACGATACAGCCGTCCGGCACCGCGATAGTCAGGTTTTCGCCCGCCTCGACATATCCGCCCTCGAGCGAAAACGACGGAGTGCTGACCGCTTTTGACAGCGGCACGGCGGTGTTTTCTTTGCCGGGCGTCACCGATGTGAAATAATAAACGGAATCGTCCGTATCGGACGTTCTGCCCGCGGAGGTCTTGTCAAACAGAAGGCTCGTTTCTATGCTGTCAACCACGTTGCCCTGTTTATCGAACAGATAGACGTCGTTTCTGTATCTGTTAAGACCTAAATCGACATAGACCGTGTCGGTCTTCGAGTCGTATCTCGTCTCGTCCGCGAAATATACGAGTCTGTAGCCGCCCGCCTTGATTTTGACCGTCGGCAGCCATATTGCCTTGTCAAAGCTGCTTTTGCCTATGTAAAACTCGGACAGATCAACGTCGGCGCCGGTCGGGTTGTGCAGCTCGATATAATCGTACAACTTGTAATAATCGTACAATTCCCCCGACGAATATGTTTTTCCGTCAGGGGAGCTGTCAAGCGTTGCGTTGACCGCAACGACTTCATTTATGTACGAGGTTTTGTATTTCGGGTATCTTGCGCTCTCTATATCCTCAAATCCGGGTACCGTGTTCTTCGCGTTCTTTGTCGCACGCGGGAAGAACAGGAAATGATCGGGATTTTCGGGGTCTCTGCCGCAGGTCATATTCGATTCAAGCTCATACACGGGGCAGGAGTCTATTTCCATGCCCTTGCCGTTATAGATGCCGAGCTTTTCTTCCTTGCCGGAGAGGGTGAACGTCGCGTGTATCTCGCCGCCCGTCACGTATTCTATCTCCTTGCCCATCATGAACACGGTCATATAGCTGCCCGCGGCGAGCGTTATATCGGGGAAGCCCCACTTATTGAATTCCGCTTCGTCGTCTGATAAGAACAGCCCTTTGAGCTTGACTTCCTTTTCGCCGTAGTTGTATATCTCGACCCACGCGCCGTAATCTCCCTCGCTGTCGGTGAAGGTGACGGTCTTTTTAGTCGTGTATTCGTTTATTCTTAATGTATTTACCGTTTTGTCCGTCTGATTGATCGGCTCGTCGTTCTGCTCCGGCTTCACGTATCTTGCGGTCACGTTTTTCTCGCCGGGCGTCGGCTCAGCCATCAAGAAAGTGTTTCCGTCATCATCCGGTCCCGCCGAAATGTCGGACGGCATCTCGGGCAGCGTTATGCGCCCGATCTCCGAGCCTGTCATAGAGAACAGCGATATCGTCTCTCCCGCCTTGCTAAGCCTGAACGGCAGGTGCAGGGAATTGCTCTCCGCGTTATATACGTTTCTGCCGGACGCCCAGATTATAAAGTATTCCTTTGCGCCTATCTTTATATCGGGCAGAACGCCTTTGGTTTTGTTGTCTGGCGAATCGGAGATGAAGTAGTTTTTGAGCGATATCTCCGTTTCACCGTCGTTATAAAGCTCTATCCAGTCGCTGAATTCGCCGTAATCGTCGGATATGACGGATTTGTTAGACGCCATCGCCTCGGTAAGCATCAGCCCGCCCTTGTTCGGCTTTACGACGGACGCTATATCGGGCAGCGTTTCGGGCGCCGATATCGTATCGGAGCCGGTTCCGGTACCCGTGCCCGCCGACGTCGAGGTCGGCGTCTGATACGTGTCGTCTCCGCCGCCCATATCGCAGGCGACCGCAGAAAACAGCATTAAAAGGATAAGAAATACAGAAATAATTTTCTTCATTTTATTCCTCGTCATCAGATATATTCGCCCGTGTTCTTTACAAGCGTTACCGAGGAGACGCCGGGATAAGCGTTCAGCTTGTTCAAAAACTTCGTGGAGCCGGCTATCAGCGTGACCTCCATCGATATCTCAACGGTGTTCTCGACCAAAGCCTTGGATTTCAATCTGCTTTTCTTCGTTGACTTTTCTATGTATTTTACGACGGGCTCCTCATCCTCGGGATTTACGTTTACCATAAGTATATAGGAATCGGCGGCGGAGGGCAGGCGGGACGCGACGATGAGTATGACGCCGACTATCACAGCGCCGATCGCCGCAAGACCGAGCAGCTGCGCGCCGCACATGATGCCCGCGCATATAGAGTAGTATAAGAATACTATGTCAAGCGGGTCCTTTATTGCGGTCCTGAAACGGATTATCGAAAGTGCGCCGACCATACCGAGGGAAAGCACGACGTTCGACGTTATCGTAAGTAGTATAAGCGTCGTTATAACGTCCATCGCAAGAAGCGAAACGCAGAACGCGCGGGAGAACAGAACTCCGCGGTACGACACTCTGTATACGACGCATATCATAAGTCCTATAAGCAAAGAGACGACCATCGTTAAAATGAATTTGCCGACCGTAAGATCGGAATTGAAATTCTCTATAAAACTGTTTTTGAAAATGTCGGAAAAAGAAGTCAACGTTTGCATTGCCGGTTATCCTTTCTAAATATATGTTCTTCCGTATACGTATTTTGAGCACGAGCTCTGCATTACGGACGTGTCTGGCAAAAGATTTCTTATGTAATCGGGCAGAAAATGATCGTATTTCACCTCAAGCACTACCCAGCAGGGAGGCACGGTATATACGAGCGAGCCGGAGTCAAGAAACATATCAACGCCGGAGCCGCTGCCCTTAATGTTCATATCGAGCGTTATGCGGACGTTTGACACGTCGGAGACGAACGCGCGCCGCGTGTATTCAACGACCGTCTTCGGTTTATAGCCCTCCACGTTCATAACGTGATAGAATTCGTGTGCGAGAGGGTCGTCGAGCTTTAAAAGCATATCTCCGCGCTTATACATTATATCGTCGTAAATCTGTCTGTTTATGCGGACGCTTTCCTTTTTGCCGAGAGGACCGCGTTTGATCTTTTTTTCAAGGCATATAAAGCTGTCGTCGTGGTTGTAGGCGCGTATCCTGTACTTTTTGCGTTTCAGCAGTCCCGCTTCCGTCCCCTCGAGAGAACGGTTTTCAAACGAATCGAAATAAACGCTTGAAATAAGGTATTTTCCGTGATCTACGCTGTATTTGTCAAACGCAAGGACCTTTGAAAGTCTGTCCGTCAGCTCCGTCGCCTGCGTGTGGGTGATAAAATATTTCTGCTCATGTCTGTAATCCGTTGACGTATCCTGCATCAGCCTGTCCAATATATCACCTCCCGTTTTAAAAATAATACCATATATTGCACTTTATATCAAGTTATATTTGTAAAAACTTATTTTATTCTCTTTCTTTTTTTCTTCTGTCCTTCTATCAGGGACTTGATCAGAATGAACAGTATGAGCAAAACGAAGAACGAGATGAACGACGCGATGACTATCGGCTTTTTTACAAATTGCTCAAGCTGATCGAGAATATAAAGTATCCTGCTCTGCGAGACCGCGTTCGTAGTGACGAGCGGTACGCGGCATACCTCCGTATCGTTATATACAACTATTATTTCTCCGGCTTCATAGCCCTGCGCGACCGGCGCGTCAAGCGTTTTTTCGGGAACTATCGTTTTGTACGTTATCTCTGTTTTAAGATCCGTACCGACAGGCAGATACATAGATACCGTTTTCGACGGTACGAGCGTCACAACATCGGTCGTGCTGTTGAAGCGAACGTTCGCCTGCGTTATTATCACGCCTTTTTTCAGTACGTCGAAATATTTGAAGCCCGTCCTCGCGTATTCAAGCAGTCTTTTCGCATCGGTATAAACGACCTGAGTTTCGTCCGTGTCGGTATATCCGCCCATTATCACGGCGAAATACCGTTTGCCGTCGTATTCCGCGGAAACGAGCAGACATTCCTTCATCTCCGACGTGGAGCCGTAGTTCATGCCGGTGACGCCCGCCGTTTTGTACTGCGGCGTCGGAAACGTGCTTATAAGTCTGTTTCTGTTCAGTATCGTTCTTTCTTTTGTCGGACCGTTTTTTTCTATCACAAGCTTGTCGGTCGACGTCATTTCGAGAAAACCCGGGATATTTGCGGCGTGTACCGCGACCTTTATGATATCGGACAGTATCGTCTTCATGCCCGGCGCGTGCAGACCGCTCACGTTTTTGTAAACGGTGTTTTTGCACCCTATTTCCTCCGCGCGCTTCGTCATCTTTGCGGCAAAGGCTTCCAGGTCGTTTCCGTCGTACTGCTCGTCCTGCATATAGTAATGCGAAAGAATGGTCGAAACGTCGTTTGCGCCGTGCATCAGAAGTATCGTAAGAAGCTGTCTTAAAGTGTAGATCTCGCCCTCCTCAAGATAGACGGAAAGCCCCTCTTTGTCCTCAAGCAGCTTGTTCGTTATAGTTATCTGCGTGTCGAGTCTGCCCGCGAATTTCTCGTATATCATAATGCCGACCATTATTTTTGTCGTCGAAGCGGGCTCAACAAGCTCGTCCTCGCGCTTTGAAAACAAAAATCTCTTGTCGTATTCGCTGTAAAGCATCGCGTAGCGGGAGGCGACGGCGATCTTCTCGTCGTCCGGGATATCGTATTCCGTCGGGATTATCTTGTCTTCCTCCTCCTTCGTCTCCTCCGCTGTGTCGGTTGACGCCGCAAAAACGCGAAAAGCAAAAGAAAAAACAAAAAGGAGCGCAAATATAAGGCTTACCGTTTTTTTGATTTTCATAAAAGCTCACCCGCCTTCTTCACGTCTTTTTTTATCTGTTCCTGCAGATCCCGCAGCGTGTCGTATTTCCGCTCGTCGCGTATGAAAAACAGAAATTCCACCTTTATTTCCCGCCCGTAAAGATCCATATCGCAGCCTATAATGTGCGTTTCGACGGTGACGCCGTCCGAGCCTACGGTAGGCTTGATCCCGACGTTTGAAACGGCTTTGTACGATACGCCGTCAATATCTACGCGGCAGGCGTAAACGCCGCGACGCAGATCCGTCAGCTCCGCGGGATAATCCTGATTTATCGTCGGAAAACCGAGCCCCGTTCCTATCTTTCTGCCGTGTATAACGGGAAGCGTAACGGAAAAAGGTCTGTTGAGCATAGCGTTTGCAAGCGCGATATCGCCATCCGACAGCGCCCGTTTTACCGCGGTGGAGCTGACCGCGGTCCCGTTTATTTTTATCTCGTCGATTATCCTCGCGTGTGCGCCCGCTCTTTCCATCAGGGTTTTCAGCTTTTCCGCGTCGCCCTTTGCGCCCTTGCCGAATCTGAAATTATAGCCGCAGACGGCGTACAGCGCGACGCATTTTTTTATGAGCACGTCTTTTACGAAACGTATTGCGCTCATATCGCAAACGTCATTGAAATCATCCTCAAAAACGAGCCTGACGCCCAGAGCCCTGAAGAGCTCGTACCTTTTTTTTGCGGTAATGATATGCTTCTTGTCTTTTTTCGGCGCGTAGTCGGTAAAGGTCCATACCGCGGGCTCACAGCCGTTTTCGCGGGCGAGACGCACGGCTTCCTCTATCAGTGCCGCGTGACCTATATGTACGCCGTCAAAATTGCCGACGGCGACGACGGTTCTGTCAAGTTCCGTATTATCGTAAAGCTTGATTATGTTCATTGTAAGGGTTTTGTTTTTATCTGCGAATATCTTCTCGGATAAATACTTTCCGTATTTTTGGTTTTTTTGAAAATCATGATGCATCTGTCGGCTTCTCCGTCGCCGCAGATAAGCTTGTATTCAACGCTCTGCAAAAGCTTTGCTCCGAGTTTTTTTGCGGCGGCTTCGCCGCCCTCAAGCTCGCTCTCGTCCGTTTTCATCGCAAGAAAAATGCCGCCCGTTTTTACGTACGGGATACAAAGTTCGCATAATACGGGAAGAGAAGCCACGGCGCGCGCCGTGACCGCGTCAAAGCTCTGCCTTAATTCTCCCGAGCAAAGCTCCTCCGCGCGTCCGCAAAGCGTTTTTATGTTTTTTATATCGAGTATGGTCCTCGCCTCTTCGATAAAGCCGAGCTTCTTTCTTGTGGAATCGAGCGCCGTGACCTCGATCTGCGACAGTATCGCCGCCGGAAGCGACGGAAAGCCGCCGCCGCAGCCGACGTCAAGCAGGGTTTTCACGTTTTTCAGGTACGGCAGAAGCTTTGCGCTGTCCGCCATGTGCTTTGCGTAAACGTCGGGCAGCTCTTTGAGCGACGTCAGATTGACTTTTTCATTATATGACAAAAGAAGCGTGCTTAAAACTCTGAGTTTTTCCGCTTTTTCATCCGTCAGATATTCCGACAGTCCGTTTTTTGCAAAGCATTCCTCAAGCGTCATACTCTGATGACCTTTCCGCCGTATTTTTCCGCAAATCTGCCTTCTCTTTCGTGACAGGTGAATACGACCGTCTGCCTCCTGTAATCGCAGAGAGCTTTTATTATATGCTCGGCGCGCGTGTCGTCCGTCCTTGCAAACGTATCGTCAAAGAACGCAGCCGTACCGTTCGGGAAAAGCATTTTTACAAGCGCCAGACGCAGGCTTACGTACGCCGCGTCCTGCGTTCCGCTTGACAGCGTGTCGGCTGAGTGTGTCATACCGCCGCCGTTATACGTTATCTCCAGCTTGTTCGATATGCCGAGAGAGCTGTATTTGCCCTCCGTTATCTCGCTCATCAGCTGACCCGCGTCTGCGGCGAGCGTCGGCGAAATGCTGCTTCTGAGCGCCGCGGAGGCTTCGTTGAGCTTTTCGTATGCGAGAGTATAAGCGTCGTAATCCTCACGCGCTTCCTCAAGCTCGTCCCTTGCGGTATTGAGCTTTGTGAACACCGCGGAGGGGAGAGTAAACGTGGCGTTCGCCGCCGCAAAGCTCTGCTCCTCGCTCGATACCTTTTCCGCTATCGCCTCGTTCTGACGGAGAAGCAGATTGAGCTCCGTTCTTCTCTCGTCGCACTTGTACGACGGTACGTCCTCTTCCTTCAACGCTCCGTGGAGCTTTGCTTTCAATTGCTCGTCGCTTTCGCCGGAAACGCGCTCGGAGGAGATACGCGCCTTGTACTGCGCCATTTCCACCTGTCTGTGAGCGTATGAAAGCTCGGAAAGGACGCCGTCCACCTCGGTGATGAGTGCGGAAAGACCGTTTATGCCGACTGCTTTGTATTTGTTTGTGAGAGCGCGTATCTTTTTGTCAAGCGCGTCCGTCTTTTCTTCCACCTCTTTCTCAGATGCAAGGGCTTTGTTGTACGCTTCCGTTTTTTCGGCTGAGATCTCCTCCGCCTCCGCCACGCTCTCAAGCAGAGAGGGGATGTCCGCGGGATCGTCCGCGCCGAGCTTTGCGGCGAGCTTGTATAAGCCCTTTTTCAGCTTTGACGCCCTTGCAGCGTTCGTTATGCCGAGAATGAGGAACAGCAAAAACGGAATAAGCGGCAAAAGAGAATACGGTATCGGTATTTTGAAATATACGAGCACGCCGGTCACCGCCGCGCACGCGAACGCGAATATGAAGAATACGGCGGCGAGTTTTTTGTAACCGAATATTTTGGTGTCTATCCCGTCGTACATATCGTGCAGAGCTTTAACGCCGCCTATGCCCGCGGCGAGACGCAGAATGTTGTTCGAGCCGCTGTTTTTCATCTCTTTGTAAGCGGCGGCGGTTTTGCGCTCCGCGTTAAGAGAAAGCTCTTTAAGCTCCGCGGCGCTCGCTTCGTACGCGTGAAGCTCCTCGGAAAACGCGCGGTCGGGCAAAAAGCCGTTGACGGCGTATTTTTTCTCAAGCTCGGAAAGCTCCTTCTGACAAACGTCGAGCGCCTTGCCGTTCTTTTCAAACTCGGCAAGCTCGTTTATCCTGCGGTAAGTCTCGTAATCCTCAAGCTGTTTGGTGATGAGATCCGCTTTTTCCTTGTTCTTGCTCATACGCGCTTTTCTCGTCCTTATGGAGTCGTCAAGTGTGAATATGTGCTCCGACGCGGATTTTGCGGCGGCGAGCCTGACCTCAAGCTCGGATACGAGGTTTTCAAGCTCGTGTATCCTGCCGCCCTTTTTGTTTTTGTAAAGAAGCGCGATCCTTCCGTCGTCAATGCGTTTGAGCGCCTTTTTCGTGCTGACCGCCTCGTCCGCGGAGAATACTATGTTTTCGATAGCCTCGGGCAATCCCTGGCCGCCTACGGTGGAGCCTATGTCCGCGGTGAACGCCGTGTTTAAAAACACGTTTTCCGGCACGCCTATGAAGATCTCCCACGGCGCTTTTTCGGTGTTCAATATCTCGCCGCTCCCGCTTATTACGGTAATCCTGTCCTTGCTTCTGCCGTTATACAGCTCGCGTTCTATCCTGTATTCGTTTCCCTCGGCCTCAAGCAGAAGCGAGCCGGAACAGCCGACGGCTCCCCAGCCTACGTATTTTTCACGCTCCGCTTTGTCAAGCCCGTAGAAAATGAATTTGATAAACGCGCCGATCGTGCTTTTACCCGTTTCGTTTTTGCCGAGCACTACGTTCAATCCGTCGCAGAGTTCTATTTTTTTATCCTTCAGCATACCGAAGGAGATTATATTCAAGCTCTTTATAACCATACTCAGTTCCTTCCGTTCAGCGCGTCGAGACCTATTTTGAGAGCCTTTGCGGCAACGGCGCGCTCGCGCTCCGTGCCCTGCGTCAGAAGCGGCTCCACGGCGCGGTAAAACGCGCCTCTTATACCCGGCTCGCGCACGAATTTTTCAACGTCGAGCGTCGGTTCCGTCCTGTCCTCGACCTCTGCGTATCTTACGCCTACTACGTTTTTGGCAATGAATTCCTCGGATACTATGAGCTCCGCGGGAACGCTTCCGCGCAGTACCACGCGCACGGACGATTCCTGTCCCGGATGAACGGCTCTGACCGCCGCGTTGACGCTGCTGCAAAGCGTCGCGGCGTCGGGGCAGCCGGTTACGTCCGCTTCTATTATCTCAAACCGCCTCTGCGTGAACGACCTTGTTCTGAAATCCGCGGACAAAACGCCGTTTTTCTTGTCAAGCTCGGCAATTATCGCGTATTTCTGCCCGCATTCGTCAAAAGACCTGCCCTCAAGGCATCCGGAATAAGCGTAATACGTGTTTCCTATCCTGTTCGCGCCGTCGGTCCCCTTGTGTATGTGACCGAGCGCCGCGTAATCAAAGCCCGCCGCCTCAAGCTCAGCCTTGCTGATGCTGCAGTATTTGCCGCCTACGGGTCCGTCAAGCTCGCAATGTGCGCAAAGCACGTTTATGCGGCTTTTGTCCGGATGCGGCTTTATTGCAAGCGGATCGACGGACATATTCTCCTCCGTGAAAGCCCAGCCGTAAACGTCCGTGTTCAGATCGTCAAAGCAGATCTTGGACAAAGACGACGATTTGAAAATAAAGACGTTGTCGGGAAAAGAAGTCTTCGCCCACGGAGAATCGGGTTTGAACGGGTCGTGATTTCCCGGCGCTATAACAAAGCGTATGGCCGGGCTTTTCTCAAATTCGCTTTTCAGCAGGGTCAGAGTGTCGCGCGCGGCAAAGCCCGTGTCGAATACGTCGCCCGGGATAAGTACGATATCAAAATTCTCCGTTCTTGCGTAGAGCATCGCGGAGGTAAACGTCCCGCGAAGCATCTGTCTGCACGCCTGCGCCGTCTCCGCGCTCTTTAATGAAAACGGACTGTCGAGATGAAGGTCCGCCAAATGCAAAATCTTAACCATATAAAATCCCCATCATACATATTAAATGTATTATAACAGAGTAATTTTGAAAAATCAATATATTTGATCAAAACACTTTCAAAAAAAACGGCAGGAAATCATAAGCGTTAACCGTTTTTGCTTGAATTATTATAAAATGTGTGTTAAAATGAAAAAAAACGGTACAGGACGGACTGAAAAAATGAAAGAGTTTTACGATATCACGGTAAACGGCGTTAAAAGAAGCCTTCCCCTCTGCAGACTGACGGACGACCTGAAGATCGCGGCTTTCGTCATCTTCGGCGACGTAGAGCTTACGAGAGCGGCGGCCGAGGGACTTCTTGATAAGATCGATTTTGAATACGATTATCTCATAACCGCGGAAAGCAAAGGCATACCGCTCGTATACGAGATGGCGAGGATCACCGGTCAGAACAAATATTTCTTAGCGAGAAAATCACCGAAGCTTTATATGAGAAACATACTTGAATGCGAGGTAAAGTCCATAACCACGACGAAGCGTCAGACGCTGTATCTCGACGGTTACGACGCCGAGATGATGCGCGGCAAACGCATAATAATAGTCGACGACGTCATAAGCACGGGAGAATCGCTCCGCGCGCTGGAGCAGCTCGTAGAGCAGGCGGGCGGCATAACGGTCGGCAAAATGGCGATACTCGCAGAGGGCGACGCGTACGACAGGGACGATATCATAACGCTTGAATATCTGCCGCTGTTCGACAAAAACGGGGAACCGCTTCCGAGGTGAATTATGCTTGATTTTTCCTGTGATTACAAAAACGGAGCGCACCCCGCAGTTCTTTCGCATCTGGTAGAGACAAACGGCGAAATAACGGACACTTACGGTTTTGACAAATACAGTAAATCGGCAAAAGAAAAAATAAAAAACGCGTGCAAGTCGGAAGAGGCTGACGTTTTCTTCATCGCGGGCGGCACGCAGACCAATATGACGGTCATATCCTCGTGCCTTCAGAGCTACGAGGGCGTTATATGCGCGACTACCGGTCATATCAACTGCCACGAGGCGGGCGCGGTCGAATATACGGGCGTCAAGGTCCTCGCTCTGCCTCATAAGGACGGCAGGATAAGCGCGGAGCAGATAGAGCGGTATATGAGCGATTTCAACGGCAATCCGAGCCGCGACCATATGGTCTTTCCCGCAATGGTGTATATCTCTTTCCCCACGGAATACGGAACTATCTACACAAAAAAGGAATTGTGCGATATAAGAAAGGTCTGCATGAAATACGGTCTTAAGCTGTTTATTGACGGCGCGCGTCTCGGCTACGGTCTTATGTGCGGAGAATGCGATCTCGATCTGCCGTTTATCGCAGAGGTGTGCGACGTATTCTACATAGGCGGGACGAAGGTCGGTGCGCTCTGCGGAGAAGCGGTCGTTTTCCCGAAAGGCGCGCCCGCGCACTTCATAACGATGATAAAGCAGAGAGGCGCGATGCTGGCGAAAAGCCGCGTCGTCGGCGTTCAGTTCGACGCTCTGTTTACGGACGGGCTCTATTTTGAAGCGGCGAGAAACGCGATAATCCGCGCGGAGGAGCTGAAAAAAGCGTTTTCGGATAAAGGTTACGGGTTTTTCATTGATTCTCCCACAAATCAGCAGTTCATACTGCTTGACGAAAAAGCGCTCCGTAGGCTTACGGGCAAGGTCGGGTTTGAAATATGGGAAAAGCCCGACGGCAATACGACTGTCGTAAGGTTTGCGACAAGCTGGTCAACGACAAAGGAAGAGATCGAGGAGCTGTCAAGGCTTCTGTAAAAGAAAAATGCGTGTGATAAAAGTCAGCGAATACGATATAACGGCGGGGATAAACGCCCCGCTTGTTTTTGCGTTTTTATCCGACCTGCACGAATGCGATACGGAGCCTTTGATGAAGCTTATCGACCGCTTTCTTCCCGACGCCTTGCTTGTCGGCGGCGATTACGTGAACAACAGCCGCGAGTACGAAAAGGGCATAGCTTTTCTGACGGAATGTGCAAAAAAATACAAAACGTTTTGCTCGCTCGGCAACCACGAGCTTAAGGAGAACGGAGATATCCGCAGCTTAACGAGACAAACGGGCGCAGTCCTGCTCGATAACGAATACACGGAGTTTGATGGCGTACTGATAGGAGGTCTCTCCTCAGGCTTCGGCGGCGACAGGCAGAGCAACATCAAAAAAACGCCCGTACCCGACGTTTCGTTTCTTAAAAGTTTTTCGGATAAAAAAGGATATAAGATCCTTTTGTCGCATCATCCCGAGTATTATCCCGGGTATATAAAGCAGACGGATGTACAGCTCACGCTTTCGGGCCACGCGCACGGCGGACAGTGGCGCTTTTTCGGGCGCGGCGTTTTCTCGCCGGGGCAAGGACTGTTTCCGAAGTACACGTCCGGTATGTACGACGGCCGCCTTATCGTAAGCCGAGGACTCGGCGATTCACACAGTATGATCAGGATTAACAATCCGTATGAATTTATAGTTATAAGGATAAAATGATATGAAAATCGTGATAACCGACAGGCAGGAAATAGTGGAGACCGTATCTTTTATTGATACGGAGCTGTACGTTGTATTTGACGGATCGTACGCGTTCCCGTGCGAGAAATGGACGGACTTTACGGTCCCCCTTTTCACCGAATGGATAAACGCGTTTATCTATAGAGACAAGAACGGATTTGAATGGAAGTTCATGGACGGTGACTACCGTATCAGGTTCACGGCGCAAAACGACGGTACGTTTGACGTGATTTGTTCCGGCGGCGGCGTATGCGGCAGGCGTGAATACTATAAAACAACTGAAACGGCGGCGGACATAAAAAACGCTCTCAAAGCCGCGATATCCGATTTTGTCGGGATACTGATCGGGAATAAGATCAATAACAAGCATCTTTTGAGCGATCTTACGATAAAAGCCGGTATTCTTGATAATCATAAGATTTAACAATACTGAAAACGCCGTGTATGAAGTCCCTGCTCAGGCGGCTTCATACGCGGCGTTTTTTATATATATCTGTTCCGGACTAATTTTTTTTCTGCTCGGCTCTGACCGTCTCAACATTCTTTCTGTGCTCCGCAAGCGTTCTGCCGTACAGCATTTCGCCGCTTGCGCGGGAGACGAAGTAGTAATAATCAGATTCCACGGGGTTGAGCGCGGTGTATATCGCGCTCCAGCCGGGGTTGCATATCGGACCCGGCATGAGCCCGTCGTAAACGTAGGTGTTGTACGGGTTGTCGTATTCAAGATCCTGTGCCGTCAGATCGGATTTGTGTATGCCCATGGCGTAGAGTATTGTCGAGTCGCATTCAAGCTTGGGATACGTTTTACTGTTCTTAAGTCTGTTGTGTATGACGCTTGAAACGTATTCCATATCGGATGTGTAATACGCCTCGTCCTGTATGAGCGAAGCTATTCTCAGATACTGGTCGAGCGTAAAGCCCGATTTATCTATGAAAGCGTAATACTCTTTAGTCAGCTTTGAATCAAACCCGTCAAGCAGCTTGTTTATTATCTGCGTTTCCTCCCAGTCGGAGTAGAAATAATACGTATCGGGGAACAGATAACCCTCAAGTCTGTATCTTCTGTTCGGATCCTTGGGCTCGGCGTCCAGACGTTTTATGAATTCATAATCGTATTCGCCGTTTTCTATGGCGTCGACGAAGCCCTCCTTCGTTCCTATCCCCTCGCTTATGAAAAGATCTATGATTTCATCCACAGTATAGCCCTCGGGTATCATTATCGTGACTATACGCCGTTCGCCCTCCTGCGCCTGGAAGGTGTTTATGAGGCTGTCGTAATTCTGCTTTGAAGATACGGTATAAGTGCCGGGAATGAATTCCTCTCCCGATTTGAGCTTGAGTCTCGCGTAAAGACGGAAGACCCACGGGTATCTTATTATACCTTTATCCGACAGCTCGTTTGACACGTCTATTATCGTCGGATACATGCCGAGACTTATCTCCGCAGACCGTTCCGTTTTCTGCAGTGCGAAAACGTCGTTTCCGACGGACAGGATAAAGAACGACAGAAACGCGGACGCGATAAGGATAAGCGTTATATACACCACCGCGATAGTAACGCTGTAAACGGTGCTGCGGCTCTTGTATTTAAGCTCGCGCCCCGTCTCGTCTGTCTGTTTTTTCTTTTTCGGCACGGCGAGGCTTTCTCTGACGGAAGGCGTTTTTTCCCTCGTGTCGGAGTTTTTCTTTACCGTACCGTTGTTTGCGGTGTTGTTGTTTTGTTTCATAAAGCAATTCCTTTCATAAAAGGCTTGACCGTCATTGCCGTATCTTCATTATCCCGGCGAAGAACGCAAAGCCGAGACAGATTATAAAGCCGGGAGATACGACGGATATGAGAAGCGAACGGAGCCTTGTCTGCAGGGGCGGGAATTCTTCGTTTTCGCTCTCAGGTATTTTTCCCGCGTCAAATTCAAGTATCTTCTGAGCTCTTGACAAAGAGAAGAACAGAAACAGAAGCATAATGCAGACGAATACGAATACGAACGGTATGAGATTATCCGCCTTTTTCGCCGCCTCGCTCAGCAGCCTGCTCGTGAAAACGTACAGAAGATTATATATGAAATGCACGAGCATCGACGCGAAAACGGATTTTGTGACCTCGTAAACGAGAGCCAGCACCGCTCCGCAGATAAAGTACGTAAAAAACAGAGATAAAGAGAAGTGCATAAGCGAGAACAGGACAGACGACAAAAGCACCGCGCCGAAAATTCCGTGCTTTCTGTATTCTCCGTATATGACGCTCCGGAACGCTATCTCCTCAACGATCGCGGGCAGAAGACAGTATATGACGACCGCGTAAATGATCTGCGGTACTGTTATCTCCGTAACGTCCGCGATATACGTGCCGGAAACGCCGTTTGAGCCGAAGCTCGTCAGCACCGCCGCGCAGAACATAAAGACCGACGCGCAGATTATCAGAAGCACGGACGATAAACCGAAGGGTCTTATACCGAGCTCCTTATACAGTATCGGTCCCCTGATGCGCTTGTAGATCACCGACGGCAGTATGAAGACGGAGATCTGAAGCACGAATACGACGAAAAACGACGCTGTTGAGTAATCGCTCTGCAGCTTTATATAAGATACTGCGAAAATAAGCACGTATATGACAAGACAGAAAAACGGAGTGATATGATAGTCTTTAATCTTTTTTAACAATGCGAGTTATCCCTCCCTCCGTTATAATCATGTCAGCCGCCGCGTCGTATTTGCCGTGCGGAACGGCGGGTATAATGAAATCCGAATAAACGACAGTCGCCGCCGTACCCTGAAAGTCCGATAAAAATCTGTCGTAATATCCGCCGCCGTAGCCTATCCTGTATCCGTTTTTGTCGGCTAATACCGCGGGGATGAAGCAAACCGAGCAGGACGGAGACGACGGGTCGAACGAAGGCGCTTCCTCGTCCGGCTCCGGAATACCGAAGCTGCCGCGCTTAAGCTCGCCGGGGCTTTTTACGTAGCGGAATATCATTTTCCTCTCGCCCCTGACGCAGCGCGGATAAGCGACGCTTTTCCCGTCGGACAGCGCCCTTACCGCAAGCTCGTGAAGATCGGGCTCGTCCGGAAGCGCACAAAACAGAAGCAGAGTATCGTAATATTTGTAGGAAACGGAGTTTATTATCGCCCCGCACAGCTTTTTGTCGTATTCCAGCTTTTGTTCTGTCGGTATGGCGCGTCTTTTTTGCAGATATGTTTCACGAAGCGCGGCTTTTTGTTTTTTTATATCGGTCATTTCAAATGAACATTATGCTTTTGCCGACGTCAAGGGCGGTTTTTTCGCCTTTCAGCGCCGATATTATAAGAAGTCCGAAATCAACGGCGCAGCCCATGCCCTTTGCGGTTATATATCTTCCGTCGCGCACGGCTTTGTCGGGTACCGGTTCCGCGCCTGTAAGGAATTTTTCAAAACCCGGGTAGCACGTCGCTTTTCTGCCCTTCAGAAGACCGAGCCTGCCTAAAACGGACGGCGCGGCGCATATCGCGCACAGAAAACCGCCTTCTTTATCCGTTTTTTTGACGAAATCGCATACGGTTTTGTTGTTTGCAAGCGTTTCCGTCCCAACGCCGCCGCCCGGCAGTATGACCGCCTCCGCGGATCTTTCTTCTTTTTGAAATTCGTCAAGCGTCATATCGACGTGAAACGTGATGTTGTGCGGACCCGTCGCGGTATTTCCCGACACGCCGACCGTGGTCACATCAAGTCCGCCGCGGCGCAGTACGTCAAGCGTTGCAAGCGCTTCGACCTCCTCCACGCCGTCCGCGCAGAACATATATATCATCTTTATTCCTCTCCGTTTCCGTATTTGGCCATAAACTGCTCGCGCGACATTATCAGCTCGCGCGGCTTGCTTCCGTTCGCACCGGAGCAGATGCCCATTTCTTCCATTCTGTCTATTATCTTTGCCGCGCGTCCGTAGCCTATGGACAGCTTGCGGTTGAGCAGGGAAGTGGCGACCTTGCCGGCGTCGAACGATATCTCGATGGCGGAGAGCAGAAGCTCGTCGTCTCCGCCCTCGCCGCCCTGAAGCGAAAGCTTTTTCTTGTTGTCGCCGATGTTTTCGGCTTCCTTGTCGATGTTGGTGATGGCTTCCTCGCTGTAAGAGGTGCCGATGCCCTGATTTTTGATGAAGTTTACGACAGCTTCTACCTCGCTGTCGGAAACGAAAGCTCCCTGCAGTCTCGTCAGCTTAAGCGCGCCGACGGGCTTGTAAAGCATATCGCCGCGGCCTATCAGACGCTCCGCTCCGCTCTCGTCGAGAATCGTGCGCGAGTCTATCTGAGAACCCACGCGGCAGGCGATACGGGACGGAATGTTGTTCTTTATCGTACCGGATATGACGGTAACGTCAGGTCTCTGAGTACCGATTATCAGGTGCATACCGGCGGCTCTCGCCTTTGCGGCGATCCTCGCTATGGAGCTTTCCACGCTGTCCTTTGACGTCGCCATAAGGTCTGCGAGCTCGTCTATTATTATGATAAGTATCGGCAGCTTTTCCATATCGGGATTATCTTTTGCAAGATCGTTGTATCCGAATATGTTGCGTACGCCGGAGGCTTCTATCAGATCGTATCTGCGCTCCATCTCCTGAACGAGCCAGTTGAGAGCGCCCGCCGCCTTTTTCATATCCGTTATGACGGGAACGAGCAGGTGCGGAATGCCGATATACGGCGCGAATTCGACCTTCTTCGGGTCGATCATTATCAGCTTGACCTCATCGGGCTTTGCTCTGTAAAGTATGCTCACGATAAGGCTGTTTATGCAGACGGATTTACCCATACCGGTAGCGCCGGCGATTATCATATGCGGCATCTTCTGCACGTCAAGATACGTCGGCTCGTTGGATACGTCAACGCCGAGAGCGCAGAACACCTTGCTTTTCGCGGCTCTGAACGTCTCCGTGTCTATGAGCGTCCTTATGTTGACGGTGAACGGCACCTTGTTCGGCACCTCTATGCCGACCGTGTCCTTGCCCTCTATCGAGCTTTCAAATCTCACTCCGCCGGAGGCGAGCACGCGCGCAAGGTCGTCTATGAGACTGCCTATCCTCGATATCCTCACGCCCGGTGCGGGCTTCAGCTCGTATCTTGTTATCGTGGGACCGCGGGAAATGTTTTCAATGGATACGGAGATTCCGAAGTTGGAGAGCGTGTCCACTATCTTTCTCGCGTTCATATTCGCCTCGTCCGCGGAAATCCCGGCGCCCTTGCCCTCGGGCAGGGACAGAAGCTTCAGCGGCGGGAATTTATAAACGGGGACGGGCTTGGGAGGCGTTTTTGCCTCTTTTTCCTCATCCTTTGCGCCGCTGTCCGATTTTTCAAGCTTGTCCGTGCTCGATCCGACGGGCGCGGTCACGGTCTGTAAGATCTCGTCCTCGTCAATATCCTCGTCGACCTTCGGCGGTTCCTGTTTCTTCTTCCCGGGCTTGTCCACAAGTATGCCGTCCTCCAGAAATATCTCGGCGGGCTTCCTTACGAACTGCTCAACGCCCTCGTCCTCGTCAAGGAGCTCGTCGAGCGCGTCGCGCTTTTTATTCGGCTTTATGTCGTCGCTTTCGCTGTCAAAATCGTATGCTTTTTTGTTTTTTCTCGCTCTCTCGACAGCCTCGAACTCAGCGTCTTTTTCCTCTTCCGCCTGACGCTCAAGCTCCGCCGCTTTTTCCGCGGCTCTTTTTTCAGCCGCTCTCTTTTTGTGTTCCTCAATGCGCTCGGACTGTTTTTCCGCGCCTTTTTTGACGTTCTTTTCTATAAATCCGATAAGTGCGGCGGGTGTGATGCCTATCGTAAGGCAGATGAATATTATGAATAAAAGCGCGGAGAGTATCCCCGTGAACACGCCGCCGAGTCCGCCGCGTATCAGCTGTGCGGTCATGCCGCCGACTACGCCGCCTCCGCGGAAGCCGGAGCATTTTTCAAAGAAATCGGAAGCCGAAAGCTTAACGGATTTTTCAAGCGAGAACACGCCGCAGAACATTGAAAGGAAAAACAGCGAGAGGGAGCCCCATATAAGTCTGAAAGGCAATCTGCCGTTTTTGTAAAGCCGCATCAAAAATACCGAAAGCAGTATCAGAAGCGTCGGTATGAGCATCGATGAAACGCCGAACGAGCCGAAAAGACCCGTCCTTATGCCGCGTCCGACGACTCCCGACGCGTCGGGCCATATATAACAGAACAGAAGAAACAGAGCCGTCAGTCCTATCGCGATTTGTATAAGACGTATGACCGTGGCGTTGTCCCTTTCCGCGGGCTTTGACGCTGTTTTGTTGTTTTCCGCACCCTTTACGGGCGTTTTTTTATTTGCGCCGTTTTGTTTTTGTGCCGGTTTTTTCTTTTTTTGTGCCATTATTGTCCTTTCATCCGCATTGTCCGCGGCAGACCGCATACGCGCCGAGCGCAAAGCAGTAGAATGAAAAATATTTGAATCTGGTTTTGTCCGATATAAAAGTCAGAAGCTTAATGCATAAAAGTCCCGTGACGAGCGCCGCGCCGCATCCGGCAAGATAAACGGAGATATCGGATAATCCGGGCGAGGAGCGGATAACGTCGGGCGTTCTGAGCGCCACCGCGCCCGTTATCGCCGGGATCGACGTTAAAAATGAGAGCTTTACCGCGTCGTACCGTTTTACGCCGCAAAGTCTTGAAGCCGTGACCGTGGCGCCGGAGCGCGATATGCCCGGTACCGTCGAAAGAGCCTGAAACAGACCGGCGGCGAGCGCGTGGCGGTAACCGACAGTCGTAACGGTATATTTCCCCTCGCCGCATCCGTCGGCGACAAGAAGCATAACGCCGTTTAAGATCAGCAGAGCGCCGACGGCGGACGGGTAAAGACAAAGCGTGTCGGACAACCGCGCGGCGCCGAGCAGCGCGGCTATGACCGCGGGAACCGTTGACAGAGCGGTGAAGACCGCCGCCCTTTCGCCCGCGTCAAGGCTTTCAAGCCTGAATCCATGCTTTACAAGCTTATACGGAAACGTAAAATACCCTTTTATTATCGCGGGCATATCTTTTCTGTACGCGAATATCACCGCAAAAAGCGTCCCGGCGTGAAGCATCACGTCAAAGGCGGGATAACCGTCGGGCGGCACCATGCCGAATAAAGAATGGCAGAGCGCAAGATGCGCAGAGCTCGATATCGGCAGAAATTCCGCCGCGCCTTGTATTATTCCGAGCAAAAGCGACGATAATATATCCATACGCATATTCTCCTTTTTTGGTAAGAATATGCGGTGAGTATTCTATATTATAACAAAAATAAAGAGATAATTCAAGTATGTTGATAGATTTTTTTATGAACGGCAGAAGGAAAGACGAAATAACGTTTGCCCTCTGCGGTATAGCCGCGCTTTTCGCCGGAATGATAAACGGCTTTATAGGCACGGGCGGCGGCGTCATAATGCTTTTTCTGCTTCGCAGGATCTGTAAAAAGGATGAAAAACAGGCCTTTGCCTCGGTCGCTCTGACGGTTCTGCCGATGGCGGTCATTAGCGCCGCCGTTTACTTTATAAACGATCATACGCTTTTGCTTTCCGCACTGCCTTACATCCCGTTCGCGCTCGCCGGCGGCGCGCTCGGAGCTTATCTTTTGGGGAAGATAAAGGTCCGGTACGTTTCGCTTTTGTTTTCCGCTCTTTCCGTTTTCGCCGGTACGGCGGCGCTTCTCGGATGAGCGCGTCCGCGGTTATCGGTTACGCCGTCTGTTTTCTTTCCGCTTTGTCATCCGGTATGGGAGCGGGCGGCGGCGGTCTTCTTACGATGTGGCTGTCGTCGTTTTCCGGCGTATCCCAGCTTCAGTCGCAGGGTATAAACCTGATTTCGTTTTTATCCTCGTCGTTTCCCGCTTCGTTCATCAACGTTAAAAGGTTTAAGCCCGATATGCGCCTGATCTCGTTTCTGACGTTTGCGGGCGCCTCGGGATGCGTTACGGGCGCGCTCGCGGCGTCCTTTGCCGATCCGTTGATCTTACGAAAGTGCTTCGGCGCGTTTCTTCTGCTTATCGGTATGTATTCTCTTTATAAGACTTTAAAAACCTATTCGGTCTGATCTTCCTTTTTCTTTTTGAAAACGCCCGTCGCGGCGTCTACGGGAAGGGAAAAGGCTATGCCCTGTCCCGGAGTGTCGAGACCTATCGAGGAATAGAGCGCGTGGAGAATATCGTTCCGCACCCCTTTTTCAACGAGCATGATCACTATTTCCTTCTGCGGAGCCACGGTTATGCCGAAAAGCTTCTCAGCCTCGGCGTTCGCCGTCCCGCGCGAGCGCACCACCGTGCCGCCCGTCGCTCCCGCGCGTCTCGCCGCATCCATGACCGCGTCGCTGAAACCCTCGTTCACTATGCAGAAAATCACTTCATATTCGTTATCCATCATAAAAACCTCTGTGTATCTCTGTCGTCTGAAAGAAACCTGTACGCCGAAACGCCTATCACGCTTGTCAGCGGTACGGTGAACGCAACGCCCTTGCCGTTTTTTATGGTTTTGAATTTCTCGGTCAGAAGCGCCATGATCTCTGGCGCCTTTGACGCGCGTACAACGCCCATTATCACGCTTTTTCTGTCGTCTCCCAGACCCATAAGCGTAAGCGTTTCCGATCCCGCGGTGCCCTCAGCCGAAACGAACAGCTGCATATTCACGCCCCTGCTCTGTATCAGGTCGGCGTAATATTCGGATTTTACGCGGTTGACTATCGTTATCAGGAGCTTAAGTCCTTCCGGCGCGGAGAGCGCCTCCGTGTTTTTTTTGTTTTCCATACCTTATGTTTTCCGTAATCTCAGTTTTTTTCTTTCGACCTGTTTTCTTATGAAGAAGACCATAAACGCGGAAAACGCCAATGCCGCGGACGCGCCGCCGACGATATAACCGACGTTCATCGCCAGATGAAATCCTTCTTTTGCCATGAGTATATACGTAACGCTGACCGCCGTCATGAACGCAGCCGGCAGCGCCGTGATAAACGGACCGAAACGGTATTTGCCTTTTTCAAGCAGATACGCCGTGCTCACCCAGAGCGCGATCATCGCAAGCGTCTGATTGCTCCAGGAGAAATAACGCCATATTATCTGGAAGCCGTTGTTGTTTTTCATCGAAAACCACGTCAGAAAACCTCCGATAACAAGCAGCGGGATCGTTATCAAAAGTCTGTTTTTGATCTTCTTCTGGTCGGATCTGAATGTTTCCGCTATTATCAGTCTTGCGCTTCTGAAAGCCGTGTCGCCCGACGTTATGGGGCAGACGACGACGCCGACGACGGCGAGTATACCGCCGAACGTGCCGAGAACGCCCGTTGATATCTCATAAACGACGTTTGACGCGCCGGACGAAAGCGCCTGATTCAACAGCTCTGTCGTTCCGTAGAACGCGACGCCCGCCGCCGCCCATACGAGAGCGATAACGGATTCAACTATCATTGCGCCGTAGAATACGGTCCTGCCGGCTTTTTCCGTCTTTATGCATTTTGCCATCATCGGAGACTGCGTTGCGTGGAAGCCCGATACCGCGCCGCACGCGACCGTCACGAACATATACGGCCAGACCGGAGTTCCTTCGGGGTGCAGATCTTTCAGCGATATTTCGGGTATCGTGTATTTACCGCCTGAGAAGATTATTCCGCCTATGACCGTCACCGCCATTACAATAAGAAGCACTCCGAAAACGGGGTAAAGCCGTCCTATCAGCTTGTCGATAGGCAGAAGCGTCGCGAGAACGTAGTATAACAGAATAACGATTGACCAGAACGTGCCGTTCATCCAGCCCGGAGTCAGCTTGTCAAGCAGTCCCGCCGGGCTTGTGACGAATACCGTACCGCACAAAACGAGAAGCACGACGGAAAAAATACGCATGACCCATTTTATAAACTTGCCGAGATACGTGCCGGACAGCTCCGCTATCGACGCTCCGCCGTGACGCGAGCTTATCATTCCGCTCATGTAATCGTGTACCGCGCCTCCTAAAATGGAGCCGATCACTATCCACAGGAACACGACGGGACCGAACACCGCACCCATCAGTGCGCCGAAAATGGGACCCGTTCCGGCTATGTTCAGCAGCTGCACGAGAAACGCCTTCCACATTTTCATCGGAACGCAGTCAACGCCGTCGTTTACCGCCATTGCCGGAGTCTGTCTGTCGTCCGGCGAGAATACTTTTTCCGTGACCTTTCCATAGGCAAAGAATCCCAGACAAAGTACAGCTAAAGAGATCAAAAGAGAAATCATGAATGTCACCTACATAAATTCTATAATCTGTTCGTCGCTTGCCCCGTAAATCTTTTTCCTGGCGCGTTTTCTTCTTAAGCTTTCCGCAAATACCGCGCGGAAGCCGAGAAGCTGTATCGTTATGAGCGGCGTCATCGCGACCATGGCGACGATGCCGAACGCGTCCGCGGGTATCTTGTCAACGCCCTGAACCGACGCACAGACGCCTATCGCGAACGGCAGGATGAAGCTTGAGGTAAGAGGTCCGCTCGCAACGCCGCCGGAGTCGAAAGCTATCGACGTGTAAATACCCGGCACGAAAAGCGACAGACCGAGCGACAGGATGTAACCCGGGATAAGATAGTACAAAATACTGAAATCGAATATTATGCGTATCATCGAAAGAGCTATGGAGACGCCGACGCCTATGCAGAGCGCCGTCATCATCGCCCTTTTGCTCACCATACCGCCCGTCACCTGCTCCACCTGCCTGTTCAGTACGTGTACTGCGGGCTCGGCGAGGACCGTCGCGACGCCTATCACAAAGCCGAACACGACGAGGAAAGCGGTGTGACCGCCGCTTGAAAGCTCCGTCCCTATTTTGAAGCCCACGGGCATAAAGCCTACCTTTACGGAGATCATGAAAACGACGAGCCCCGTGAACGTAAAAACGATCCCGAGCAGTATCTGCAAAAGCTTCTTTTTCGGCAGCTTGAGTATAAAAAACTGCAGAACGAAGAAGAAAACGGATATGAGCGCAAGCGCAGCCGCTACCTCCGCCGCAGTCTGAAGCGCAGTTTTCAGCAGTCCGGACGCTTCAAGCGATACGGAGTAATCCGGCAGCGTGTATTTTATGCCGCCCTTCGACACTATGCCGATGACGACTACGGCGAGCACGGGACCGACGGAGCATAGGGCGATGGAGCCGAAATTGTTCTCCGCGCTCTTGCTTTTGCCCGCGGTCGACGCAATGCCTATGCCGAGCGCCATTATGAAGGGCACCGTGATCGGACCGGTCGTGACGCCGCCGGAGTCGAACGCAAGCGCCGTAAAGCCCGCGCCGTCGTTTATCAGCATGACAGCCGCCAGAGCGAACAGCGCAAGATATAAAAACATAAGGATCTGCGGCAGCGGCTTGTTATATATCGTGCGTATCACGGATATAACGAGAAACAGACCGACGCCTCCGCCGACAACGCCTATCAGTACGGGACTTTTCACCATATCCGACACCTGACCCGCAAGAACGGACAGATCCGGCTCCGCGACGGTTATCAGAACGCCCATGGCAAAGCAGATCAGAAGTATCAGAAGCGGCTTTCTTGATTTGGACAGACCGCTTCCTATGTGTTCTCCCATAGGCGACATGGCTAGATCCGCCCCGAGATTGAACAAACCTATACCGACGGTAAGCATGACACAGCACACGAGAAATACGGTTATTTCAACGGCGGACAGATTTATAAGTGGCGTAAAATTCAGTATTATCACTATAAGCGTCACGGGCAGGACGGATAAAGCCGCCTCCCGTATTTTCAAAAGAAGAACTTTCAATTACAGTCTCCCGATATTATTTTGCGGCGGCTTCAAGCGCCTGATCCAGATCTTCCGTTATATCGTCGTAATGCTCAAGACCGACGGACAGACGGACCATGCCGGCGTTTATGCCGGCGGCTGCGAGCTGTTCGTCCGTGAGCTGTCTGTGCGTCATCGAGGCGGGATGGAGCACGCAGGTGCGTATATCCGCCACGTGTACCTCGCGGCACGCCATTTTCAGCGCGTCCATGAATTTTTCCGCGGGCTCGCGGCCGCCCTTTACGTCAAGCGATATGACGCCGGAGCAGCCGTTCTTTAAATACTTTTCCGCAAGCTTGTGATATCTGTCGCCCGGAAGACCCGGATAACGCACGGTCTCTACCATCGGATGACCTTTCAGATGCTCCGCGACCTTCATCGCGTTTTTGCAGTATCTTTCCATTCTCACCGCAAGCGTTTCAAGGCCAAGATTCAGAAGAAACGCGGAGTTTGCGGCGGGATAAGCGCCGAAATCACGCATAAGCTGCATACGCGCCTTGCCGATGTAGGCGGCGGGACCGAATTTTTCCGTATATACAAAGCCGTGATACGACTCGTCCGGCTCAACAAGCTCCGGATATTTGCCGTTGTTCCAGTCGAATTTTCCGCCGTCGACTATAACGCCGCCGCCCTGAAGAGCGTGACCGTCCATGTATTTCGTTGTGGAATGGACGACGACGTCCGCGCCGAAATCGAAAGGCTTGCAGAGTATGGGCGTCGCGAACGTGTTGTCTATTATGAGCGGAACGCCGTGCTTATGCGCTATGTTCGCGAATTTTTCTATATCGAATACGGAAAGCGCCGGGTTTGCAAGCGTCTCGCCGAAAACAAGGCGTGTGTTGTCCTTGAATTTCTTATCTATTTCCTCCTCGTCAGCGTCCTGGTCGACGAAGATGCATTCTATGCCGTATTTTTTCAGTGTGAAAGCAAAGAGGTTTATCGTGCCGCCGTATATCGCCGACGCGGATATAATACTGTCGCCCGCGCGGCAGAGGTTCAGCACGCTCATAAGGCTCGCCATCTGACCTGACGAGGTGCACATAGCCGCCACGCCGCCCTCAAGGTCGGCAATTTTCTTTTCAACGCAGTCGACCGTCGGGTTGGAAAAACGCGAATACATATGCTCGTTCGGAAAATTGAACAGCTCTCCTATTTTCTCCGCCGTATCGAACACGTACGTCGTGCTCTGAACTATCGGCATTACGCCGGGTTCTCCGTTTTTGGGCTTGTAGCCCGATCTTACGCATTTTGTTTCGTCTCTCATTATATATGATCCCTTTCAAAAAAGTATTTTTGCTTATGCGTCCTAACGCTCATCACCGCGCCGATACACAGATACAGACTCACCATGGAGGAGCCTCCGTAGCTGATGAACGGGAGCGTGAGCCCTATGACGGGCAGTGTGCCGAGACACATCCCTATGTTTTCGATAGTCTGGAAAATAAATACGGCGGCGATGCCCACGCAGATATATGAGCCGTAATCATGTCTGGCGCTCCGCGCTATGCTCAGTATCCTGAATATCACGACGGAGATCAGGAATATGTAGATCATTATGCCTATAAAGCCGAATTCCTCGCCTATTACGCCGAAGATCATATCGGTCTCCCTTGCGGGCCAGGCGGACTTGGCTGCGGCGTGCGTCAGCGTGCCGTTGCCGTAGCCCATTCCGAAAAATCCGCCGTTCTGCATGGCGCGTATCGTCTGTATGACCTGATAGCCCTTGTCCGTAGGATCGGACCACGGGTCAAAGCCGACGAGGATACGCTTTTTCTGATAATCCTCAAGAAATCCCCATAAAAACGGAGCCGCGATCACAAACGTGGCAAGACCTCCGAGAAGATACCAGAGGCTCATTTTCGCAACGAACCACATTGAGATGAATATTATCACGAAAACTATCGCGGCGCCGAGGTCCTTTTCAAGTAAAACGAAAGCTATCGTCGCGCCGCTGAAAAGCAGGATCAGAAGTACGCTTTTCAGCTTGTTCGTATCGTCCTTGAGCTTTCCGAGCAGATAGCCGAAGGAAAGAATAAACGTGAGCTTTACGAATTCCGAAGGCTGAAAGTCGACGTTCAGTATCGGCAGAGTGATCCAGTTTTTGTTCGACCCGAAATTGCCGCGGAGCATCGCGGGGATGCTGTCAAACAAAGGAAGCGTCAGAAGTCCGAGACCTATTATGAAGATCGGTATCCACAGCTTTTTCAGCATAACGTCGTAGTCGACAAGCGACAGGACTATCATACCGGCAAAGCCTATGACGGCGCCGAAAAGCTGTACCATGACGTTTCTGTTCGTCCCGTGGTAAGCGGTGGCGGTGCCGACGCAGATAATGCCGTATGCCGTGAGCGCAAGGACGGCGGCGATAAGTATGAAATCAAGCTGTTTCAGGGTGGACAAAAAAGAGTTTTCCCGTCTTTTCACCGTATCTCCGCCCCCTTTCTTTTCACGTATTATAGTTATTATAAATCATTTATATATCTTTGTCAAGATGTATTTTAACTTTAAATATGTGTATATTAAAAACAATATTGCGCAAAATAACCGAAAAAAAGGCGGTATATAATGAGAACGGGTGAATGGATAATAAAACTCATCTCATACGTGATATGTCTCTTGGCGGTTTGCGCGGGCTTTGCGTATAAGGAAAAGCAGGCGGACGCGGCGCTCAACGCATATCTGAAGCGCGCGGAGGAGGAGCGGACGGAAAATCTGTACTGCGTGCTTCTGCGATTGAAGGAAGGTATGAGAGGGTGCGTTTCGGAAACCGACGACGGCAGCGCGTCGGAGATAAGCTATTGCTGTAAAGCCGCGGCGGATCTTATTTACGGTTTCGAGCCCGGCAGGGAAAGCGACGGTCTGCGCGCGTATCTCATAAGGATAAAAAACGTATGCGATATGATTCAGAACGGCAAGGATGCCGCGGATGCAGACGGGCGCGCCATGCTGTCGGAGCTTTATACGAGGCTCACCGCAATGGAAACGGTTTTAAGGGACGGGAGCATGAGCGCAGGTCGGTTGATAAAGGAGCTTTCCTCCGGTCTTCCGGAGAACAAAAAAGATGCGCCTCAAAAGGCGCGGATAAGCAGGAGCAGAGCGGAGAAGTACGCTGAAAACGATATGCCGGATCTGAGGCTCACAAAGTGCGAACGGTATAACGGCAGATTCATATTTTCGTCAAGCGGCTCTTTCACGGCGCTTGACGAAACGGGAAAAACTCTGGTCAAAAGCAGGACCGTAACGTACGGTGAGAAAAGATACAACGCCGCGGAGGCGTCGGAAAAAGCGAAGGAATATATTTCTGACGTCACCGAGCAGCCGTCCGAGGCGGAGCTTATATGCGATGCGTTCGGGATACTTTATTTCCGCGTGAGAAGCGGAGAAAAAGAATATCCCGTCGGTATAGATAAAACCGACGGGAAAGTGGTTTTCACTGTCATTTGCCGCTGAGAACGGATAAAAACGCTTCTTCAATACCGTCGCAGCATTCTTTTGTGCCCATTATGACGGCTATCACGTTTTCGTATCTTATAACGTAAGCCTCGTCCGCACGGGCGCAGACCCATTTCGCTTTGTTTACGCTGTTTTCTATCTTTATGCGCTCCGCGTCGTACTTTACGCCGCTTTTCAGCTTTATGACGCAGAAAGAATAAGTAACGGGCTGAACGACCGCCTCGGACGCCGCGCCGTCCTCGTACGGTATCCCGTTTATGCCGAGATAATACTGTTCGTTGTTTTCCGTTACCGCCTCCGTCATAAGTCCGGATCTTAAATCACGCATAAAATCCTTTGTTTCGACCGCTTTGTATACCGCGTCTATTATCTCTTCGGCGGAAAGCTCCACCGGACTTGTTTTGCCGCCGCACGAGCATAAAACAAGAAGCGGCAAAATAAGAAAAATCAAAGTTTTTTTACCCATTTTTCACTCCCAAAGTGAGATTACGGGTATATTATAGCGAAAAAAAATGAAAAAAACAAGAAAAAACATCTTGACATATTATAAAAAATGTGGTATTATAGTCAGGCAAACAAAAAAAACACATCCCGCGGGGCATTAGCGCAGTTGGGAGCGCACGACACTGGCAGTGTCGGGGTCACGGGTTCGAGTCCCGTATGCTCCATAACGAAAAAAGACACCTTTACGGTGTCTTTTTTCGTTATGCTCACTTCATATACGGGACTCGAAGCAGCGTTAAGAAAACAGTCCGGTGGACTGTTTTTAGCGGTGACCGAAGGTTTTTGCAAGGCAC
>JAEEGL012352705.1_pt1 | contig 30707 bp, 22 predicted proteins | sample 9134231 | NCBI WGS metagenome assembly JAEEGL01 (sample SAMN16246548, study PRJNA631951) | gut metagenome | biome: gut microbiome; feature: rumen; material: fiber-attached | host: Bos | place: Iran: Karaj | collected 2018-10 | reverse complement strand
CATGTATGCACCCGTTTTCCGCCGGAGCCTAACGGCTACCTGCATATCGGCCATGCCAAGTCTATACTCCTGAACTACGGACTGGCGGAGGAATACGGCGGCGTGTTCCATTTCCGCTTTGACGATACAAACCCTGTCAAGGAAAAGACCGAATTCGTAGAGTCCATCACCAGGGATGTGGAATGGCTGGGCGCCAAATTCCAGGGCGGCGTGCTTTTTGCTTCCAATTATTTCGATGAAATGTATGAAAAAGCCCTGCTGCTGATCCGCAAAGGCAAGGCCTACGTTTCCGACCTGACGGCGGAGCAGATTCGTGAGACCCGGGGAGATTTCAAGACCCCCGGCCAGGAGGATCCCGGCAGGCAGCGCAGCATCGAGGAAAACCTGAGGCTGTTCCAGGAAATGAAGGAAGGCAAGTACGCGGACGGGGAGAAGGTGCTGCGTGCCAAGATTGATATGGCTTCGGGCAATATCAATATGCGCGATCCCGTCATTTACCGCATTGCCCGCCTGACTCATCACAATACCGGCGATAAGTGGTGCATTTATCCCATGTATGACTATGCGCATCCCATTGAGGATGCCGTGGAGGGCATTACCCACAGCATCTGTACCCTGGAGTTTGAGGATCACCGTCCCCTTTACGACTGGGTCGTAAAGGAATGCGAGTATAAGGAACCCCCGCGCCAGATTGAATTTGCCAAGATGTACCTCACCAATGTGGTAACCGGCAAGCGTTATATCAAAAAGCTGGTGGAAGACGGCATTGTGGACGGATGGGACGATCCCCGTCTGGTGACCATTGCGGCGCTCCGCCGCCGCGGCTATACTCCGGAAGCAATCAGGAAGTTCGTCGAACTGGCGGGTGTTTCCAAGGCGGATTCCAGCTGCGAACTGGATATGCTGGAGTATTGCATCAGGGATGACCTGAAGCTTAAGAAGCCGCGCATGCTGGCAGTGCTGCATCCGCTCAAGCTGATTATTGACAACTATCCGGAAGGGCAGCAGGAGCTGCTGGATATGCCCAACAACCTGGAGGTGCCCGAGATGGGAACCCGCAAGGTGAGCTTCGGGAGAGAACTCTGGATCGAGCAGGACGACTTTATGGAGGTTCCGCCCCACAAGTACTTCCGCCTGTTCCCGGGCAATGAGGTCCGCCTGATGGGCGCCTACCTGGTGACCTGCACAGGCTGCGACAAGGATGAAGAGGGCAATGTTACCGCCGTCCATGTCACTTATGATCCCGCCCAGAAATCCGGCAGCGAGACCCGCAAGGTCAAGGGTACGATCCACTGGGTCAATGCCGCGGACTGCTATAACGCAACCGTCCGCCTCTATGAGAACCTGGTGGATGAGGAAAAGGGCAAGCTGGATGCAAACGGCAACCTGAACCTGAACCCCAATTCGCTGACGGTGCTTACGGACTGCAAGCTGGAGGCGGCGCTCAAGGACGCAAAGCCGTTTGACAGCTTCCAGTTTGTCCGCAACGGATTCTTCAATGTGGACTGCAGGGATTCCGCGGAGGGAGCACCGGTATTCAACCGGATTGTAGGACTGAAGAGTTCCTTTAAGCTGCCCAGGTAATATCATAAGGCAGGAAATATGAAACAGAGCACGGGAGCAGTCAGCTTCCCGCGCGCCGAATAATAAATCAGCCGGAATACGGCAAAAAAACATGGCAGAAGCTTTAGAGCAAAAACAAAATCTTAACGTGCAGGAAGAGCATCTCAGGGCAGGTATCGGTACGGATATCGGTACCTTTATTCCGAGTGCCATCCATGAGGGCGAGCAGGATTACCTGAGTGTCCAGAACACGCTGGAAGCGCCGCGGGCGGACGCGACCCAGGAAGAGCTTTTCGACGAGCTGGTCCGTATTATCCTGAGCTATAAGCCCGACGAAGACATTTCCATGATCCGCAAGGCTTACGAGGTGGCGGCGGAACAGCACAAAGACCAGAAACGCCGTTCCGGCGAGCCTTATATCATCCATCCCCTGAATACAGCCATCATCCTGGCGGAGATGGAGATGGACAAGGAAACCATCATGGGGGCGCTGCTGCATGATGTGGTGGAAGATACCGACATGACCCTGGACCAGCTGCGGGAGATTTTCGGCGATGACGTGGCCAATATGGTCAGCGGCGTCACCAAGCTGACCCAGCTGAATTACGACATGGATAAAGTGGAGATGCAGGCGGAGAACCTGCGCAAGATGTTTGTGGCCATGGCCAAGGACATCCGCGTGGTCCTGATCAAGCTGGCGGACCGACTTCATAATCTCCGGACTCTTCAGTACCAGTCCAAGGCCAAGCAGCAGGAAAAAGCCAGGGAAACGCTGGATATCTATTCCCCGATCGCCGAACGTCTCGGTATCAGCAAGATGAAGATCGAGCTGGATGACATTTCCCTCAAATATCTGGAGCCGGATGTCTACAAGGACCTGGTGGAAAAAATCGTCCTCAAAAAGGAAGAACGGGAAAAGATTATTGCCGATATTGCCGCGGAGGTTTCCGAGCACCTGGAAGAGGCGGACATCAACGCCATTGTAGTGGGACGCGTCAAGCATTTCTTCAGCATTTACAAGAAGATGGTCAACCAGAATAAGACCATCGACCAGATCTATGACCTGTTTGCCGTCCGTATCCTGGTGGAAAGCGTAAAGGACTGCTATGCGGCGCTGGGTGTGATCCATGAGATGTACAAGCCCATTCCGGGACGTTTCAAGGACTACATCGCGATGCCGAAGCCCAACATGTACCAGTCGCTGCATACAACTTTGATCGGCCGGGACGGCACTCCCTTTGAGATCCAGATCCGTACCTTTGAAATGCACAAGGTGGCGGAATACGGTATTGCGGCCCACTGGAAATATAAGGAATCCGGAGGATCCACCCAGAAGGCGGACAGCGCCGATGACGAGAAGATGGGCTGGCTGCGCCAGGTACTGGAGTGGCAGAAGGACACCGGTGACAATAAGGAATTCCTGAGCATGGTCAAGTCAGACTTTGACCTGTTCAATGAGAATGTTTACTGCTTTACGCCTACCGGTGAAGTCAAGAGCCTGCCCATGGGATCTACGCCCATAGATTTTGCGTACAGCATTCACTCTGCCGTGGGCAATAAGATGGTGGGCGCAAGGGTCAACGGCCGCCTTGTTCCCATTGACTATAAGCTGCAGAGCGGCGACCAGATCGAGATCGTCACCTCCCAGAATTCCAAGGGACCCAGCCATGACTGGCTTTCCATCGTCAAATCCACCCAGGCGCGCAACAAGATCAACGCCTGGTTCAAGACGGAGAACAAAGAAGAGAATATTGCCCGCGGCCGGGATCTGCTGGAAAAATACTGCAAGTCCAAGGGCCTTACCCTGGGCGAGCTGACAAAGCCGGAATATGTGGAAGCGGCGCTGCGCCGCTATGCCCTGAAGGACTGGAACGCGGTGCTGGCTTCGGTAGGCCACGGCGGCCTGAAGGAAAGCCAGATCATCGGCAAGCTGATGGATACCAAGCGCCAGTACGAGCGCAAAAATGTGACGGATGAGGACGTTCTGAAGGCCAGCAGCGGGGAAACGCCGGATATTGTGAATCCGGCTGTGCATAAGAGCCTGAAGGGCGGCATTATTGTCAAGGGCATCGACGATGTGGCGGCGCGCTGCGCACACTGCTGCAATCCGGTTCCAGGCGATGAGATCGTCGGGTTTGTCACCCGCGGCAGGGGCATTACGGTGCATCGTACCGACTGCATCAATATGATCAACCTGCCGCCGGAGGAGAGAAACCGGCTGATTGAGGCAGAGTGGGAAGGAAGCGACGAAGGAAATGATACGTATTCCGCAGAGATCAGGATTTACTGCAACAACCGGATCGGCCTGCTGGTGGACATTTCCCGTGTCTTTACCGAAGCCAATATTGACATTACCAGCATTAACCTGAAAAATGCCAAGAACGGCACATGCACGCTGAACCTGACTTTTGATATCCATACCAAAGCGGAGCTGACCCACATCCTTGAGAAGCTGCGCGGCGTCCGCGATGTACTGGATGTCCAGAGAACAACGGGCTAAAATTCCAGAATGTAAATGAATGTCCACAGGAGGCTGTATCAGGCTGTATGTGGACATTTTTTTGCCTGCAGCCGGTTTGCGGAGGCTGCGGGTCAACTGCAGGGAGTGAAAAGATGATTGTAAAAAACTGCGGGTACAAGACATATGAGCAGGATATACGGGCATTGATGCAGGCGTTTTACCCAGGGGAGGAGCTTCTCTGGACAGAAAGCCTGCCGGCTGACGCTGACCTGGATGAAATATGCCGGGATATCCGGCGCCATACGGATCGTTTTGAAGATAAGACGGAAGTGAAAAAAGCCCTGTATCAGTTTCTTGAGGAAAGAACAGGACGCAGGCTCCCCTGGGGAACGCTGACCGGCATCCGCCCGGTCCGCATTGTGGAAATGCTGCTGGCGCAAGGGTACTCTGAAGAACAGGCAAAGCTGCGGATTAAAGAGCATTTCCGGGTCTCGGAAGAAAAAACAGACCTGATGTTCAGGATTTATAAACAGGAAAAGACAGTTCTGGGGAGACTTGGACCAAAGCAGGCGTTTCGCGGCGGATTCAGCATTTACATCGGCATTCCGTTCTGCCCCACCCGATGCCTTTACTGCAGCTTTACTTCCAATCCGATCGCCATGTGGGAAGAAAGAGTGGGGGAATACCTGGATGCCATGGGAAAAGAGCTGCGGCAGATCCGGCATTGGATGGACGCGGATCCGGACCGGAGAAGGCTTCAGACGATTTATATAGGCGGCGGAACGCCTACGGCACTTTCCGCGGAAGCGCTGGACCGTTTGCTGACAATGACGGAAGAGATTATGGGGCCATCCGTTATGGAAGATCTTTGCGAACTCACCGTGGAAGCGGGACGCCCTGACAGTATTACCGAGGCCAAACTGCAGGTACTCAAAGCCCACGGTACAGACCGGATCAGCGTCAACCCCCAGACGATGCAGCAGAAAACACTGGATCTGATCGGACGCGCCCATACCGCGGAGCAGACGCTGGAAAGCTTCCGTCTGGCGCAAAGCTGCGGCTTTGACAATATCAATATGGATCTGATCATGGGACTCCCCGGGGAAAATGAAGACGACGTCCGGAAAACACTTGAAATTGTGGAGGAGCTTCACCCGGAAAGCCTGACAGTCCACACACTTGCGGTAAAGCGTTCTGCCCGTCTTTCTACTGAGTGAAAAGCCTGGGGCGGAGTAGAGCGGAAGGGTCTGGATGCCGGCGGGATGGATGAGGTCGGCCGCATGACTGCCATGGGGGCATTATCCGCGGAAAGGATGGGCCTGCTCCCGTATTACCTGTACCGCCAGAAAAATATGGCGGGCAACCGTGAAAATGTGGGATATGCTGCTCCGGGCAAAGAGTGTATCTATAACATTCTGATGATGGAGGAAAAGCATACGGTGATCGGGGTCGGCGCAGGTTCTTCTACCAAGTATGTGACCTATGGACTTCGGGAAGAAGGACCGGGGACAGGTCAGTCCGGATCTGCGGGACCGGAAACCGGCAAACCGGACAGTAAAATTGTGAGGCGTTTTGAGAATATAAAAAACGTCGGCGAGTACCTGTCCAGGATCGATGAACTGCTAATGAAAAAAGAGTCATTTCTGAACATTGACAATATATAAACAATCACTATAAAAACTGTAATAATATACAGAAATACTGTGAAAATTTTCTGTACATTTTTGCATATAAATAGTCTATAATTATCATGGCGCTATAAGCGCAATTGTAAGTATCCTATCAGCATTTTATATATTTAAGGAGGGTAATCCATGACAAGAAAAATGAAGACCATGGACGGCAACCAGGCAGCGGCACATGCTTCGTATCCGTTTACCGAAGTAGCTGCAATGTTCCCGATCACCCCGTCATCCGTTATGCCGGAGCATGTGGATGAGTGGGCGTCAGAGGGCAGAAAGAACCTGTTTGGCCAGCCGGTACAGATCACGGAGATGCAGTCCGAAGGCGGCGCGGCAGGCGCTGTTCACGGTTCTCTGGCAGCAGGCGCACTGACTGCTACCTATACCGCTTCCCAGGGCCTGCTTCTGATGATCCCCAATCTTTACAAGATTGCGGGTGAGCAGCTTCCGGGCGTATTCCATGTTTCCGCCCGTGCGCTGGCATCCCACGCACTTTCCATTTTCGGCGACCATTCTGATGTCTACGCCTGCCGTCAGACAGGCTGCGCCATGCTCTGCGAGTCTTCTGTACAGGAAGTCATGGACCTGGCGCCCGTAGCGCATCTGGCTGCCATCAAGGGCAAGATCCCCTTCATCAACTTCTTTGACGGCTTCCGTACATCTCATGAGATCCAGAAAATCCAGGTATGGGAGAATGAAGACCTGGCGGATCTCATCGACCAGGATGCCCTGAACGAGTTCAGAGCGCGTGCACTCAACCCGAACCATCCGAGCCAGAAGGGCTCCGCACAGAACCCGGATATTTTCTTCCAGGCAAGAGAAGCCTGCAATCCGTTCTACGATGCTCTTCCCGCGATCGTCCAGGAATACATGGACAAGATCAATGCCAAGATCGGTACGGACTATAAGCTTTTCAACTATTACGGCGCGCCGGATGCAGAGCATGTTATTATCGCCATGGGTTCTGTCAACGAGACCATCGAAGAGACCATCGACTACCTGGCAGCCCAGGGAGAGAAGGTCGGACTTGTCAAGGTCCGCCTGTACAGGCCTTTTGACCGCGCAGCCCTGCTGGCAGCACTTCCGGACAGCGTAAAGCAGATTTCCGTACTTGACCGCACCAAGGAGCCCGGCTCTATCGGCGAGCCCCTGTTCCTGGATGTTGTGGCAGCCCTGAGAGAGAGCAAGTTCGAGAATGTCCCGGTCTTTGCAGGACGTTACGGCCTTGGTTCCAAGGATACCGCCCCCAACCAGATCATCGCGGTTTATCACAACACCGACAAGAAGAAATTCACCATCGGCATCAATGATGATGTTACCTACCTCAGCCTCCCGCTGGGAGAGGACGTGGTGACCACTCCCGAAGGCACTACCAACTGTAAGTTCTGGGGCATTGGTGCAGACGGCACGGTCGGTGCCAACAAGAACACCGGCAAGATTATCGGCGACAACACCGATATGTACAGCCAGGCATACTTTGACTATGACTCCAAGAAGTCCGGCGGCGTGACCATGTCCCACCTCCGCTTCGGCAAGAAGCCGATCCACTCCACATACCTGATCCACAGGGCGAACTTTGTTGCCTGCCATAAGCAGGAATATGTCCGCAAGTACAACATGGTCCAGGAACTGGTGGACGGCGGCACCTTCCTTCTGAACTGCCAGTGGGATAAGGATGAGCTGGAGAAGCATCTTCCCGGCCAGGTCAAGAAGTATATGTATGATCACAAGATCAACTTCTATACCATCAATGCCGTGAAGCTCGGCATCGAGACCGGCATGGGACCGACCCGTGTCAACACCATTCTCCAGTCCGCATTCTTCAAGCTTACCGGCATTATTCCGGAGGAGAAGGCAATCAGCCTGATGAAGGAAGCAGCGCAGAAGACCTACGGCCGTAAGGGCGAGGAAGTCGTCAAGACCAACTGGGCAGCTATCGATGCGGGCGCACAGAATGTTGTAAAGATCGATATCCCCGAGTCCTGGAAGGACGCAGCAGACGAAGGCCTGGATTATCCGGCAGCTGCAGGCAGCGGCGAGGTTGTGGATTTCGTCAACAATATCCAGATTAAGGTCAGCGCACAGGAAGGCAACACCCTGCCTGTATCCGCTTTCAAGGAATATGTGGACGGCACAACTCCCTCCGGTTCTTCTGCATTTGAGAAGCGCGGAATCGCAGTCAATGTTCCCGTATGGGATGCTGAAAAGTGTATCCAGTGTAACCGCTGTTCCTATGTATGTCCGCATGCGGTTATCCGTCCGCTTGCCATGACCGAGGAAGAGGCAGCCAAGGCTCCGGCCGGCCTGACCATCAAGCCGATGATCGGCATGCCCGACAAGAAGTTTGCCATCGTTATCAGTACCCTTGACTGTACCGGATGCGGTTCCTGCGCGAACGTATGCCCGGGCAACAAGGACGGCAAGGCTCTTACCATGAAGCCGCAGGCAGAAGCCGCTTTCCAGCAGGAAGGCTTCACCTTCGGAATGACTGTCACCGAGAAGCAGGACGTCATCGACAAGTTCAAGATCGCCAGCGTCAAGGGCTCCCAGTTCCGCCAGCCCTATCTGGAGTTCTCCGGCGCCTGCGCAGGCTGCGGCGAAACCCCGTATGCAAAGCTGGTTACCCAGCTCTTCGGCGACCGCATGTACATTGCCAACGCTACAGGCTGTTCCTCCATCTGGGGCAACTCCTCACCGTCCACCCCATATACCTTCAACAAGCAGGGCAGAGGCCCGGCATGGGACAACTCCCTGTTTGAAGACAATGCGGAGTTCGGTTTCGGTATGTTCCTGGCACAGCGCGCAATCCGTGACCGCCTGAAAGAAAAGGTTGAAGAATTCGTAGCCGGAACTGACAGCGCTGAGGCGGCTGCAGCAGGTAAGGAATGGCTGGAGACCTTTGCCGTAGGTGCACTGAACAGCGCAGCTACCGACAAGTTCGTTGCCGAACTGGAGAAGCTGGACTGCGAGAAGGCCAGAGGCATTCTCCTTGAAAAGGACTACCTTGCCAAGAAGAGCCAGTGGATCTTCGGCGGCGACGGCTGGGCATATGATATCGGCTATGGCGGACTGGACCATGTCCTGGCTTCCAATGAGGATATCAATGTATTCGTCTTCGATACCGAGGTATATTCCAACACCGGCGGACAGTCCTCCAAGGCTACGCAGCCGGGCGCTGTGGCACAGTTCGCGGCAGCCGGCAAGACCGTACGCAAGAAGGACCTGGCAGCAATCTGCATGAGCTACGGTTATGTATATGTAGCCCAGATCTCCATGGGTGCTGACTTCAACCAGGCTGTCAAGGCAATCGCCGAGGCAGAGGCATATCCGGGTCCGTCCCTGATCATTGCGTATGCTCCGTGTATCAACCACGGCATTAAGAAGGGCATGGGCAAGTCCCAGGATGAGGAGAAGCTGGCTGTCGAGTGCGGTTACTGGCAGAACTTCCGCTTCAATCCGGCAGAGGAGCAGCCGTTCCATCTGGATTCCAAGGAGCCCGATTTCTCCAAGCATGCTGACTTCCTGAACGGCGAGGTGCGTTACAGCTCCCTGGCCCTCAAGGATAAGGCAAGGGCTGCAAAGCTGCAGGAGATGAACCTGGCAGAGGCAGAGGCCCACAGAGCATATCTGGAGAGCCTGAACGAAGTTTACAACAAGTAATTGTAAGTTTTGGCAGGCTGCAGCAAAGCAGTTATAAGTAAGTATTGATCCGGCTGCAGACGGAATGTCATCAGCGGATTCCCCGGACGTCTCTGTACACCCGGCGGATCCGCGGGACAACCGTCTGCAGTCTCTTTACTATGAAAGCCGGCGAAGCAAGCGCGTCAGAGCGCAGATGAGCGTAGCTTTCATGTAAGGGCGCAGTGACAGCGAAGCTGTCATGGAGTTTTGTCCGAAAGGCTTTGTCATGAATATTCTCGAAGAGGCTATACTGTTTGCCACGAAGGCGCATGAGGGCGCCAAACGTAAAAACAGCAGTCTGCCCTATATCCTTCATCCCTGCGAGGCGGCTGCCATTGCTGGCACCATGACCAGCGATCTGGAGGTTCTGGCAGCGGTTGTGCTCCACGATGTGGTGGAAGATACAGCGGTCACGATTCAGGAGATAGAGGCTGCCTTTGGTTACCGTGTGGCTTCCCTGGTAGCGGCGGAAACGGAAGACAAAAGAGAATATGAATCCCCTGAGGTTACCTGGGTTATCCGGAAAACGGAGTCGATCGAGCACTTAAGAAATGCGGAAAACCACGAGATACAGATCATGTGGCTGGCAGACAAGCTTTCCAACATGCGTGCCATCATCAGGGACTATCATTTCATGGGGGATGAAATCTGGAACACCTTCCATATGAGGGATAAAAAGCAGCATGAATGGTATTACCGGACGATTTTGGAGCTCCTGTCAGACTGGGCCGACTACGACGCCTGGAAAGAGTTTTCCTTCCTGATCGACGCGGTATTCGGCCAGAAAGAGCAGCTCCCCGGAGGCTCCTATTTTGAACTTTCTGAAGATACGGGAAATGAATCCGGAACAGATAATTGAAAGATTTGTAAATCTCTGCTAAACTACAGTTGTCGCTATTGTTTACTACAGAAAGGGTTCATTCCATGATTGAAGATTTCACGATCGAAGCAATCCCGGTAGCTCCTTTAAGGATCGCTGCGCACATCAGTGCGGAAAAGCTGGCCAGGGAAGTTGACGCGGCGCTGGTAGAGTACCGCAGGCATGACCTGGTTGAATTGACTGAAAAATATAATGACACTGTATTGCTGCGGGACTTTGCGCCTGACAGCTTCCTTCTGGACCTGTCCTGTCCGCGATTCGGTACAGGCGAGGCCAAGGGCGTCATCAATGAATCGGTCCGCGGCGTGGATGAGTTTGTAATCTGCGACATCACCAATTACTCCAATACCTACACGGTAAGCGGCTTTACCAACCATATGTCCCCGGATGACAACTACCAGGACCTGAAGCGCATTATCGGCGCCAGTGTGGCAAAGGCGCACAGGGTCAACGTCATCATGCCGTTCCTTTACGAATCCAGGCAGCATAAGAGAGAGAAGAGAGAGTCCCTCGACTGCGCCATGGCGCTGGAAGAACTGGTGAACATGGGCGTCAAGAACATTATTACCTTTGACGCGCACGATCCCAGGGTTCAGAATTCCATCCCCCTCTCCGGATTTGACTCTTTCATGCCGACCTATGCATTTGTCAAGGCAATCCTGAGCAAATTCCCGGATCTGGAGATCAACAAGGATACCTTCATGGTGATTTCCCCGGATGAGGGAGCTATGGGCAGGGCCGTATTCCTGGCCAACAACCTGGGCGTGGATATGGGTATGTTCTATAAGCGCCGTGACTATTCCAGAGTTGTGGGAGGACGCAACCCCATCGTGGCACATGAATTCCTGGGTTCTTCCGTCCAGGGCAAAACTGTCCTGATTGTAGACGATATGATTTCCTCAGGCGATTCCATGCTGGATACTGCTCATGAACTGAAGGACAGAGGCGCGCGCAATGTTATTGTATGCTGCACCTTCGGCCTCTTCACCAATGGTTTCTCCAAGTTTGACGAAGCTTATGCCAAGGAGTATTTCGATCTGGTGGTGACCACTAACCTGAACTATAAACCTCAGGACATCTATACCAGGGACTGGTACATGGAAGCCAACATCAGCCGGTATCTGGCCGCCATCATCAATTCCTTCAACTATGATATGTCCACGCAGGGATTTACGAATGCGGACCGCATCCAGAAGATCCTGCAGGAGCACAGGCAGTAAGAATCATTCTTCTGCAGCAAGGGCAATTTACGAATTGACATGTTTTTTTGCGCCGGCTATGCCGGCGTGAAGTTTTCTACAGGGCTCATTTTATGAAAAAGACAATCGTGGCCATCGTAGGACGGCCGAATGTTGGAAAATCCACACTGTTTAATGCGCTGATCGGGGAGAACATCAGTATTATTGAGGATACCCCCGGTGTTACCAGGGACCGTATTTATGCGGATGGAGAATGGCAGAACCATCAGTTTACGCTGATCGATACCGGTGGTATTGAACCGGAGTCCGGGGATATCATTCTCCGCCAGATGCGGGAACAGGCGGAGATTGCTGTAGAGACGGCGGACGTCATTATTTTCATGGTGGACGCCAGGATGGGCCTGGTAGATGCCGACTATATGGTGGCGGATATGCTCCGCAAGAGCCAGAAGCCGGTGGTACTCTGTGTTAATAAGGTAGACAGCTTCCAGAAGCAGATGAACGATGTATACGAGTTCTACAACCTCGGCATGGGAGACCCCATGGCGGTTTCCGCCTCCGGACGCCTCGGCATCGGCGACCTGCTGGATGAAGTAGTCCGTTATTTTCCCGATTCAGAAGGAGAAGAAGAGGAAGATGAGCGTCCGCGCATTGCTGTGGTGGGACGTCCCAATGTGGGCAAGTCATCAATCATCAACCGTCTGTTGGGAGAAAACAGGCTGATTGTTTCCGATATTGCGGGCACGACCAGGGACGCGATCGACACCACCGTGGTCCATAACGGTGAAGAATATGTCTTTATCGATACCGCCGGCCTGCGCCGCAAATCCAAAATCAAGGAAAACATTGAGCGGTATTCCATTATCCGTACCGTTGCGGCCATTGACCGCTGCAATATTGCCGTCATTGTGATCGATGCCACAGAAGGCATCGGGGAGCAGGATACAAAGATCGCCGGCATTGCCCATGAGAGAGGCAAAGGCGCTATCATTGTGGTCAACAAATGGGACGCCCTCGAAGATAAGGATGACAAATCAATTTATAAGTTTACGGAGGAACTTCGTAAAAAATTCGCATTCATGCCCTATGCGGAAATCCTGTTCGTCTCCGCTGTGACAGGACAGCGCCTTGTGAAGCTTTTTGATGAAATCGACATGGTGCGCCAGAGCCAGACGCTCCGGGTGCCCACAGGCGTTCTCAATGAGATCCTGACAGAGGCCACTGCCATGCATGAGCCGCCGCAGGACAAGGGCAAACGGCTGAGACTGTTTTACGTCACGCAGGTCAGCGTCAACCCGCCTACGTTTGTGATTTTTGTAAATGATAAGGAGCTGTTCCATTTCTCCTATCTCAGATATATTGAAAACCGGTTCAGGGAAGCGTTCCAGTTTGCCGGGACGCCGATTCATTTTATTATCAGAGAGCGGAAGGATAAGGAAGCATGAGCATGCGGATGATCTGTTTACTGATCGGCTTTGCATTTGGAAGCGTGCCTACAGGGTTCCTGATCGCGCGGCTGCAGGGCAAGGACCTGCGGAAAATGGGGAGCGGCAACATTGGCAGTACAAATGTACTGCGAAGTCTCGGCAAGTTTTCCGCAGCCATGACACTCTGCGGAGATATCCTGAAAGCACTGATCCCCCTGTGGATTACAGCTGCCGTTTTCGGGAACAGCGCAGGGCCGGACCTGAAATACATCGTGACCATGTACACAGGGCTCGGCGCAGTACTGGGACATGATTTTTCTCCCTGGCTTCATTTTAACGGAGGCAAGGGAATTGCCACCTCCGGCGGCACGATCCTCTACACGGATCCCCGTTTCTTCCTGGCGAGTTTTGCCACGGTTATTCTGACGGCAGTCGTCACGGGATATGTTTCCCTGGGTTCCCTGATGGCAGCTGTGGTCTACCTTGCCGCCCACATTTTCATCCTGGCAACAGGCAGATATTTCGGCTGGCCCGGATTTCCCGCGCAGACCTTCGGAGCCGCTCAGCGGACGGAAGTCCTCGTCATGGCGCTTGTGATGGCAGGCCTTGCCGCCTGGCGGCATAAAGCCAATATACAGAGGCTGCTGAGGGGAGAAGAGAATAAGTTCTCCTTCCGCAGGAAGCAAAAAAGAGAATAGCAGAAGAACGGAACGTTCTGCATAATAAAAGAATCGGACGGCATCTGCCTGCCCGCGAGCTTAAGTCCTGGAGACTGCAGGCTCGGGGCGGAGCGGAAGGGGAACCGTCCGATTCTTTTATTGCGTTTAAACGATTACTTTTTCAGATGCATCTGCAGCTTACTGCCGGCTTTACCTGGCCGGGATGCTGTAGTGCTTTGTCGTCCTTTCGAAGGTGGTCTGCACCACGTTGGTGACATTATAACCCGCATCCAGCAGGATCCGGATCATGGCATCGGTTTCGATCTCACCGGTGGCCTTGACTACGATTTCTGTTCCGCGCTCTTCAGAACGGTAGACGGCAATGGATTCCAGATTGGCGTCATTGTCTGCAAAGAGCTGTCCGATACCAATCATTACGCCGGGTTTGTCGTCAACATTGATGACGAAACGGCTGCCCTGTTTCTGATAGCCCATCAGGTCATTGAAGGCCTGGAAAATATCTTTCTCTGTGATAATGCCGATTACATGATCAGAGGAATCCACCACAGGCAGCACCGCAATACCGTGGTCGATCATGGACTGTGCGGCTTCTTCCAGAAATACGTCAGCGCCGGTGGTCTGGACATCCCGGATCATGATTTCCTTTACCTGGGTCTTGGCCAGCAGGTAATTGAGTTCGTAGATCGAAAGAGAAGTGGACTGCATGCCGCTCTTCTCCTTGACAAGGCCGCCGGTTACAAGGCCGATCAGCCTGCCGTCGCCATCCACTACGGGAAGGCGGTGGAAATTGTGTGACTGCATGATCTCCAACGCTTTGGAAATCACGGTATCTTCCGTAATCGTATAGGGATTCTTTGTCATGTGGTCTTTAACGTACATATAAGCCTCCGCCAATCAAATAATCTATCTGTAATTGCTGCCGGGCGCACCGGCAGCAGTTATGTTTCCGGCCGTTATCATTTACCCGTTCATCATATCCGGACGTCAGCCGCCCAGGTAGGCCTTGCGGACGCGCTCGTCATTGGCGAGCTCCTCGCCGGTGCCGGAGAGGGTAATGTGCCCGGTCTCCAGGACGTAAGCCCGGTCCGCAATCGCCAGCGCACGCTTAGCGTTCTGTTCCACCAGGAGAACGGTGGTTCCTTTGCGGTTGATCTCCTCGATGATATGGAAGATCTCCAGGACAAGGAGAGGAGACAGGCCCATGGATGGTTCATCCATAAGTATAATGGACGGCTTGGCCATCAGCGCCCTGCCCATGGCCAGCATCTGCTGCTCGCCGCCGGAGAGGGTTCCTGCCAGCTGTGTCCGGCGTTCCTTCAGACGGGGAAAGATCTGGAAAACATCCGCAAGATCAGCAGCGATGCCATCCTTATCCTTACGCGTATAAGCCCCCAGAACCAGGTTTTCTTCCACTGTCTGCTGGGCAAAGACACGGCGCCCTTCGGGAACCTGCGCCAGACCCATTTCCACAATTTTGTGGGGCGGGATTTTTGTCAGTTCCGTACCGTTCAGCGTGATGGAGCCGGCACTGGGCTTCACCAATCCGGAAATTGCATGCATGGTGGTGGTCTTGCCGGCGCCGTTGGCGCCGATCAGAGTGACGATTTCCCCATCGTTAACTTCGAAGGAAATGCCCTTGATGGCTTCAATCATGCCGTACTGTACCTTCAGGTTTTCTACTTTCAGCACTATGGGACCTCCTTCTTATTCGCCAAGATAGGCTTTGATGACTTCAGGGTTATTCCGGATTTCTTCCGGTGTGCCTTCCGCCAGCAGCATGCCGTAATTCAATACCGTAATTCTTTCGCAGATGCCCATGACCAGCTTCATATCGTGTTCGATCAGAAGTACTGCGATCTGAAAATGATCCCGTACGAAACGGATCATATCCATCAGGTCACCCGTTTCCTGCGGGTTCATGCCTGCTGCGGGCTCATCCAGAAGCAACAGCCTGGGCCCGGAAGCAAGCGCTCTCGCGATTTCCAGCCGCCGCTGGGCACCGTAGGGGAGATTGCCGGCGATGACATTTGCCTGGTCGCCCAGTCCGAGGATTTTCAAAAGTTCCATGGACTTTTCTTCAATGTCGCGTTCCTGCTTACGGAAAGACGGAAGACGGAGCACTGCCGCGACAGGAGAGTAGGTAATGGCGTTATGATAACCTGTACGGACATTGTCCAGCACGGACAGGTTCTGGAAAAGACGGATGTTCTGGAAGGTTCTTGCAATACCTGCCTTATTGGTTTCTACGACATTTTTATTGGCAAGATCTTCGCCGCAGAAAAGGATCTGTCCGCGGCTGGGCTTGTAAACACGGGTCAGCATATTGAAAACCGTGGTTTTCCCGGCGCCGTTGGGACCGATCAGGCCCACGATCTCGCCGTCGTATACATCCAGGTTGAGGCCGTTGACGGCCGTCAGGCCGCCAAAATCAATGCCCAGGTCACGGACTTTAAGAATCTGGTTTTTCCCGCTCATTTAAGCTGCCTCCTTTCCTGCGCCGGCACGTCCTGCCCGGATCTTCTTGACCCAGGTTTTCAGATGCTCATTGTTGGTCAGAAGCATAATCAGGATCAGGATAACGGCATAGATCAGCATGCGGTAATCCTGCAGGGAGCGCAGCAGCTCCGGCAGAAGAACCAGCACAACCGTGGCAATGATGGTGCCGGTCATGTTGCCAAGGCCGCCCAGCACCACGTATACCAGAATCAGGATCGAGGTATTGAAATCAAATTTATTGGGTACCAGTGTGGAATAATTCAGGCCGTACAGTGCGCCGGCTGCTCCGGCCAGGCCTGCGGAAACCACAAAGGAAAGCATTTTCGTGGAGGAAATGCTGATGCCGGACAGTTCCGCTGCAATACGGTTATCGCGGGCTGCCATGATGGCGCGTCCGCTCTTGCTGTAAATCAGGTTATAAATAATGATGAGTGCTGCAAGGACCAGCAGGATGCCCGCAGTGAACGTGGCTATACGCTGTGTGCCCGTAGCGCCCATGGGCCCGTTGAGCAGCATTTTTCCGCCGGGGGCGAGATCGCAGGTATTCTGGACAAAGCTGAACTGGAAGCCGTTCTCATCAAAGCCCAGATACATGTTGGTGATCAGGCTCTTGATAATCTGTCCGAAAGCCAGGGTTACAATCGCGAGATAGTCGCCCTGCAGCTTCAGTACGGGGATGCCGATCACAAGTCCGAAGAGTACCGCCACCAGGCAGCCGCCGATCATGGCAATCACCAGGCGTACCGGTGCGGCTGTAACTGTTGAAGCCAGACGGCCCGAGATGCAGACGGCGGTGAAAGCCCCTACACTCATAAAACCGGCCTGTCCCAGGTTCAGTTCACCGGAGACGCCCACATTCAGGTTGAGCCCGAGAGCCGCTACGATATAGCAGGTAATAGGCACCAGCAGGCCGGCTACCAGGCTGGAAACGTGCCCGCCGGACTGAAGGATTGTGATAATGAGCCATGCAGCAATAACAAGGGTGAAGGAAACGGTTCTTCCCCGGTGACGGGTGTCCAGGAGGACAGAGAAAAAGGATTTTTTGGATTTCATACTGTACCTCCTTCCTTAAACCTTGACACTGAGCTTCTTGCCCAGCAGACCGGTAGGCTTAATCAGCAGGACGACAATCAGTACCGCAAAAACGATTGCGTCAGAGAGCTGCGTGGAAATGTATGCCTTAGCCAGGATCTCAATGAGCCCCAGCAGCAGGCCGCCAAGAAAAGCGCCGGGAATGGAGCCGATACCGCCGAAAACGGCAGCGGTGAATGCCTTAATACCCGGCATGGCGCCCAACGTCGGGAAAACCGACGGATAAGTCGAACAGAGAAGCACCGACGCGATAGCTGCCAGTCCGGAGCCTATGGCGAAGGTGATGGAAATGATAAAGTTGACATTGATGCCCATCAGGATGGCAGCACCCTTGTCTTCGGAGCAGGCACGCATTGCGCGTCCCGTTTTTGTTTTATTGATAAAGGTTGTCAGGACGGCCATGATCAGAAGGCAGACGGCAATCGTGATCAGAGTCAGCCAGGAAATGGAAAAGGCATCGATGGTCAGGGAGCCGGAGGGCATTGCCGAAGGATAGACCTTCGTGGCAGATGTCCAAAGCAGCTGGGCACCGTTCTGAAGAAAATAGCTGACGCCGATAGCCGTGATCAGGACGGCAAGGCTGGAAGCCTGACGCAGGGGTTTGTAGGCAAGCTTTTCTATCAGAACGCCCAGGACCGTGCAGCAGACCATTGCCAGCAGTGTGGCCGGAATGATGGGCAGCCCGAAATTCATCAGTGCGAAAAAGGAGATATAGGCACCGATCATGATGACATCACCATGGGCAAAGTTGAGCATTTTGGCAATGCCGTAGACCATGGTATAGCCCAGGGCAATGATTGCGTAAACGCTGCCCAGGCCTAATCCGTTGACCAGATAGGATATGAATTCCATATTGGGGTCTTCCCTTCGAAAAAACACTTGCCGATCCCGGAAAACACAGCCGGGCGGGGAAACCGCTCAGCCGCATTTCCGGCATCGGCAGAAACAATACAATTCAGTACAAAGAACCGTCTGAAGGCGATATGCCGGAGATCAGTCCTCTACGCCTACATAAACGCCGTCCTTGATGATGACAGCCTTGGGTGCCTTGGAAACTTCACCGGATGCGGACCAGGTCATATCCTGACCGGTCAGTCCGTTGAAGGTCATGGAAGTGAACTGTCCGACCAGCGCATCACAGAACTCGGAGGGGCTTGCACTTGCGTCAAGGCCTGCTGCGTCCACTGCCTGCGCGATAGCGTAGATGCAGTCATAAGCATCTGCTGCGAACTGATTCGGCACCTCACCGGTGCGCTCCTGGTACTTGGCGACAAAATTCTTGGTGAGATCGTCGGAAGCATCTGCAGAGAACGGGGTCAGGAGATATACGCCTTCAGCAAGGGAAGTATCAAAACCTTCCAGCGCCAGGATGCCGTCCATGCCGTCATTGCCGAAGAAGGTAGGAGCATAGCCCTCGGCTGCAGCCTTGGTCAGGATCAGGGAAGCCGGTTCATAGTAGATGGGCAGATATACAACGTCTGCGCCTGCAGCCTGGGACTTCTGGATCTGAACAGAGAAATCGGAAGCGTTGGAATCATCAAAGGTTCCTTCGTAAACGATTTCAAGGCCTTTTTCAGCAGCTTCAGCCTTGAACTTGGCAAAGATACCGCTGGAATAGTTGTCATCGTTTTTGTAAATGACAGCAATTTTTGAGCCGAGATCCGGATGAGCGGACAGATAGTCTGCGCTGGCAACACCCTGGTTGGGATCGGTGAAGCACATCTGGAACACATTGCCGAACGGGTTGGCAGCATTGTCGGGATCCTCGTAGATAACGGCAAGAGAGGAGCCGGACGGGGTGATGCCGAAAATGTGGTCATCCTTATACATGGAAGCAACCGCTGCACCGGGCGCACTGGTAACGGTGGCAAGAGATGCCTGCATTCCCCAGTCCTTCAGGACGCCGTAAGCAGAAACTGCCTTTTCCGGATCGTGAGCGTCGTCCTCAAACTTGAGCTCATACTGCTGGCCGCCCTTGGCGTTGATTTCTTCCACAGCAATCTCCGCGGCAATTTTAACTGCAGTACCGTATACAGCTGCGCCGCCTGTCAGGGGGCCGGAGCCGCCGATCTTGATGGCAGTGGGAGCTTCCGGAGCTGCGTTGGCTGCTGCTGCGGTGGTGCTGGCCGCACTGCCGCCGGATGATCCGCATGCAGCAAGGGAAGCAGCCAGCAGAGCAGCTGCACCGAGTGCTGCGGTTTTCTTTAACAACTTGGAATTTTTCATAATTACATATCCTCCCTCAAAAAGAATAATAACGTTTCTTATTATAATCCCAAAAACATAGCGGATGCAACCGAGTGAAGGCATGAAAAGCCGCTTATTATTTAAAAATATGCATTTTCGGCATATATTTTTTTGATAAAAGAAACCGGATGTGCAGAGAACACATCCGGTTTCTTAATGAATGAGAGGGTAGGAAACGTTTTATTCGTCCTTGCTGCCGGTGATAGCGTTCATCAGCATTGCAATAGCGCCGTCGCCGGTAACATTGCAGGCAGTACCGAAGGAGTCCTGCGCGATGTACAGAGCGATCATAAGGGTCAGCATATTCTCATTGAAGCCCAGCATGGACTCGAGGATACCGAGAGCTGCCATAACAGCACCGCCGGGAACACCGGGAGCTGCGACCATGGTGACACCCAGCATCAGGATGAAGGGGAACATCTGGCCACAGGATACCTGCCAGCCATTCAGCATCCTACCCGCGATAGAGCAGCTGGTCAGAGTGATGGTGGAACCGGAAAGGTGAATGGTAGCGCAAAGCGGTACAACGAAGTCAGCGATCTTGGAGGAGCAGCCGTTCTTCTTGGTGCACTCCAGGGTGACCGGGATGGTTGCAGCAGAAGACTGGGTACCGATTGCAGTCATGTATGCGGGAACCATGTTGCGGATCATGCCGAAGGGGTTCTTCTTTGCGAAGGTGCCTGCAACGGTATACTGGATCACAATAATGATCAGGTGCATTGCAATGATGATGACGAATACCTTTGAGAAAACGCTCATGATTTCAGCTACGGTTCCGGCATAGGTCATATTGGCAAAAATACCGTAGATGTGGAAGGGCAACAGCGGGATCAGCACTCCTGCAACCACACCTTCAACGATCTTCTGGAACTCATGGAAGATGCTGCGGAGGGTCTGGGAATTGGTTACGGCAATTCCGATACCCATGATGAAGGATGTGATCAGTGCGGTCATAACGCCCATCAGAGGCGGCATTTCCACGGTGAACAGACCGGAAAGCATGGTGTCTTCAGCATTCTGTGCATTGTCCATTACGATGGAACCAAACTTCAGGAAGCTCGGGAAGAGAATGCTGTCTACGGTAAATGCGAAAGTACCGGAAATCAGGGTGGACAGGTATGCAATACCGGCAGTGATTGCCAGGGTCTTGCCTGCGCCGGTGCCAAGATCCGCAATACCGGGAGCAACGAAACCGATGATGATCAGCGGAATGCAGAAGCTCAGGAAATTACCGAAGATGCTGTTGAAGGTTGCACCGATGCGGATGATGATCGGAAGATCAGCGCTGCGGGCGATGGTACCGACGATCAGACCGAGGACGATTGCGATGACCAGCTTGGGCAGCAGGCCGATTTTCTTCTTAGGTGTTGACATGATACGTTTGCTTCCCGAAATTCGGAAAGCTCCTCCTTTTCTTTTTTTTTTACTGCTATGCTTTTTTTATTTCCGCCGGACAAGAGGTCCGGTTAAATATCAGTAATCAGTCCAGAACGCGGTATCCCTTTGCGTTCATATCGTCGCGAAGCTTCTGGATGTGAACCAGGTCACGGGTCTCCAGTGTGAGAGTAACCACGCAGGAATTGACTTCAGTCTTGGCATCCTCACGCTCATGGTCGATGTCAAGGATGTTGGCGCCGTTATCAGCCACCACCTGAAGCAGCTGTGCCAGGTTGCCTGCCTTGTCCACAAGTTTAGTGGAAAGCTGTACAATACGGCCGGTCTTCTGCATACCCTTGGTGATGATGCGGGAAAGGGTGGTGATATCTACATTACCGCCTGAAACAACAGCCACGGTCTTCAGGGAAGTATCAACCTTGTTGAAGAGATATGCCGCTACGGTAGTTGCACCGGCGCCCTCGGCAACAGTCTTGGGTCCTTCCAGGAGAGCAACGATTGCTGCTGCGATTTCGTCTTCCGTAACAGTGACAATATCATCCACATAGTTGGAAACAATGTCGAAGGTAAGGTCGCCGGGAGTCAGAACATGAATGCCGTCAGCGATGGTCGGGCCGTCCTTGACCGTCGTGATCTCCCCGTTTCTGCGGGAAACAAACATAGAAGGAACGGATGCGGCCTGTACGCCGATAACCTTAACATTGGGACGCATGGACTTTACAGCTACTGCAATACCGCTGATCAGTCCGCCGCCGCCGATCGGGACAATGATCTGGTCCACATCCGGCACCTGGTCAAGAATCTCCAGGCCGATGGTGCCCTGGCCGGCAATAACATAGGGATCATTGAAGGGGTGGGCAAAGGTATAGCCTTCTTCTCTGGAAAGACGTTCAGCCTCTTTGGCTGCATCGTCGTAAACGCCGGGTACGAGGACAACTTCAGCACCGTAGCCGCGGGTTGCTTCTACCTTCAGAATCGGGGCGCCTTCCGGCATACAGATGACGGATTTAATGCCCAGACGGGTGGCGGACAGGGCAACACCCTGTGCATGGTTGCCTGCGGAGCAGGCGATAACGCCATGGCTGGCCTCTTCAGGAGAAAGGGTACGGATCTTATTGAATGCGCCCCTGATTTTGAAGGAACCGGTTTTCTGCAGGTTCTCGGACTTGATAAAAAGATTCTTGCCGAGACGGGTAGAAGAAACAATCGGGGTAAGCTCAGCGGTACCTTTCAGTGCCTCTCTTGCTTCCTGGATCATTTCCAGAGTAACTTTCTTTTCCATAATCATCAAACCTCCGCTTGATTATAAAATAAATGTAAAATTTACTATAATTTTTATGTATAAATTATTGCATTTTCGTTAAAGTGAATATATCATAATTTAAAAATAAATCAAATTGATGATTTTAATCAAATTAATTAAATTATTAAAATACAAAAGACAAGGGAAATACATGGAAATCAGACAATTGCAAACTTTTATACGGGTTGTACAGCTGCAGAGCTTTTCCAGGGCAGCGGAAAGCCTGGGCTACAGCCAGTCTGCTGTTACGATCCAGATCCAGAATCTGGAGGCGGACCTGAATACGCATCTGCTGGACAGAATAGGCAAAAAGGTTTCCCTCACGCCCCAGGGGGAAAGGTTCCTTACCTACGCCTATAATATAATGAATGAAATCAACCGGGCCAAGGTGGCGCTGGAAGACAAGAAAGAACTGACCGGCTCCATAAGGATCGGCACGGTGGAATCCCTGTGCTTTTCCAAACTTCCCCATGTGTTAAAACAGATGCGGGAGCTGCATCCGAAGGTGAATGTGCAGATCCGTTCCACCACCCCTGAAATGGCCTTGCAGATGATGGAACATAATGAGATTGACCTGGTCTATATCCTGGATGATCCTCATTATAATAACAACTGGCATAAGGCACTGGAGGTACCGGAGGAAATTGTGTTTGTCTGTTCTCCGGAATACGCCATTACCCATCAGGTTGAAGTACGCGTGGTCCAGCTGCTGAAATATCCGTTTATGCTGACAGAAAGGAATGCCAGCTATCACCGCAGGCTGAGCCAGATTCTGGCCGCAAAGGATCTGCAGCTTGTGCCGTTCCTGGAAATCAGCAATACAGAATTTATCATAAAAATGCTGACGGAAAATGACGGCGTTTCCCTGCTTCCATATTTTACAGTTGAGAAACACATAAAGGAAGGGCGGCTGGCACTCCTGGACGTGGCGGATCTGAAAATCACCATGTACCGGCAGATTTTCTACCATAAAGAAAAATGGGTTACTGCCGAAATGGAAGAGTTTATAAGACTGGCAAAGGAACTGTAAATGTGATAAAATATTTTGGATAAAAAAGTATTCATGTTCAGAAAAGGAGAGCACCATGAAACTCACGTTTATCGGAGCTGACCATGAAGTGACAGGTTCCATGCACCTGCTGGAAACCAGCGATACAAAAATTCTGATTGACTGCGGTATGGAACAGGGCAGAAATATATATGTCAACGCAGACCTGCCTGTCAGTTATAAAGAAATAGATTACCTGCTGCTGACTCATGCCCATATCGATCATTCGGGCATGATCCCTTTTGCGTACCTGCAGGGCTTTAACGGTACGATCCTGACCACGAACGCGTCCATGGACCTGGACAGGATCATGCTTCTGGACAGTGCGCATATCCAGGAAATGCAGGCGGAATACGAAAACCGGAAGGGTAAGAGGGCAGGCCGCGATGAGGTCAAGCCGGCCTATACGGTAGAGGACGCGCAGAAGGCACTGGAACTGTTCCGGCCGGTGGCATACAACGAAAGAGTGGAACTGAGCGATACCGTAGCGGTCCGCTTTATTGACGCCGGGCATCTGCTGGGTTCCGCATCGATTGAAATATGGCTGAAGGATACCGACGGGCAGGGCGGCACGGTTGAGAAAAAGATCGTTTTCTCGGGCGACATCGGCAATACGGATAAGCCTTTGATCCGGGATCCGCAGTATATTACGGAAGCGGATTATGTAGTTATGGAATCCACCTATGGCAACAGAAGCCATGAGACGGATGTGGATCATCTGGAGGACATACGCCGGATCATACAGGAGGCCCTGGACAGAGGCGGCAATATCGTGATTCCCGCATTCGCGGTAGGACGTACCCAGGAACTTCTGTATTTCATCCGCCTGCTGAAGGATCAGAACCTGATACACGGGCATGACGGCTTCCCTGTCTACGTGGACAGCCCGCTGGCGGTAGAAGCCACCCATGTGTTCCGTGAAAACCTGATGGACTGTTATGACGATGAAACAAAGGAGATGATCCAGAAGGGCATCAATCCCATTGAGTTCGATAACCTGGTCCTGAGCATTACCACAGAAGAATCCACCGCCATCAACTTCAATCCTACGCCCAAGATTATCATTGCGGCAGCCGGCATGTGCAATGCGGGACGTATCCGGCACCATCTCAAGCATAATCTGTGGCGTTCGGAATGTTCTATTGTTTTTGCCGGTTACCAGGCAGAAGGAACTCTGGGGCGTGTACTGCAGGACGGAATTGAAAAAGTCCGGCTTTTCGGTGAAGATATCGTGGTGCGTGCCCATATTGAAACGATGAAAGATATGAGCTCCCACGCAGACCAGGAAGGCTTGCTGAAATGGGCGCAGGCCTATGGCAGGATCAGCGGCCGTTTCTTCCTGGTGCACGGCGAGGACGAAGGCATGGCTGCGCTGTCAGCCAGCATCCGGGAAAATACCGGCAACGAGGTGGATTGTCCCTACAGCGGTTCGGTGTTTGATCTGGCGGCCGGAGAATGGCTGAACGTTGCAGAGCCTATCTTTATTAAGAAAGATGACGAAATCAGCGTACGCAATTCCGAGCATAACAATGAACTGCAGGCGGCCATGGACCAGCTGCAGGCTGTGGTGGACCGGACCAAACAGGGCGCCAACGCGGACAAGCTGAAGCTGGCGAGGGCGATTCTGAAGCTTGCGGAAAAGTACGGCTTCGCATTTTAAAGGAGAGAAAGATTGAGTGTAGTCAGTATTTATACAGACGGAGCAGCGAAAGGCAATCCCGACGGGCCCGGAGGCTACGGGACCATTCTCCAGTTCACGACCAGGGACGGCGTGCTGCATGAAAAGGAGCTTTCCCAGGGATACATCAAAACCACCAACAACCGTATGGAGCTGATGGCGGCGATTGCCGGTCTGGAGGCGCTGAACCGGCCCTGTCTGATAGACCTATATTCGGATTCCAAATACCTGGTGGACGCTTTTAATCAGAAATGGATAGAAAACTGGGTAAAAAACGACTGGAAGAGGGGCAAAAGCGGACCGGTCAAAAACATTGACCTGTGGAAGCGGCTGTTGAAAGCAATGGAACCGCACAAGGTCAATTTCATCTGGGTCAAAGGACACGACGGGCATCCGGAAAATGAACGCTGTGACGAGCTGGCCTGCAAGGCGGCTATCAGCGCCAACCTGATTGAAGATGAAGGGCTGGCAGGATGAGCCCCGTATCATTTTATAAATAATTAATATATTTTCGTTGAATTTATTAGCACTCATGCCTTGACACTGCTAACACAAGGTTATATAATAGCCTTCGGTCGATGGGGATGGGTGTTTTTATTTCCCCGCATCGAGTTGAATCACGATTCCGGTCCGGGTGAACTGACCGGGACAGGAATGACTGCGTAGCAGTGATATTATGAACAGGAGGCTTTGTTTTATGAAATTAGTACCATTGGGCGATAAGGTCGTTTTGAGAAAGCTGATCGCTGAGGAGACCACCAAATCCGGTATCGTTCTTCCCGGCCAGGACAAGGAAAAGCCGGCACAGGGCGAAGTCGTAGCTGTAGGACCGGGCGGAGTGATCGACGGCAAGGAAGTCGTAATGCAGGTCAAGGCGGGAGACAAGGTCGTATATTCCCGTTATGCCGGCACCGAAGTTGAGCTGGACGAGGAGAAGTTCCTTATTGTCAAGCAGGGCGAGATCCTGGCGATCATTAAGTAATCAAAGACTTTATTCATTTAAGGAGATATAACTATTATGGCAAAGGATATTAAGTACGGTGTAGACGCCCGCAAGGCAATGGAAGAGGGCGTAAACAAGCTGGCGGATACCGTCAGGGTTACCCTTGGCCCCAAGGGCAGAAACGTTGTTCTTGACAAGAAATTCGGCACTCCGCTGATCACCAACGACGGTGTGACCATCGCCAAGGAAATCGAACTTCAGGATTCTTTTGAGAATATGGGCGCACAGCTGGTCAAGGAAGTTGCTACCAAGACCAACGATGTGGCTGGTGACGGCACCACCACCGCAACGGTTCTGGCGCAGGCTATGATCAACGAAGGTATGAAGAACCTGGCAGCAGGCGCTAACCCTATCGTAATGAGAAAGGGTATGAAGAAGGCCGTGGATGCTGCAGTAGAGGCTATCAAGGCAGAGTCCAAGAAGGTCAACGGCAGAGAGCAGATCTCCAGAGTTGCTGCCATTTCCGCATCAGATGATGCCGTAGGAGAGATGGTTGCAGATGCTATGGAAAAGGTTTCCAAGGACGGCGTTATCACCATTGAGGAATCCAAGACCATGCTGACTGAGCTGGACCTGGTAGAAGGTATGCAGTTCGACAGAGGCTATCTCTCTGCATATATGTGCACCGATATGGAGAAGATGGAAGCTGAGCTGGATGATCCCTACATCCTGATCACTGACAAGAAGATCTCCAATATCCAGGATATTCTTCCTGTTCTCGAGAGCATCGTCAAGATGGGCGCAAAGCTGCTCATCATCGCTGAGGATGTTGAGGGCGAGGCCCTGACCACCCTGATCGTCAACAAGCTGCGCGGCACCTTCCAGGTAGTCGCAGTCAAGGCACCGGGTTACGGTGACAGACGTAAGGAAATGCTGAAGGATATCGCTATCCTGACCGGCGGCACCGTAGTTTCCGAGGAACTCGGCCTGGAGCTGAAGGATGCTACTGTTGATATGCTTGGCCGTGCAAAGTCCGTAAAGACCACGAAGGAAAACACCATCATCGTAGACGGTATGGGCAACAAGAAGGACATCAAGGACCGTATCGGCCAGATCAAGTCCCAGCTGGATGTTACCACTTCCGATTTCGATAAGGAAAAGCTGCAGGAGAGACTTGCAAAGCTGTCCGGCGGTGTGGCCGTTATCAGAGTCGGTGCTGCTACCGAGACTGAGATGAAGGAAGCCAAGCTTCGTATGGAAGACGCCCTGAACGCTACCAGGGCTGCTGTGGAAGAGGGAATCGTAGCCGGCGGCGGCACTGCCTACATCCATGCTTCCAAGAAGGTTGTCAATATTATTAAGGGTCTGGAAGGCGATGAGAAGACCGGTGCGCAGATCGTACTGAAAGCATTGGATGCTCCGCTGTACCGCATTGCTGAGAATGCCGGCCTGGATGGCTCCGTCATTGTCAACAAGGTTAAGGAAGCCAAGAAGGGCATCGGTTTCGATGCTTACAAGGAAGAGTATGTCGACATGGTTGAAGCCGGCATCATCGATCCCGCAAAGGTTACCAGATACGCACTGCAGAACGCTGTATCCGTTGCATCCACCCTGCTGACCACTGAGGCCGTAGTTGCGGACATCCCGCAGCCCGAACCTCCGATGCCTGCAGGCGGCGGCATGGGCGGAATGATGTAAGCGTTTAGCGAATAGAAAACCCGTGAATAAGGAAATGGGAGTCAAGCTTCGGCTTGAACTCCCATTTTTTTATTTCACGGGTTTGACCGTGTGAGTACGTATATGAGCAAGGAGCGACTGCATAGGCAGGCGCGGATTGCGAATAAGCGGCTCACACGGTGTCTTCTGTCAAACAGAAGACACTATTCGCTGAAGATAAGGATGGAAGGGCAACGGATATGAGGAAAAAGCCACACGAAGCGAAGCAAGTGCGGCGATTTCCGAATATACGGACAGGATCGCGGGAGTACAGCGTGCGAAGCGATCCTGTAATTATCGCTTTGTTATAATTCAGGCGTGGATTGCGAATAAGCGGCTCACACGGTGACTTCTGTTAAACGGAAAAACCTATTCGTTTTGTTGCAGATAATCAAAGAAACACCATTATTGTGTTTCTTTTTTTGTACAAAATATTGACATTAAAACGTACATCTTGTATATTAATAAATACAATAATCTTGATTAGAACAGGATTAAATCAAGATTGTGTTTACTTTTATTGTTAATGTTTGATACATGCCCGTGATTATAAATAGAGAAATCGGGGAGCATAAGTATGGATATTCAGGATATTAAAGAAAATTTTGAAAATATAACGATTACAAAGATGAACGGCCGTCCGGAAAGCCGTAGGGATATCATAAAAAAACAGTATATAGAGGCTGCGGAAAGAATTATACGCAATGAAGGCACAGAGCCTCTCAGTATACGGCGACTGGGTACAGAAATGAACCTCAACAGTGCGACTCTTTATACATATTTTGAGGATCTTGAGGAACTTCTGCTTTTTGTGACATTCAAATTCAGAAAAGAACTTCTGATCCGGGATTCAAAAGAAATCCTTCCCACCATGAATTCCAAGGAACAGTATCTGAAAATGTATGAGATATACTGTGACTATTCATTCAAGTATCCTGAAATGTATTACAATATGTACTTCGGCAAAGCAAGCTATAAACTTGATGCCGTCCTGCATGAATACTATAGACTGTTCCCGGATGAATTTGTTTCCCAGACTAGGCTAATCAAAGATATTGTTACACACGGTGATGTATATCAGGGTGAGATTCTTGCATTGCAGTATCTGGCGGAAGAAGGATTTATTAAAAGGGAAAATATAGAGATGGTAGCCAACATTGTTGTGCGTGTTCATGCAAGCTATATGAGAGATCTCTGTACTTTTCCAGGCTGGAATACACCGGAGTATCATCAGAGATTTATGAAATGTGTGCAGCATATACTCGACACGAATTGACAGGAGCATACTATGATGACGAATGCGGAACTGGCCAAAGAGTACGAACAGTATATTATCTCTAAAAGAAGATATTTCCATATGCATCCTGAAATGACCGGAGAGGAATATCAGACTGTCAAGGCAATAATGGATGAACTGGAAAATCTGAAGGTTCCGCATCTGGAAATTGAAAACGGAGGTGTGCTTGCCTGGCTCAAAGGGCCGACAGATAATGGCCGCAGTGTATTGCTTAGAGCCGATATTGACGCTCTTCCGGTGACAGAATCAGATGATAATCTGCTCCCTGGAAGACGTACCTGCAAATCTGAGGTTCCAGGGTTAATGCACGCATGCGGACATGACGGACATACGGCAATGCTTCTGGGCACCGTCAGAGTACTCCAGGAGAAGCAGGAGAACCTCAAGGGTACAGTGTACTTCATCTTTGAACGGGGTGAAGAATATGCAGATAATTATTGGAATATTCTGAAATACTTTGATGATCACGATATCCGGCCAGATACCTGCTGGGGGATTCATCTCTATGCAGGACTGGAATCCGGTAAGCTTTCCATTGCAGATGGTTCAGTGATGGCTGCTTCTATTCCCTTTACTGTGACCATAAAAGGACAGAGCGGTCATGGATCAAGGCCTGATCTGGCGGTTAACCCGCTGGATGCGTTCTGTGCAGTATATCAGGCTTTCGCCAGTTTCCGGCCGCGCAGAGTCAATCCTTTTGTAGGTTTTACTTCCTCCATATGCAAAGTGCGGGGTGGGGAACTGGGTAATGTCATTCCTGATGAGGTGACCTTCCAGGGATCTGTGAGGACATTGGACAGGGATGTGGCAGGAAAGGCATTTCAAGAAGAATTTATTGATTTTGTGACTAAAATCACCGAAGCTTATCGGTGCGAGCCAATATTAAAGTCTATGTCCTGCGGCTACCCGGTAGTGAATTCTGATAGCTGCGCGGCATTTGCCAGAAAACAGATCGCGGCGGAATTGGGGGAGGAAGTCCTGAAACAGGCAGAGCCTTGGATGGCAACAGACTCATTCAGTATTTTTTTGAAGTTGTTTCCTGGCGTTTACGCATTTCTCGGAATTAGAAATCCGGAAAAAGGATGTGGAGCAGAGCACCACAATGCACATTTTGATATAGATGAAGACGTGCTGTGGATGGGAACAGCAGCTGCAGCAACCTATGCATTGAACTTTTTGGAATTCGGACCGGACACATCCGGTGAGAAAACGCTTACAGGCCTGCGGGATCTTCTGCAGGAGAAAGGAGATAAAAAACGGCTTGCAGAAATGTATGGCATAACAGAAAAAGAAGCGTAATTGTAAAATGGATCAATGTTTGCTTTAAAAAGTCATTTTAAAAAAGGAGGAAAAGACTATGAAGAAAGCATTAGCACTGGTTCTTTCAGCTGTAATGATAATGAGTCTTGGAGCCTGCGGCCAGAAACAGGAGGCTGCACCTGCAGCTCCGGCCCAGACTACTGCAGCAGCCCCCGCGGCAACCGCAGCCCCCGCTGCAACCGCAGCACCGGCAGCATCCACAGAAGCAGCTCCGGCTGCTGAATCAGCAGGCAGAGACACGCTATATGTAATCTCCAGCCTGGATCCCGGCACTTTCCAGCCTGGCAATAATGATGAGCAGGGTTATAACCGCATCATGCGTCAGATTTATGAGTGCCTGTTCTTCCTAGACAAGGAAGGCGAAGTGCAACCCTGGCTTGCTACCGGATATGAGTGGCTGGATGATGTAACCTGCAAGGTTCCGCTTCGCGACGATGTGCTGTTCAGTGACGGTACCCCGTTTACAGCGGAAGATGTGGTCTTCACGGTTAAACATGCACAGGAAGACGCACTCCCGATTGCTGTGTATAATCTGATTGAGGATGTGACGGCGGAAGATGAGCATACAGTCATATTCAAGCTGACTGCACCCATTGGAT
>JAEEGL011161851.1_pt1 | contig 30707 bp, 25 predicted proteins | sample 9134231 | NCBI WGS metagenome assembly JAEEGL01 (sample SAMN16246548, study PRJNA631951) | gut metagenome | biome: gut microbiome; feature: rumen; material: fiber-attached | host: Bos | place: Iran: Karaj | collected 2018-10 | reverse complement strand
GGACCTACGACAAATACAAAATCGCCCTGATCTATATGGAGGGTCGCATTTTTAAGTGCCACAGTATCCGCGTAGACCTTGGTCACGTTCTTGAAATCGATCAACAGGACATCTCCTTTACCCCTAAGATGTGTTAAATCATCCTATAGTATACAACATATTTTTGCAAATGTAAAACACCCACTAAATATAGTTATGATTTTTTTGTGAATTTTACTAAAAGCAGATAGGCGGGTATCTTGACCATCCTCCTGATCCTGGAGGGCTGTTTAGCCAGTCTGTAGAGCCACTCCAGGCCGGATCTGGTCATGCGCTCCGGGGCTCTTTTTGCTTCCCCGGACCACACGTCCAGGCTTCCGCCCACGCCCATGCAGGCTTTCGTCTTAAGATCCGCGGCGTTGCGGACCATGAACAGCTCCTGCTTTGGGGAGCCCAGTCCCGCGACAAGGAAGGCCGCGCCGCTGTCGTTGATCTTTTGTATGATATCCGCCTCTTCGGCTTCTGAGAAGTATCCGTCCGCCGCGCCGGCTATTACCAGGCCCGGGATAAGTTTTCTGAGGTTTTCCGCGGCTTTTTCCGCCACTCCGGGCTTTCCGCCCAGAAAGTAGACGCCAAGGCCTTTCTCCGCGCAGGTCCTGAGCGCGCCGAAGCAGACGTCTATGCCGGCCAGTCTTTCCTTAAGCGGTGTCCCCGACATCTTCGCGGCTTTTACCACGCCTATGCCGTCCGGTACCGCAAGATCTGCCCGGGTAAGCGCGGATCTGAGCTCCGCGTTCTTCTCCGCGGCGTAGAGCATCTCGCAGTTGGGCGTTACTACAACGCTGCAGCCGTCCTCGGACAGCAGATGTTCCATACGCTTTCCGGCTTCTTCCGCGGAAAGTACGTCCAGAGGTATGCCGCGAAGCGTTATCCTTCCGGCGACCGGAACGCCGTATGCCGGGCCGCCGCTCATTGTCCTGCCTCCGTCGTATGTTGTCCGGCCTCTGCCGCGCGCTTCTCTCCGGAAGATCCCTTCTCCGCGATCCGCGTCGCCGCCCTGAGGATCCCCAGTAGCAGGAACGAGCCGAACAGTATGCGCGGATAGAACCAGCTGTACTCGAACAGCCCGAACAGCGCCATCCCGAACACCGAGGCGGCGCATGCCGCAAGCGCGCGGGTCTCCAAACGCTCTGTTCCGAGGCGCTTGATCACGAAAGCCGCGCGGACCGTCGGGACCGCGAAGGAAAGCAGAGCCGAGACCGCGCCGACGATCCCGAATTCCATCACAAGCTCCAGATACAGCATCTGCGAATGTACGATGCCGGAGAGCACGTATTCGTCCGCGAAAAGATCTATCTGAGCCGCCAGCGTCGCGGTGCCGGGGCCAATGCCTGTCAGGAACCTGCGCTGGTCGGCAAGCAGTCTCAGCGAGGTCTCCCATATCCTTATCCTGTAATCCGCGCTGGTATCCGCGGGATTGAACATGTTCGAGAGCCTGAGCAGCACACCGGACGGAAGGAACGGTATGGCTAACAGGCCCAGCACCAGCAGCAGGGGCAGTATGCTTCGTTTGATGAAGTATACGAAAAGAATTACGGTCAGAGCGGCGGAGAGCCACCCGGACCTGGAATACGTAAGAAGAAGCGCGGCAATGGGAAGCGCCAGTCCCACGGCAAGCGCAAGCCTGCGTCCGGAAGCGCGCGCCGAGGACGCGAATACCGCGCAAAGAGGCGAGAACATAACCAGGAACTCCGCCAGGTTGTTGGGATTCTCCAGCGAAGAACAGATCCTTCCGAGCCCCGGGTTGAGCGCCAGGTCCGTCTGCGAAGCGTTGACCGCCACGCCGGCGATCTTCTGCGCTATTCCGAGCAGCGATACTATCATGACAGCCGCGTATATCCACTCCAGGACCTCTTTGAGCGCTGCCCTGTCGCCTATGCCCGCGGCCGCAGCCCACATGAACATGAAAGCCGCAGCGAAGAACGCAAGCACGCGAAGACTGTCACGGACCGCTTCGGAGCACAGCAGGGAAATAAGGCAGGAGGCCGCGAAAACTACTATCGGAAGGCCAAGATCCCTAAGCGATACGATGGGTCTTTTCCCTGCCGCCGAAAGAAAAACGACTGCAGCGAAAAGAACTACCGAGACCGCCAGCGCGTACCAGTTGCGCCACGCGGAATGCGGAACGCAGAACATCACCAGGAATACCATTCCCGTGATCCTGCCCGGCTTGCTTAAAAAGGAACCGGACGCGGCGCTTACGAAAGCACTGTTCCGCCTTGCGGGGGCCAGCTTGTCCTCCAGAGCGCGGACCGCGGATAAAACGGCGGCCGACAGACGTCCAAGGCCCCTGCGAAGAACGCTGTCTTCCGTACGGCGCGCAAGACCCGCCAGAAGATACAGCAGTTTCCTTAATACGCTGCCGCTCCACGCGCGGGAGAAAAACAAAAGAACAGCAGCGCAAAGCTTATAGCACGCGCTCTGTTCCCAGCATGTATTTATCTTTCCGAGTATGCTGTCAGAAAGCATCAGTCATCCTTTCGGCCGGGCGGGGACACTGCCCGCGGACCGTTAAACGTCATTCCTCAGCCGGTAGTCCTTTTACAGCCCGGTCGTCATTTCGCGGTCCAGTTCAGTTGGCGCACCTTAAGATAGAGCTTGGCCTCTCCCGCGAACACGGTCATGGTGTGCCCGGAAGCGTACAGCGTATCGTCTATCAGTATGCCGTGCTCGTCCTTCACGCCCCTGGAATCCAGGACCAGCACCACGCTGACGAGCCAGTCGCTTTCAGTGGTGACCGACGTACCGTCAGGACCTGCCGAGGTCTCCATCAGCGGCAGTATCTCGAAGCTCTTTACCGTGCCCAGATCCAGATCGGTCCCCTGATCCCACACAACGTCGCCCTTCTTTATCTGCTCCGCCGTAAACTTAGGGGTGTCGTGGCAGTACAGCACCATCTCGCAGGCCTGCTCCGCGCCCTTGTCCCTGTCCGGGAGAACGTAGCGGAACACCGCGAAGCATATCGCCGCGAGGATCACAACTATCACCAGCAGATCTATTATGTTTATCTTTCCGAAGAGCCTTCCTTTTTCGTCCGCGATATTCATCCTGTCCTCCTATATGCTGTCCGGCCCGTTTTCGTAGAGCCTTAAGTACTCGTCCGCCACGCGCTCCATGCTGTAGTTTTGCGCCTTTGCAAGCGCCGCCCCGGCATGGGTCCGCCGCAGGTCCCCGTCTTCCATGTATCGTTTTATTGCCGCCGCGAAACCTTCCGCGTCGCCGACCTTTACGCAGACGCCGCAGCGCGGATCGTCCTCCGCCAGGCTTTTCGACGAGCCCGTGTCCGTAACCACACACGGCAGCCCGGCCGCCAGAGCCTCCAGCAGTCCCAGGCTCATGCCCTCTTTTTCCGACGGGCTGAGGTATAGATCGGAGCGCATCAGCGCGCCTTCCGTATCCTGAGTGTATCCGGCCTGGACGACTCTGCCCTCCAGCCCTTCCGTCTTAATACGGCCCGCTATGTGATCGTAGAGCCCGCCGTCGCCGTATATGGTGCAGCGCAGCGGTCTGTCCGTGTCTATGAGCTTGATGCTGTCCAGCAGCATGTCCAGGCCTTTTTCCGGAGAATATCTGCTGAGAACGCAGCATTCGAAAACGTCCGCGGCCCTGCCTTGCGCACCGGCTTCTCTGCCGGTAGTCCCGGTCTGATCCGGGCGTCCTGCATCGCCAGTCCCGGTTTGAGCAGCGCGCCCGGGCCTTACGCCGTTGTGTATCACGCAGACCTTTTCCGAAGCGAATCCGTTGCTTTTAAGCACTTCCGCTCCGCCGTCGTACACAGCCGCGGCCGCGAACTGCTTATCCGAAAACGCCTTGTTTATCCTGCGCCACTTCGCGCCCTGGTCCTGATACCAGTGGCAGGTGTAGACCACCCGGGGCCTGCCGTAATGTTTAAGCGAACGCAGCGCGTACCAGTTCTCCCTGGGGAACTGCGCGTGTATCACATCTATTCCCTCGAGCCTGCACAGCTCCGCTATCCTCCCGGGAGCGGAGAAGAAATCCTTGCGTTCCAGTCCAAGACGAACGGTCCTGATGCCGGCCGACTTAGCTCTTTCCGCCAGCGGACCTTCCAGGCAGTAGCCCAGAACGCACTCGTTCCCGCGCCTGTTAAGCTCCTCCGCCAGATCCAGCACGAAGCGTTCGCTTCCGCCGTCCCCGGCCTTGTTTATAAGAAAAAGGATCTTCAAATAGGACTCCTTCGTATCTCGAAAACGATACGCTCCGCGTCAGCGGATGCCGAATATCCTGTTCAGCTGCCTTGTGATGTTGCGGTTGTAGGCGCTCAGATCGTCGCGCTGCTTCTCGCGCTTGTCCGCGGTAAGAAGCTCCCCCGCGATGTCGTCCGAGCAGCGTATGCCCTGGTTGCACCCTTCGAGGTTCCTGGCCACGTAGAGGTCAAGCCCCAGAGCCTTGGCCTCCATTATGACCATGCCCTGCCCTTCGTAACGGCTGGTTATTGCCAGTCCGTCCATGTGGGACATGTAAGCGTAGGGGTTCGGCTGGTTGCCCAGGAAAGTCATCCTGCGGTCTATCTCCATGTCGCGGGCCTTAAGGCGCAGCGCTTCTCTGTCCGGGCCGTCGCCTATGATGTACAGATGCAGATCCTGCCTCAGCTCCGCAGCTCTGGCGTAGATGTCCAGCAGTATGTCGAAGCCCTTCTGGTGGCACAGTCTGCCCACCGCGCACAGCTTGTATTTCGAATCGTCGAAGCGGAACACCAAAGGCTTGTCCGCCTTCTCGAATATCTCCTTCGTATCGACGTAGTTTGGCACTATCCATATCGGCTTGTCGGTGCCGGAGGCTTTGCGGAAGCTCTCCACTATGCCCGACGACACCGCGGCGAACTCGTCGTAGTAGGCGAATTTGCCCTTGAAGAAGTGCCACAATATCTTGTATTTGGGCTCCTCCTCAAGCTTGCGCTCCACGTCGTTGTGGACGAACATCACCCTCTTGTCCGCGTTTACCGTGCAGGCGTACAGGGCGCATTCGTTCTGGTAGCTGTTGAAGTCTATGGCTACGTCGTAATGCTTGCCGGGAGCGGGGTCCTTCGCGAAGAACTGCATCAGCAGCCTGAAATATACGAAACGGTACCAGTATGGCTTGGGCTCCAGCTTAATGTAGTTTATGCCCTTGCATACGGGAAGCTCGTAGAAGATCTCGTCCTCGTAGTAGTATACGTCCGCCTCGCAGCGTTCGTGGTCCAGGTTCTTAAGAAGGTTGACCAGCGACTTCTGCATGCCGCCTATCTTGAAGTCGGAGGTGAAGAACGCCAGCTTTACCGGACCGTCCGGCCGCTCTTCGCGCGGCACGCTTACCCCGGACTTCTCCATGTATTCCTTAAGGACTTCCGTGTTCTTAAGTTCCTGCTTCCTGAGTTCTTCCGCCTGCGCGGCAAGCATCTCCCTGTCCTGTGACAGCACCTGCTCCACGCACTCCGCCAGCTTCTCCTGAGTAAGCTCCTCCGGCGTTACGGTCCTGCCGTACCCCAGATCCTCCATGAAACCGGACACCTTGGGATCGTAGGAGATGGCGACCGACGGGGTGCCCACGCTGGCCGCGAATATCAGGGAATGGAGACGCCCCGAGACCAGAGCCGCCGCCCTGGAAATGATGCCCAGCACGACGGAGGACCTCAGCCCTTCCATTACTATCATGAAAGGCGTCTCCATAAGCTCGGACACGCGCTCCGCGAACGCTCCGTCCTCCTTGCTGTTGCATATGAAGACCGTCTTGCATCCGAACTTTCCCGCGCATTCGTCAGCGGCTGCCGCGACCATGTCCGCAGGGAGTCTGTCCCCGCCGATGTCCCGCAGGGAGTACGCTATGTAGCGCTCCTCCGGATCGATTCCCAGCGCCCTCATGGCCCTGTCCAGATCCGTACCTTCCGCCGCCGGCAGCGACAGAGCGGGATCGCCGCTCACCCGCACGTCCTCCACCGTTATGCCAAGCGCCTTCAGTTCCTCCAGCGCCCTGGAATCCCTGAGCGTAACGCAGTCCGCGCACTTGTTTATTACCTTGGCCGCAAGCTTTCTGTCGCCCTTCTTTTCCACCGGGCCTATGCCGCAGCCGTACATTACTACGCTGCAGCCGGAACGCTTCGCCTGCCTTATAGTCCAGAGATAATACAGCAGGCTCCTGCGGCTGGTAACGTCCTGGATCAGGCTTCCGCCGCCGCTCAGGAAAAGACCGCTCCTCCTGAACGCGCGGATAAGTCCGAAAACATTAAAAGACCAGACAGAACGGACCTTGTGAAGTTCCGCTGTCCGGCGTGGATCTCTGGAGATTACGGTGATGGGTACCGAGCTGTCCGTCTCCCTTATCTGGGAGAGGACAGCCTTCAGTATCGCTTCGTCCCCGGAATTGCCGAGCCCGTAGGCCCCGCATACGAGGACGCCTTTTTTTTCTTTAGTCGGTCTGCTCAAGACTGCTCCGATCTTAAACCGTCTTACGCGCCGCTATCTGTCTTCGCGGAAGAACGCCGTGCCCAGCGCCGCCGGGGGCTGATCCTCGCGCCTCTGACGAATGGATACCATTATCAGCACCAGCGCCGTAACTATGTACGGTACCACCTTGTAGATCTGCGTGGGAATGAAGGCTATCGGCAGCCTTATGTAGAGTATCAGCAGCGCGCCGAAGAGGACTGAGCCCCAGAGGCTGTTGATCGGCTTCCACAGGCAGAATATTACCAGAGCCACGGCTACCCAGCCTTCGCCCGAAAGACCGGTGTGGTTCCAAACGGTCCCGGAGATGGTCATGGTGTAGACCATGCCGCCTATCGCGGAGATGCCGCCGCCTATCACCGTCGCGAAATATCTGTAGCGGGTAACGTTGATGCCGGCGGAATCCGCCGTCGACGGAGACTCGCCAACAGCCCTCAGGTACAGGCCCTTGCGGGTCTTAGCCAGGAAGTGGTGCATCACTATTATCATGATTATTCCCAGATACACGAACACGTTGTATCCGAAGATGAGCGGTCCGACGACCGGAATGTTCTGCAGCGCCTGCGGGAACGGAGAGTTCGCGAACGCCAGCTTTAGGGCGTTGCTGATGGCCACGTTGCCGCCTACCTTAAGACGCATCATCTCGCCCACGAACTGGCCGACTCCGGTTCCCATTATCGTAAGAGCAAGGCCCGTTACGTTCTGGTTGGCCCTGAGAGTTATGGTCAGGAAGGCGTAGATCAGCGAGCCGAAGCAGCCCGCCGCGAAAGCGCAGACCAGGGCTATTATAACTGCGACCACGCCGTTCGCGCTGTCGCCCATGGCGTTGCCGTAGGTGAAAGCGCCCAGCAGACCGAACGCGCCGCCCATGAACATCAGGCCTTCCACGCCCAGGTTCAGGTTGCCCGCCTTTTCGGTAAGTATCTCTCCGGATGTTCCGTACATCAGCGGAGTGCCGTTGAACACGGCCGCCCTTATCAGGGCTACTATGAAATCCAAAGCACCCATTACGCGGCCTCCTTCTCAGCTGACTTGCGGAAATGCATCTTGTAGTTTATGAAGAACTCGCAGCCCAGCATGGACAGCAGGATTATTCCCGTCAGGATGTCCGTTATGGAAGCCGGGATGCCCATGGCGCTCTGAAGCGTGCTCGCGCCCTTGGAGAGCACCGAAAGCATCAGAGCTATCACTATCATGGCGAAGGGGTTCAGCTGGGCCAGCCAGCAGACCGTTATGGCGGTGAATCCCGCGCCTCCGGCCACGTCGGAATAGAGCGTTCCGTCCGAGCCGCTTACGACCATGAATCCCACCAGTCCGCAGATGGCTCCGGACAGAGCCGCCGTGCGCTTTATGATCTTCGGGACGTTCATGCCGGCGTACCTTGCGGTGTTCTCGGACTCGCCCAGTACGTGCACCTCGTAGCCGTGCTTTGTGTAGCGCATGTAGACGAATACCAGGACCGTAAGCACCAGCACCACTATCCATCCGCAGTTGATCCCTAGCACTTTGGGAAGCATGGCGTTGCGGGTGAAGACAGGCATTATCTGGCTTCCGGGCTTGCCCTCCCACGGGCCGCCCACCAGCCAGGCCGCTATGCCTATGGCTATGTAGTTCATCATCAGCGTGAAGAGCGTCTCGTTGGTGCCCCAGCGGGATTTGAAGATCGCCGGGATCAGGGCCCATACGGAGCCCAGGACTATCCCTGCTACCGCCATTATCAGAAGCAGCGCCACCGCGGGCATGTTCTTGAAGTGGACCGCGAAGAATGTAGCGGCCACCGCGCCCATGGTTATCTGGCCTTCGCCGCCTATGTTCCAGTAGCGCATCTTGAAGCACGGCGCCAGCGCCAGAGCCGTTCCCAGAAGAGGTATGGCGTCGCGCACCACCTGGCGTGTTCCGGTGCGCCTTCCCAGCGCGCCCTGGATTATGGAGCCGTACGCGCTCAGCGGCTTGGCCCCTATCACCGCGAATATTATCATGCCTATCAGAAGCGCGAATATGAACGATCCGAAACGTATCATCCACACCTTGCCCTTCGGCATGTTCTCACGCTTGGTGAGCCTTATGAAAGGAGTCTTTCCGTGCATCATTCAGCCTCCTTTCCGCCCACGGAGGTCATCAGCAGTCCAAGCTGCTCCTTGGTGACGTTCCTGGCGTCCACGACGCCGGAGACCTTGCCTCCGCAGAGCACGAGTATGCGGTCGCAGAGTTCCAGCAGCACGTCCAGATCTTCTCCGACGAATATTACCGCCACGCCCTTTTCCTTCTGCTGACACATTAAGTTGTATATGGTGTACGATGTGTTTATGTCAAGGCCGCGGACCGCGTAGGCGCTCATCAGCACGGAAGGCGAAGACGCTATCTCCCTGCCCACCAGCACCTTCTGGACGTTTCCGCCGGAGAGCTTGCGCACCGGGTAGTAGATGCCCGGAGTTACTACCTCCAGCCTTTCCATTACGTCCGCCGCCAGTTTTTCCGGAGCCTTTCTGTCTACGAATATGCCTTTGCCTTTGTGCCAGGACCTTAGGAGCATGTTGCCTGTCATGCCCATGCCGCCTACCAGACCCATGCCCAGACGGTCCTCCGGAACGAAGGCTAGGGCCACGCCGGCGTCCTTTATCTCCATCGGGGTCTTGCCTACCAGCTCCGCCGGAGCTTTGCCCTCCGGAGTGTAGATTATGGAGCCGCTCTCTATCTTGCGAAGACCGGCGACCGCCTCCAGCAGTTCCTTCTGGCCGCTGCCGGCTATGCCTGCTATTCCCAGGATCTCGCCGCCGAAGGCTATGAATCCTACGTCGTCCAGCTTCTTTACGCCCTCGCCGTCGCGCACCGTAAGGCCCGCTATCGTAAGGCGCGGCTTGGGGTCGACCGGATCCTTGCGTCCTATGTTAAGCTCCACCTTGCGGCCCACCATCATCTCCGTAAGAGCCTGGGGGCTGGTCTCCGACGTGCGGACGGTGCCTATGTGCTCACCCTTGCGGAGCACAGCCACGACGTCCGACACAGCCATTACCTCGTTGAGCTTATGGGTTATTATTATGATCGACTTGCCGTCGCGGCGCATCGCACGCATTACGGCAAAGAGTTTTTCTATCTCCTGAGGCGTAAGCACCGCCGTGGGCTCGTCCAGTATAAGGATGTCCGCCCCGCGGTACAGCACCTTTATTATCTCCACGGTCTGCTTTTCGGACACGGACATCTCGTATACCTTCTTGTCCGGGTCTATGTCGAAACCGTATTTTCTGCTTATCTCGCGCACCTTGGACGAAGCCGCCTTAAGATCCAGCCTGCCGGTGCCCTCCAGTCCCAGCACTACGTTCTCGGCAGCGGTGAACACGTCCACCAGCTTGAAGTGCTGGTGTATCATGCCTATGCGGTTGTCGAAGGCGTCCTTGGGGCTGCGTATCGTTACCTCTTTGCCGTCGACAAAGACGCGTCCCTCGTCCGGAAGGTATATGCCGGCGAGGATGTTCATCAGGGTGGTCTTGCCGGAACCGTTCTCGCCCAGCAGGGCCATTATCTCCCCTTTGTCGACGAAGAGGTCGATGTTCTTGTTTGCCATGTTGCTTCCGAAGCTTTTGGTAACGCCCCTAAGCTCCACAGCATGTACTTTATCCATTGCTGTCTCCTGTTTATAAGAGATGATCCGGCCGGACGGGATGGAATTACCGGCCTTAAAACGGCGAAAGGGGGCGGCGCGTAAGCTGTCCCCTTTCGTCTTATTATATCACACTAACTTGCATCAGTCGCGGTAAAATGCGCCGGAATGTAATCAGTAAGCCTCGTTGAGGAGAGTTATTCCGTCGATCCTGAGGTCGAATGCCGGAGCGGACTTGTAGTAGGATTCGTGATAGTATCCGTCGAAGATGGCGTCGAATCCCTCGTCGCCCACGAAGTCTCCGGTCATGTCTACCAGAGCGTGCTCAGCGGTCTTTCCGCCGATGGTGAACTTGGTAACGTCGAATACCTGGAGCTTGCCGGACTTGATCTCGTCCTCTGCTGCCTTGATGGCTTCCGCGGTACCCTTGGCGGCTACCTTGTCGTTGAGCTCGGTAAGCTTAACGTCGCCGTCCTTAAGGCCGTGTCCGGTGTAGTCCTTGTCTACCTTCTCGCCCTTTACTGCCTTCTCGATGACGTAGACCATGTAGTTGGTCCAGTCGATCCTGGAGGAGATTATGGAGCTTTCCGGAGCGACGTCGCTCATGCTGATGTTGTATCCTACGTGCGGTACCGGAACGTCAGAGCCCTTGATCTTGTTGGCCTGAGCGGTGGTAGCCGGAGTGGTGGAGTCGGAGTGCTGGGAGATCAGGACCGCGCCGTTGTCGATCAGGTCCTGAGCGGTGGTAGCTTCCATCTGAGGATCGCCCCAGGAACCGATGAACTTAACGATCATGGTAGCGGAGGGGCATACGCTCTTGGCGCCCAGGTAGAAGGAGGTGTATCCGGAAACTACTTCCGCAAAGGTGTAGGCTCCTACGTAACCGATCACAGCCTGGTCGGCCTTGATGGTGCCGTTCTCGATGAGCTCGTTGAGCTTGCATCCGGCGGCAACGCCTGCCAGGTATCTGGCTTCATATATGCTGGGGAAGGAGTTTACGGTGTTGTCCAGATCGTCCCTCATGGATCCTTCGTTGGTCATTCCCACGAATACGGTGTTGGGATAATCCTTGGCGATGGGAAGCATCGCGTCTTCCTGGCCGTAGGAGTTGAGGAATACCGCTACGCAGCCGAGGTCGCCGGCCAGCTTCTCGCAGTCGTCGGCAACTTCCTTGCCTGCCGGGTGATTGTAGGTGTACTGCCACTCGATGCTGATGCCCTTCTTGGCGAGCTCTGCCTTGGCGGCTTCGGCAGCCATGTAGAAGTTCCTGTCGTAAGCGGCGTTCTGGTCGCCTATGCAGACCATGCCTACGTTGTAGGTCTTGGCTTCCGGTGTGGTGTTGTTGGCCGGAGTGGTGTTGTTGGCCGGGGTGTTGTTAGCCGGCGTTCCGCATGCCGCAAGTCCGAGGACCAGCACGAGAGCCAGAATAACAGCGATAAGCTTCTTCATTTTACTTTCTCCTTTTCTTTCCGAACTTTCTATTCGAATTCTATCTTTCCGTCCTGAAGGGACGTTATTACCGCAAGAGACTTTACCGTAAGGCCTTTTTCGCGGAGCTTGTCCGCACCGCCCTGGTACTTCTTTTCTATGACCGCGCCCAGCCCGGCGCACTGCGCGCCTGCCTGTCTGCAGATCTCCAGAAGGCCGCCGGCGGCCTCGCCGTGAGCCAGGAAATCGTCTATCAGCAGAACGACGTCTCCGGGGCCTATGTAGCGCCTGGATACTATGACGTTGCTGACTGTGCCTTTGGTGAAGGACTTGACCGGAGCGCTGTACACACCGTCCACCATCGTGGACGGGGAGGTCTTCTTGGCAAACACCAGAGGCAGGTCTCCCATGGCCCTTGCCGCCGCGTACGCGATGGGGATGCCGGACGTTTCTATGGTCAGGATCTTGTTGATCCCGAGGTCATCGAACAGCCTCGCGAACTCCTTGCCCATACGATCCACGAGACCTACGTCGATCTGGTGGTTCAGGAAGGAATCCACCTTCAGAATGTCCGTTCCCAGGCACCTTCCGTCCTTTAAGATCCTGTCCTTAAGTTCCTGCATGCTTCCTCCGAAAACTTTTACATATATATTATAAACCATTGAGATTTCAAGTAAAGTTTATTCAGGCTAATACCGCGGAATTTCACAAAAAAAGTGCGGAACGTTCGCAAAATACCGAACGTTCCGCAGATGCAAAATATGATTTATTCAACTAATCCGGAGGGCTTTCAGGCGCGCCCTTTCCAGTCTATCGGAGTCTTTCCCAGACGCGTTAAAATGTCGTTCGTACGGGAGAAATGTCTGCATCCGAACCAGCCGTTGTAGGCGGAAAGAGGGCTCGGATGAGCGGCCTCCAGCACGTAGTGGCGCGGGTTGGTTATCAGCGCTTTCTTCTTCCTTGCGTAGCCTCCCCAGAGCAGGAATATGACAGGATCCCGGCGCTCGTTGAGGAGCTCTATGACGCGGTCCGTAAAGATCTCCCAGCCTTTTCCGGCATGCGAACCTGCCTGTCCGCGCCTTACCGTAAGCACCGCGTTCAAAAGCAGAACGCCCTGCTCCGCCCAGTCTTCCAGGTTGCCGGAACGCCTTACTACGCGCAGATCGTCCGCAAGTTCCTGATAGATGTTCTTGAGCGAAGGCGGCAGCGGGAAACCGTCCGGGACCGAAAAGCACAGCCCCTGAGCCTGTCCCGGCTCGTGATACGGATCCTGTCCCAGGATCACCACCTTGACATCCTCGTACGACGCCTTTTTAAGCGCGTTGAAGATGTTGTGCATGTCCGGATAGATGGTCCTTGTGGAGTACTCTTCCTTAAGAAATTCGCGCAGCTTAAGATAGTAGTCCTTGCTGAATTCGTCCTTAAGTATGTCGTCCCAGGAATTGCCGAGTTTAACCATTATACTTTGCTGCCAGGTCCTCGGCCTGCTCGCTTATCTTCTGAACTTCTTCCCTGACGGCTTCCGCAGTTTCTTCTGCGGTCTGAGCCGCTTCTTCCGCGGCGTTCTCAAGTTTAAGAGCGCCGTCGTTCACCGCTTCCGCGGCATCTGCGGCAGCCTCCTCTTCCTCGTCCGCGCCCAGCGCCTCTTCTCCGAGGATGAATCTCTTCAGATCCTCGTAGACGGCCTCCTTGCCGAACTCGTTGAGTATCTCGTGGCGCATGCCTTCGTAAAGTATCAGCGAAACGTCGGTGCAGCCCGCGTTCTCCAGACCCTCGGCCACCTCGGCCGGACCGGCGCCGTAAGCGCCTACGGGGTCTTCCGCGCCCGCTACGAACAGCATGGGCAGGTTCTTGGGGATGAGCTTGTACCAGTTCTCCGAGCTTATGTAACCGATCAGGTTGAACAGATCCGCGTATCCGGCGGTTGTAAACGTGAAGCCGCACGCGGGATCCGCGTTGTACTTATCGACTATCTCGCCGTCTCTGGTAAGCCAGTCGTAAGGAGTTCTGGCGGGCTTTATCCTCTTGTTGTAGGAGCCGAACGCAAGCTTGGTTATAAGGCCGCTTATGTGCCTGCTGCCCTTGGACTTCCTTATTGTCTTTACCAGGAACTTAGCGACGCCCAGAGCCGGATTTGCGCCCGCGGTGCCCATGATTATGGCTCCGTCCACGCCCGTACCGTACATCGCCAGCCACGCTCTTGCCACGAAGGATCCCATGGAGTGGCCCATCAGGAAGTACGGGGTGTCCATGTACTGCACCTTCATTATCTGGTGGAGCTGCTCAACGTCCTGGACGAATATCTTCCAGCCGTCGTGTTCGCCGAAATATCCCCAGTCTTCCGGGGATGCGCTGCGTCCGTGACCTATGTGGTCGTGTCCGCAGACAAGTATTCCGAAGCTGTTCAGATATTCCGCGAACGGCGAGTAGCGATCCATGTGCTCCGCCATTCCGTGGGTTATCTGCAGTATCGCCACCGGCTCACCGGCAGGTTCCCACACGTAGTAATGGACGGTGCTCTTTCCGTCCTTGCTCAGAAACGTTTTCTCGGTCATAGCTCATTCCTCCGAAGCTGCCCGCTTTGATTCATTTATTTAGGATCTTTTTCAGATACTGACCGGTGTAAGAATTCTCGACCTGCGCTACCTGCTCCGGAGTGCCCTCGGCGATTATGGTGCCGCCGCGCTCTCCTCCGTCCGGACCCAGGTCTATTATGTGGTCCGCGCACTTTATTACGTCCAGGTTGTGCTCTATTACAAGCACTGTGTTGCCAGCGTCGACCAGCTTCTGAAGCACGTCCACAAGCTTGTCCACGTCCGCGAAGTGAAGACCCGTAGTGGGCTCGTCCAGTATGTAGAGCGTTCTGCCGGTGCTGCGTTTGGAGAGCTCCGACGCAAGCTTTATGCGCTGCGCCTCTCCTCCGGAAAGCTGCGTGCTGGGCTGCCCCAGCTTGATGTAGCCAAGGCCTACCTGATGGAGCGTTTCTATGTAGCGGTTTATGGCCGGCTGGCTGGAGAAGAAGTCCAGCGCCTCGTCCACGCTCATCTCCAGGACGTCGTATATGTTCTTCCCCTTGTATTTTACCTCCAGGGTCTCGCGGTTGTAGCGCTTTCCGCCGCAGACCTCGCACGGAATGTAAACGTCCGGAAGGAAGTTCATCTCTATTTTGATTATACCATCTCCGCCGCAGGCCTCGCAACGCCCGCCTTTGACGTTGAAGCTGAAGCGCCCCTGGTCGAAGCCCCTCATCTTCGCGTCGTTGGTCTGCGCGAACAGCTGGCGTATGTTGGTGAACACGCCTGTATACGTGGCCGGGTTGCTCCTGGGGGTGCGCCCTATGGGGCTCTGGTCTATGTTTATTACCTTGTCTATGTATTCCAGACCTTCTATGCCTCTGCACTTTCCGGGCCTTTCCTTGGCGCGGTAGAGCGACTGCGCCAGGGACTTGTACAGTATGTCGTTTATAAGGCTGCTCTTGCCGGATCCGGACACGCCTGTAACGCACACGAACTCGCCCAGCGGTATGCGCACGTCTATGTCCTTAAGATTGTTCTCCTGAGCGCCCTTTACGGTAAGGAAGCGTCCGTTGCCGGGGCGTCTTCCGATCGGCACTTCTATCTTCTTCTTGCCGGAGAGGTACTGTCCGGTTATGGACTCCTCACAGGCCTTTATGTCCTCTATGCTGCCCTGGGCGACCAGCCTGCCGCCGTGTATTCCCGCGCCGGGACCTATGTCTATTATCTGGTCCGCCGCCTCCATGGTCTCCTGGTCGTGCTCCACCACCAGGACCGTGTTGCCTATGTCCGCGAGGCTTCTGAGCGCCTGCAGCAGCTTGGCGTTGTCCTTCTGGTGAAGACCGATCGACGGTTCGTCCAGTATGTACATCACGCCTACCAGCGACGAACCTATCTGCGTGGCGAGCCTTATGCGCTGGCTCTCGCCGCCGGAGAGCGTAGCGGACGCGCGGCTCATGGAAAGGTAGTCCAGACCTACCTCCGCAAGGAAGCCCAGACGAGCCTTTATCTCCTTGAGTATAAGGCGCGCTATGGACATGTCGCGCGGACTTAAGGTGCGCTCCAGTTCTTCCGTAAAGGCCAGAGCCTCGCGCACGGACATCTCCGTGTATTCGATTATGTTCTTGCCGCCTACCGTTACCGCGAGGATCTCGTCCTTAAGCTTCTTGCCGTGGCACTTTTCGCATACGTCCACGGTCATGTAGGCTTCCAGCTTGTCGCGGATGAGTTCCGAGCTGGTGTAGGCGTGGCGTCTCATAAGGTTGGGTATTACGCCTTCGAACGTGTCGTGCCTGTGCGAAATCGAACCGTCCCTGCGCACGTAGCCGTAGTCAAGCTTTCTGCCGTCCGTGCCGTATAAAAGTTCGTGCTTGAAGGCCTCCGACAGATCCTTGTACGGAGTGTTCATGCTCTGCTTGTGATAGGCCGCAAGCGCCTCTATCAGCTGCTTGTAGAAGCCGGAGTACTCCATGCTGGCGAACGCCTTGGTGAGCGCTCCCTGGTTGAGCGAAAGCTCCTGGTCGTCGATGATCAGGTCCGGGTCCATGCGCTCTATGTAGCCCAGACCGTTGCAGACCGGGCATGCGCCGAAGGGCGAGTTGAACGAGAAACTGCGCGGCTCCAGTTCGCCTACGCTTATGCCGTGCTCCGGGCAGGCCAGGCTGGTGGAGAACAGATGCTCCTCCTTTTCCTCGCCGCTCTGGATGAGCGCGCAGACAAGTCCGCCCTCGCTGTGCTTTACCGCAAGCTCTACGCTCTCGGAAAGCCTTCCTTCCGCGCCGGGCTTTATTACGATGCGGTCCACGACTATGTCTATGCTATGCTTGTATGTCTTGCTGAGCGTTATCTCGTCCTCGCCCAGCGTCTTTATCTCGCCGTCCACGCGCACGCGTACGAAGCCCTCGCGCTGTATGCGCTCCAGGATCTTCTCGTGCTGGCCCTTCTTCTGGCGGACGACGGGAGCCATTATCGTTACCCTCGACCCTTCGCCGTGAGCCATTATAAGATCCGCTATCTGGTCCACGCTCTGGCTGCTTATCTCCCTGCCGCATACCGGGCAGTGAGGCACGCCTATGCGCGCGTAAAGAAGCCTCAGGTAGTCGTAGACTTCCGTAACGGTTCCTACGGTGGACCTGGGGTTCTTGGACGTGGTCTTCTGGTCTATGGATATGGCAGGCGACAGGCCGTCTATGGAGTCCACGTCCGGCTTGCTTACCTGCCCCAGGAACTGCCTGGCGTATGCCGAAAGGCTCTCCACATAGCGGCGCTGACCTTCGGCGTAGATGGTGTCGAAAGCCAGGGAGCTCTTGCCGGAACCGGACAGGCCGGTTATGACGACCAGCTTGTCCCTGGGGATGGTAACGTCCAGGTTCTTAAGATTATGGGCCCTTGCGCCCTTGATGATCAGATCTTTCTGCATTAATGGTGATCCTTAAATATCGCGGTAGCTTATTTGCGCAGTATCCTGGCCGCTTTGAGTATGCCGGACTGCGTCTTGGCATCCGTAATCTTACCGGTCATTACGGCGTCCACAAGCTCCTCCAGCGGGACCTCGATCACATCCAGGAACTCGTCCTCGTCCAGGTCCTGCTCGCCCTTGTGGAGCCCTTCCGCCATGTACATGCTTATCATTTCGTCGCTGAACGCCGGAGCCGTAAGGTATTCGCCCAGGAATGTCCAGCGGTCCGCTGTATAGCCGGTCTCTTCGCGAAGTTCGCGCTTGGCGGCAGAAAGGCGGTCCTCGCCCTTATAGTCCAGTTTGCCGGCCGGTATCTCTATCATGGTCTGCCCTACGGCGTAGCGGTACTGGCGCTCCACCACGACGCATCCGTCTTCGGTAACGGGCACCACGCACACCGCGCCCAGGTGCTTCAGGTACTCCCTGCCGGAACTTTTCCCGTTGGGAAGGCTTACGGTATCCTTAAAAGCGTGAAGGACTACTCCGTTGTACAGTTCCTCCGATGTGATCGTAGTCTCCGTAAGATCCCTGGCATTTGCTTCGAACTCCGCCAGCGTGTCCGGCTTGGCTTCCGGCTCCGGTTTTTTGCAGAGCGGATACTCGCATTTGGAGCAGCGAACGCGGAACGGTCTGGCAACGGTGCCGCATCTGGGGCATCTGCCGAAATCGAACCAGAAGGCGATGGCCATGGTGGCTATGAAAGCGCACAGCACGCCCAGGAAAGTCATCCCTACGGTACGCGCGGAGAACGCCGCGAGGGCAAGAAGTATCGCCGCTATGAACGCGGCGCAGCCCCAACAGGCTGCAGAATACGGTGTAAGTTTACTTCTCAGTTTTTTCAGCATTATCTTTGACCTTCTCCGTGTTTATTCTCTGAGCCTCTTCGGCCATGTGAGCCTTTACCTCGGCGGTATTTTTTGCCACAGTCTTCTCGAACTCGTCCAGATCCTTGGGCTTTACGAACAGCAGCGTCCTGCACTTGGGGCAGTACATGTCGCGCGTAAGTATCGGGGTGCCGCACTTGGGACACTTGCCCAGAACTACCCACAGGGACAGCCCGAAAAGTCCAAGAATAATGAAAAGCGCTCCCAGGATAGTTCCGACAGTGGTCTTGTAATGGAACGCTACTATGGCGCATACCGCGCCGAAGCAGCAGATGCTCCATCCCCAGCGGGTAGCCGCGACCGGAGCAATTTTGTCTCTGAGTTTTCCGTACATTTCCTACAACCTCGATCTGACTTCCATAAGCCTGTCGCGCAGCACCGCGGCCCGCTCGAACAGCAGATCCGAAGCAGCCCTGCGCATCTCCTTCTCCAGCTTGGAAGCGTATTCCGAGAGCTCCTTTTTCGTAAGCTCCAGCAGGTCCCTGCCCGCGTATTCGTCCACGTCCGCTTCCACCTTGGTGGTGACCTCTATGACGTCCCGGACGGCCTTCTTTATGGTCTCCGGGGTAATGCCGTGTTCCTTGTTGTACGCTTCCTGTATTCCGCGGCGGCGCTCCGTCTCGTCGACCGCGGCCCGCATGGCTTTGCTTATGGTATCCGCGTACATTATTACTCGCCCTTCGGCGTTTCTGGACGCTCTGCCAACGGTCTGGATAAGAGATGTCTCCGTGCGCAGGAATCCTTCTTTGTCCGCGTCCAGTATCGCCACCAGCGACACTTCCGGCAGATCCAGGCCCTCTCTCAGGAGGTTGATGCCGACCAGCACGTCGAACTTGCCCAGACGCAGATCGCGTATTATCACGTTGCGTTCCAGGGTATCCACGTCCGAATGCATGTAGCGCACCTTCAGCCCCGCGTTCTTAAGATAGTCCGTAAGGCTCTCCGCCATCTTCTTTGTAAGAGTGGTTACAAGAGCTCTGCGCCCCTTGGCGATCTCCTTGTTGAGCTCGCCTATCAGATGGTCTATCTGCCCTTCCGTGGGGACTATCTCTATGGGCGGATCCAGCAGACCGGTGGGTCTTATCACCTGCTCGGCCGATATTCCGCCGGACTTTTCCTTTTCGTAGTCAGCCGGCGTAGCGCTTACGTAGATTATCTGGTTGACCTTGCCCTCGAACTCGTCGAAGCGCAGCGGTCTGTTGTCCAGAGCGCTGGGAAGACGGAAACCGTACTCCACCAGGCTCTCCTTGCGCGCGCGGTCTCCGTTGGCCATGGCCCTCAACTGCGGCAGCATTGCGTGGGATTCGTCGACTATTATCAGGAAGTCCTTGGGGAAGAAGTCCAGAAGCGTGTACGGCATGGCGCCCGGCGGGTTGCCGATCAGGTGTCTGGAATAGTTCTCTATTCCTTTGCACATGCCTATCTCGCGGAGCATCTCCAGATCGTAGCGTGTGCGCTGCTCAAGGCGCTGAGCCTCCAGCAGTCTGCCGCGCTCATTGAACCATTTAAGGCGGTCCTCCAGCTCCTCTTCTATGCTTACCAGGGCGCGTTCCATCTTCTCCCTGCTGGTAACGTAGTGGCTGGCAGGGAATATGGAAACGTGGCTGCGGGTGGCGATCACCTCGCCGGTAAGCTGGTTGAGCTCCTTTATGGACTCTATCTCGTCCCCGAAAAGTTCCACGCGTATCGCGTTCTCCATGCCGGCGGGAATGATGTCTATTATGTCCCCGCGGACACGGAAGGTGCCGCGTTCGAAGCCCATGTCGTTTCGCGTATACTGTATGTCGACAAGCTCGCGCAGGATGTCCATGCGGCTCTTCTGCATGCCGGGACGCAGAGAGATCATCTGTCCCTTGTACTCGTCCGGGCTGCCCAAGCCGTAGATGCACGACACGGACGCCACGATAATAACGTCGCGGCGCTCCGCCAGAGCCGCCGTTGCCGAGTAGCGCAGGCGGTCTATCTCCTGGTTGATGTCCGAGTCTTTTTCTATGTATGTGTCAGTCGAGGGCACGTAGGCCTCCGGCTGGTAGTAATCGTAGTAGGAAATGAAATACTCCACGGCGTTATGTGGGAAGAACTCCTTGAACTCCCCGCAGAGCTGCGCCGCCAGAGTCTTGTTGTGCGAGATTATGAGCGTGGGCCTCTGCACCCGCTCTATTACGTTGGCTATGGTGAAAGTCTTGCCGGAACCGGTAACGCCCAGCAGCGTCTGGTGCTTTTTGCCCGCGTTAATACCCGCCGCAAGCTTTTCCACCGCCTGAGGCTGGTCTCCGGTAAGTCCGAACGGAGCCACCAGTTTGAAGCGTCCGTCCGCCGGACCTAAGGCTCCGCTGTAGGAAGCGCCTCCCGCAGGACTGCCGCTCATCAACGCACCTCCGCAGCAACGCCGAGGATAACGAAACGGGCAGTCAAGACAGCACCTCGTACAGGCTTGCCGCGTCGTCCTTGCCCACGTGATCCGGCGTGGAGAGCACGCGGACCTTCATCTCCGAACGTCCGAAAGCGATGACTATCTCGTCCCCGGGCTTTACATCCTTGCCCGGTTTGGCTTCCTTGCCGTTGACGAATATCCTTGCGTCCTCGCACGCGTCGTGAGCCACGCTGCGCCTCTTGATCAGGCGCGAAACTTTTAGGTATTTGTCGACTCTCATAACTAATATATTTTATCACAAAAGAAGCGCGCATACAAGATGCGCGCGCACAAATGTTCGTTCATTCAAAGACTTCGATCGACCGCGCCGGAGTCTTTCCGGGGCTCGATCTCCGTCCCTGTCTCTCCCGTCATGCACGGGATCAGACCATCTCCTCGGGACGGAAGACTTTGTCGAACTCCTCCTCCGTAAGGAACCCCAGCTTAACGCAGGCCTCCTTAAGGGAGATGTTCTCTTTGAACGCCAGCTTGGCTGTCTTAGCGGCGTTTTCGTAACCGATGTAGGGGTTGAGCGCCGTTACCAGCATCAGGGAGTTGTGCAGATTGCTGTCCATCTTCTCCCTGTCAGCCGTTATTCCCGCGGCGCAGCGCTCCGTAAAGGATGCTATGGACTCGCTCAGCAGGCGCACCGACTGCAGGAAGTTATAAGCGATGACCGGCATGAACACGTTGAGTTCGAAGTTGCCCTGGCTTGCGGCAAAGCCTATTGCGGCGTCGTTGCCCATCACCTGGACCGCCACCATGGTCACCTGCTCGCACTGGGTGGGGTTGACCTTGCCGGGCATTATGGAGCTTCCAGGCTCGTTCTCCGGAATGCGTATCTCGCCCAGCCCGCAGCGCGGACCGCTGGCGAGCCAGCGCACATCGTTGGCTATCTTCATCATGTCGCAGGCCATGGCTTTAACCGCGCCGTGAGCAAAGACGATCTCGTCCTTGCTGGTAAGCGCGTGGAACTTGTTCTCCGCGGTGCGGAACGTTTTACCCGTAAGTACGGAGACCTCCTCCGCGACCTTCTCCGCGAAGCCCTCCGGGGCGTTGAGCCCCGTGCCTACCGCGGTACCGCCCAGGGCAAGATCGCTGAGCGCGGGAATGCTTAAGCGTACAAGCTCGCAGTCACGCTCCAGCGAACTGCGCCACCCGCTTATCTCCTGGGAAAAAGCGATGGGCACAGCGTCCTGAAGGTGCGTGCGTCCGCTCTTGATCACCCCGCGGTTCTCGTCCTCGAGCCTCTTAAGCACTTCGATAAGCGCCTCGGCGGCCGGCAGCAGCTTGTCTTCCAGCGACAGCACCGCCGCTATGTGCATGGCAGTGGGGAAAGTATCGTTGGAGGACTGCGACATGTTCACATCGTCGTTGGGATGGCAGATCTTCTCTCCGGCAAGCTCGTTGGCTCTTGCGGCGATGACCTCGTTGACGTTCATGTTGGACTGGGTGCCGCTTCCGGTCTGCCAGACCACGAGCGGAAAGTTATCGTCCAGTTTGCCCAGACGCACTTCCTCCGCCGCCTGCAGAATGCAGCCGAGCTTCTTCTCCGTCATTCTGTCCGGCTTAAGAGCGTTGTTGGCCTTAGCCGCCGCGGCCTTAAGCACGCCGAAAGCGGAGACTATCTCCCGCGGCATCGTTTCTATACCGGCGCCTATGGGGAAATTCTCCCGGCTGCGCTGGGTCTGAGCGCCCCAGTACTTATCCGCGGGGACCTTCACTTCGCCCATGGAATCATGCTCTGTCCTGTATTCCATCGTCCGCCTCCAAAGCTGATGACTTCAAATAAAACGAAAAGGACCGGCAGGAACATATCCGGCCGGCCCGAACTATCAGATGCGTGCTACGCCGTCCTTGCGCGCAGCTTCCGCGGCGGCCTTGGCCACAGCGTCCTTTACCCTCGGATCGAAGGCCTTGGGCAGTATGTTTTCGGCGCTCAGTTCGTCGTCGCTTACAAGACCGGCCAGCGCGTAGGCGGACGCGATCTTCATGTTCTCGGTTATCTGGCTTGCGCGTACGTCCAGGGCTCCCCTGAATATTCCGGGGAAGCACAGCACGTTGTTCACCTGGTTGGGGAAGTCGCTCCTGCCCGTGGAGACGACGGCGGCTCCGGCAGCCTTGGCCTCGTCCGGCCAGATCTCCGGGGTGGGGTTGGCGCAGGCGAAGATGATGGGATCCTTTGCCATGGTGCGGACCATGTCCGCGGTAAGAGTTCCGGGAGCGGAGACTCCGATGAACACGTCGGCGCCCTTTATGACGTCGGCAAGAGTGCCTTTTTCCTTATTGAAATTGGTGATCTTTGCCATTTCCTGCTTTATGGGGTTGAGATCCTCGCGGCCGTCGTAGATGGCGCCCTTGCGGTCCGTCATGATGACGTTCTTAAGGCCCATGGACATGAGCAGCTTAATGATGGCGATGCCGGCCGCTCCTGCTCCGCTGGTGACGATCTTTATGTCCTCGATCTTCTTTCCGACTACCTTTAAGGCATTGATCAGGCCCGCCAGCGTAATTACCGCCGTTCCGTGCTGATCGTCGTGGAAGATGGGTATGTCGCAGCTTTCCTTAAGACGCTTTTCGATCTCGAAGCATCTGGGCGCGGAAATGTCCTCCAGGTTGACGCCGCCGAAGGATCCGGCAAGCAGCGTTACTGTCTTTACTATGTCGTCCACGTCCTTGGAACGTATGCACAGAGGAATGGCGTCCACGTCGCCGAAGGCCTTGAACAGTACGCACTTTCCCTCCATTACAGGCATGCCGGCTTCGGGGCCGATGTCTCCCAGACCCAGGACCGCGGTGCCGTCCGTAACGACCGCTACGGTATTCCAGCGGCGGGTAAGCTCGTAGCTCTTGTCTACGTCCTTCTGTATCTCCAGGCAGGGCTGGGCGACGCCGGGCGTATATGCCAGCGACAGCGCGTCCTTGCTGTCCACCGCCGCGCGGGCGGTGACTTCGATCTTGCCCTTAAGGGCATAGTGCAATTTAAGTGATTCTGCTGCGTAATCCATTTTTATCTCTCCATTATCTTATCCCGGCTGCGTCTTCCGCGTACCGGAAAGGCGAGCCTGTTTATTTGCCGGACCTATTATACCATCAGCATCCTTTTCTGTCAGTAAAATAAAATGGTATTCATGCTGTTTCCAAAGGACTGTTTGGGACCCCGGTCCTTAGCGACCGGCGAGCTCGAAAGCGAAGCCGGAGCTTAGGACCGCTGGCGGGCTCCCAACCAAGCGGGAGCGTGTCCGTGGAGACAGCATGAACACCATTATTTCAAAACGGCTGATGAAAAGGACTCGCTAGACGAACCCGTTATCCTTAAGCCACTGAACGCTGCCTTCCGGATCGTAGCTCTCTATGGCTGCCGTTGCGTCAGGCGTAAGCTCCTCCGCCAGGTCCAGAAGCGCCTTCATGTCTATGCTGCCTTCGCCCAGGGCAAGATGCCTGTCGCCCCAGCTGCGTCTGCCCTCCCTGGGCGCTCCGAAGTTGTTGTGTATGTGGTAGTGCGAAATGAACGGCGCGCAGAGCCTGAGCCATTCTATCGGAGCGATCGGGGAAAGGTTAGCGTGACCCACGTCCAGGCACATCCTGAAGCGAGGGTCGTCCACGCCGCGCAGTATGCCCAGCAGCAGCTCCGGATCGTTCTCCGTAACGTTCTCCAGGCATATCGTAATGTCCTGCGGATGCTCCGCGAGGAACTTCTTCCAGAACTCAACGTGCTTTGCGGTGAACCAGGAGGAATAGTATATCTCTTCGTAGAAGTTGGCGTGGACTATCATCTTGGGCGCTCCGAAGCGAACGCAGTATTCCACGGTCTTATCGTAGCGGTCCCACGCGACGGCGGCAACCTTCCTGTCTATCGCCATGGGAAAGAGCTCGTTGTACGGCGCGTGCAGGGTCCTGTCCTTTACCGGGGCGATGCTTTTTTCCACGTGGGGCAGCACTTCGTCGAACTTGTCGTCCATGTTCTCCGAGATGCAGAACTCCGCTATCTCTATTCCCAGACCGTTCTCCGCGGCCAGAGGCGAGGTGCGCTCTACATAGCTTATGGTTTCCCAGCCGTTGTCGTCCGCTTCGTCGACTACGTCGGAAATGGTGGAGATGTAATATTTCATGCGATCCTCCGGTCTTTTCAGACCCCGTATTTTATCTTTACCCGCTGGAGCTTCTCCCCGAAGGGTCTGCCCAGCACCAGCAGGAACACAACGTTGGATACGGCGTAACCTATGGTATAAGGCAGCGCGGTCGCGAGCGCCGCAAGATACAGGCTCCAGTTGAATCCCTCGCCGTACCAGAGTACGGTCCAGATGTCCATTATCATGGAGTACGCAATTCCGGCAAACGCCCCGTAAACCGCGAGAGCCACGCGGCTCCTTCTTAAGGGGTCGCCAAGGTAGCCGGCTATCAGGCCTATCATGCCCCACGCGAACATCTGGAAGGGCGTCCACGGCCCCTGTCCGAACTGGAAGTTGGAGATCACCGCGGTAAGCGAGCCCACAAGGAAACCGGACTCCGGCCCTATCCATATGGCCGTTATTATGACTATCGAAGTAATGGGTTTGAACGCGGGTATCATGGAGAATACCGCGCGGCCGATCACCGAAAGCGCTGTCATAACGGCTATTATGACCATCCTGCGGGTACCCACTATCTTTTTGTCGAAGCTTGCGTAGAACAGGATCAGAGCCAGTATCACGCAAGCCACGGTTATCCACGCGTACATGTTTTCCTTGAACACGAAAACTCCCGCGAACACCACTAAAGGCATCAGCACGAACGGCACCGCTACGCGCAGCGTCTTTCTTAAGTTTTCGTTCTTTATCTGTACCATAGCGTCTTAATATCTTTTGCGCGCCGCATGGCTCCTGCGGCTTAACCGTCCTTGCCCGCGGGCTGTTTCTGCAGCCTGAGCGCGTACACGGCGTCCTCCAGTGTGACGCAGCCCTTGAACAGTCCTCTGGTCATCCTGTTGACGGCTGTAGTGTAGAAGTTGTTCTCGGAGAAGAAAGCCCTGGGCTCGTCCACGGAAGTTACCTCGCCGCGGAAGAACATGGCGCAGCGGTCCGCCGTTCGCGCCGCGAACTCCACGTCATGCGTTACTATGACGATGGTCATGCCGCTGTCCCGCAGATCCTTGAGTATTCCGCTTATCCTCTCCGAACTGTAAGTATCTATACCCTTGGTCGGCTCGTCCAGAAGCAGAAGCTTCGGTTCCGACGCCAGCACCTTGGCCAGCGCCACCAGCTGCTGCTCGCCGCCGGACAGATCGTAGGGATGCTTATCCATTAAGCTGTCTATGTCGTAGGGAAGTTTCCCGGCGCTCTCGCCGGCGTCCTTAAGTTCCTCGCGTACGGTGTTTTTAAGGAATATGGTCTGAACGTCCTGAGGAAGCATAGTAAGGCAGTTCCTGTAGAGAGACTGGTTCCTGTAGTCGCGGACGTTCTTTCCGAACACTTTGACCGTGCCGCTGTAAGGCTTGTTGAGCCCGGCCGCAGCGCCCAGGCACGTGGTCTTGCCGCTGCCGTTGCCGCCCAGGATGCAGAATATCTCGCCCTGCTTTACGCTCAGGGTCGTTCCGCGGAGCACGTCGTGAAGGTCCCTTCCGTAGCGGAACCATACGTCGTCGAATTCCATGGCCGGAACGTCGCTGTCCGGAACGCTTTCTACGGACGCGCCGCTGTTTGTATCTCCGCCGTGTTTCCTGTCCGCCGCGCCGGTCTCCTGCTTCCCATCCGGAGCGCCGCCCTGCTCATCCATCTGAGCGAAGTCCGGCTGAACGTCGTTTCCGAAGCTCTCCGCCCAGCGTCTGCCTTCGCTTATGGTAAGCGGGCACTCTCCTTCGCCGTCCATTATCTTGAACAGCCTTACCGTGCTCGGCATCGCGGCCAGAAGGTCCGGCCTGTCCGACACCTCCTCGCACACCTGCCTGGTAGGCCCGTAGTGCAGAAGTCTGCCCTTGTCCATCACAAGCAGCCTGCTCGCCGCAGGGATCACTTCCTGCAGCCGATGCTCCACCATTATTACAGTCAGACCCATGTCCGTGTTGAGCTTGCGGACCGTTGCTATGAAGTCCGAAGCCGCTATCGGATCCAGCTGGCTGGTTGGCTCGTCAAGTATCAGCAGCCTTGGCTGCATCACCATTATCGCCGCCAGGTTCAGCAGCTGCTTCTGGCCTCCGGAGAGCTCCGACACATCCTTTTCGAACCAGTCTTCTATGTCGAAATACGCGGCTATCTCCGATACCCTGCGGCGTATTACATCCTGCGGCATGCCCAGGTTCTCCAGCCCGAAGGCCAGCTCGTGCCAAACCTTGTCCGTAACTATCTGATGCTCCGGCCGCTGCATAACGAAACCTACCGCGGAGGCCGAAGTCCTTACGTCTATCTCAGAAAGAGGAACGCCGTCCAGCAGCACCTCTCCCCTCATGTCTCCCATGGGGATCAGTTCTTTTTTAAGCATGCGAAGAAGCGTGGACTTTCCGCAGCCCGTAGGACCGCATACCGCCACGAAAGCGCCTTCCTCCACGCCGAAACTGATGCCGCTTACGGCATCCTCCCGGCCAAGGCTGTATTTGAAACTCAGATCCCGGACTGTAAGGATCTCCACCTTGATTCCTCCTTCATCTGAAGTACCGTCGGTATCGCGCAGAGCAGCGCGTAGGCTATGTAGGCCGTTATCGCGGGGGCCGACGCTCCCGGTGAGACTATCTCCGGGTACCATTCGAACGCCAGACGCCCTATGCCCATGCAGGCCGCGGTAATGACGCCGAGCGCCGCGCACAGGACCAGCAGCGCCACGTCCGCCTTCCGCCAGCCGAAAATGGCGAATCTGCTGCGCCTTCCGGCTCCGTAACCTCTGGCCGCCATGCTGTCTGCCGTTATTATACCGTTCTCCAGCGCCCAGGACACCATTACGGACATTATCCTCAGGCCGCCGCGTATCTTGTCTATCGCGTTGTCTTCCTTGTACAGGCCGGTGACCGTCTGCGCCTGGCGCACCTTCTTTATCTGCTGTCCGTAGAGCGGTATGTACCGCAGCGTCATGGACAGTATCAGCGCTATCTTGGGCGACACGCTGCCGAAGACGTACAGCAGCTTGTCGGTGGTCATTATGCTGTTGAAGCTTGAGAACCATATGACCGTGGAGCATATCATGATGCCAAGGGTCAGGCCGAACAGGACCGCCTCAAGCGTTACGGGATTGTTGTTGAGTATGAACAGCGGTGTAACGCCCTTGTGGACGAACAGCGGATTGATCACAACCCCGAGGACCGGGAACGCGAAGAACGGAAGCATCTTTTTAAGCGCGCCGACACCGTCCTTCGCCAGACGGAAAGACACCGCGCCCGCCAGCGATACGCACATCAGCACGGGGTTGATGCAGAACATCGCGGGCACGATCGCGAAGATGTAGAACACGAATACCGATATTGGGTTGTGGTCCTTAAAGCTTCTCAAAACGGTCGGTATTACTTGTATCAGCTAAGGCGCGGAGAGCCGCGGGGCTCAGTCGCCCATGTACTCGTTGCCTATGTCCTTACCTATGTTCCTGGTATAGAGCCACTCCACCAGGTCGCCTTCCTTAAGCACGTATTCGTTGCAGTTGACGCTGGCGAACTCTCCGTTTACACGGTACATCCAGCCGGAAAGATCTCCGAAGTCCAGTTCGTAGATGTTGCCTATTCCGGCTACGTAGCTTCCGCCGGTGATCTCTATGTGGATGGAATTGGTTTTGACTGCGGATACGAGCTGCTCGTACGCGGTCTGTCCTTTGTCTATTATGACTTCCGCGCGGGGAAGTATTATTCCGTCCTCAGGTATGTAGGACTTTTCCCCCGCCACGGTGTGAGCGTCTATGATGATCTCGGTCTTTACGGGATCCTTAATGTCGTCCGGTCTTCCGTAATAGTCCGAGGGCTTTTCGATGTTTATGAACGTTACGCAGACTGCCGCTACCGCAGCGAGCAGCACCACGAACAGATATGATTTATAGCTGCGTTTCTTAAGCAGAGCCAGAACGGCGCACGCGATCACGGCTGCCGCGGCTACCGCGCCGTAAAGGTAAGGTCTTATGTTTTTCGCAGGTACGGTCTCCCCGCCGGGATCCCTGCCGTCCTGCTTTCCTGGATCCGGGTCCACGGGCCTTTCCGGTCTGGGGACGCTCGGTTCGGAATAGTCTCCGAACACCAGGAGGCTTCCTCTGCCTTCCCGGAACATCTTATAACTTATAAGGGAATACAGCGTCTGGATGGTCGCGGACGGGTTGGCGTCTCCGCCAAGGGCGTGTGCGTACTGCCCGGCCGACACCTTAAAGCTGTCCAGAATGTCCGGTATGGTCTTCCCGTTCTTTATGAATCTTTCGTCTTCGGCGCAGTCTATGCCTGCAGCGGAAAGCGCGACCAGGACCTGCGCCGTGCTCTCCGCGTTATCGTCTCCGAAGGAAGAGAAATACCCGTTCTCCTTCTGGCGGAGCGACAGCAGATCTATCGCGCGGTCGACGGCGTTCTTAACGTCTTCCCTGTCCATGTGCGGTGCAAGAGACTGTGCCGCCATGGCTGTAACGTCCACGTCGCCGTTGTCGCCCATCACTGCCCAGCCTCCGTCCGGAAGCTGAAGCTTAAGGAGCTCCGCTATTACGCTGTCCTTGCTGTGTCCGGGACTGACCGCGCCGTTGTTAAGGACGTGAAGACCGTAGATCCAGGACATTACGCCGCCTTCGCCTGTACCCTCGTCCGCGGCCTTATCTATGAAGGGGCTTTTGCTCCCAACCGCCTGCAGCGTAAGCGCGGCCTTAAGCCTTGCGGTGGCGTTCTTGATGTCCTTCTGACTGACGTACTCCTCGTACGCTTTGCGGTATTCGGAAAAGTCCAGCTGCCCGGGGAGCCACTGCCTTAAGGATATTATGTACCACTCGTCGCCGCTTTCGGGATGGTCCGAAAGAGCCCACACCAGTTCCTGCACCGTCTTCGCGCCGGCCTGCTCCGTGCGGACCGCGAATACGTCCCCGATGTCCTTTTCCGTACTGTTATCCGCAGCAAAACAATGTCCCGGGAAGACCAGGGACATTGTTATTGCCAGCAGGATGACTACTGTTTTTCTTAATGCTTTTATCACTTCTTGACTACGAGCTTCTGAGCGGTAACAGTGTAGACCGCGTCGGTGTTGATGCCTACGAGTCTGTAAGTACCGTTCTTAAGTGTGAAGGTCGCCGTTCCGTCAGCGCCTGTAACGGCTCCGGTGTCGGTCAGCTTGCCTTTTTCAGCGTAGTAGATCTTGGTGTTCGCAAGTTCCTTCATGACGGGATTCCAGTTAGCGTCGAAGGACATTGCCTTAACGGTCACCTTTACGCTGTCGCCGTTAGCCTCAGCTTCCATGTAGATGAAAGCGTCGGAGTAGCCTGCGGCGTCCTTGTAGACGAATACGTCAACTCTGTCGCCGGGCTTGACGGGATCGGTAAGACCCATCGCCATGTTGCCGTTGATGTAGTAGCCGTAGGATCCGCCGTTCTCGACGCCCCAGAGCTTGTCGATCTGCTCGCCGTACTGACCGGTAGAGGTCGCGTATCCGGCTTCGCCGTCCTTGAACAGTTCCTTGTGGAGCTGCTTGATCACGTCTCCTACCGTAGTTCCTTCCGCGGGGATCTCCAGAGCGCGCGCGGCAATGTAATTGCCGGACTTGTCCTTAGCGAGCTCGGCCTGGTCGGTAAGTGTCACGTAAGCCGCGTTCGCAGGATCTTCCTTGGCGCCGCATCCGCAGAGGACCACGCCCAGGATCATTACCAGCGCCAGAATGAGGCTGATAAGCTTTACATTACGTTTCATTTTTTCCTCCTGATATAAAAACCGGCCACTGCATCTACAGCGGCCGTTTACCCTCTGCGCATACAATGATTCCGATCGATAAACTCCAAGCAGGTCTTCTGACTTGCGCATAACGGAATGTCTTCCGGCACTGTCCCATACCTTCCCGGGCGTCTGCCCAGTGGCTGATCGGGGTCGTTTCTGCGCTTACAGCGGCGGTCCCGTCCGCGATTTACACGCGGTTCCCTATTCTCCCCCGGCAAAGCATCTGTGCAAAGCGGCCGGAGGCACTTGGAGCTGCAATATTATAATAAAGCGATTTTATCACTATATTGTACAGCGGTCAAGAAATATAGCGGGCGTTCAGATGACTATGCCCAGTTCGCGCAGGCTTTTCTCCAGGTCCTCCGCGCTTCTGAACGCCACCGACTGCATGCCGCAGATCGCGGCGCCGGCAAGGTTTATCTCCCTGTCGTCCACGAAAAGGCATTCCTCCGGTACCAGTCCGAAGCGGTCCAGCAGCACGCGGTATATCTCCGGCTGGGGCTTTACCAGCTTTTCAAAAGCCGACACCACCTTCCCGTCGAAATACTCGCTGCCCGGTATGGTGTTCCAGTACTCATCGTGCAGCGATCCGGCG
>JAEEGL016345908.1_pt1 | contig 30708 bp, 17 predicted proteins | sample 9134231 | NCBI WGS metagenome assembly JAEEGL01 (sample SAMN16246548, study PRJNA631951) | gut metagenome | biome: gut microbiome; feature: rumen; material: fiber-attached | host: Bos | place: Iran: Karaj | collected 2018-10 | reverse complement strand
TGGATCTACATCAGAGTGTTGTGCTGATATTTCTTCTATTGCTTCTACAAACTCTTTTCTTGGTTTGTTAATATATACACCTGTGATGATTTTTCCTTCTAATTCTTCTTCACTCATGTCTTTTGATTGTTCTAGGGTAACTGTGTTATCTTTTAACCAGTTTATCATTTCCACCGGACTTCTTATTTTGTTTTTTCTTCCATAGTATGTTGGACATTGAGCTACTACTTCTATAAAGGAGAATCCTTTGTTTTCTAAACCTTCTTTAATAGCATTTGATACTTGTACCGGTTGAGCTGTGGTATATTTTGCTACATATGTTGCACCTGCAGCTTTTGCTACTTCCGAGATGTTAAAAGGTTTGTCTGTTGAACCATATGGTGCGGTTGTTGCATAACTACCTTTTGGACTTGTTGGACTTATTTGTCCACCAGTCATTCCATAGATATCATTGTTTATACATATTACTGTCAGGTCTATGTTTCTTCTTGCTGCGTGTATTAAGTGGTTTCCACCAATACTTGTTGCATCACCGTCACCTGTAACAACTATTACATCCTGTTTTGGGTTTGCTGTTTTAAGACCTGTTGCAAATGCCAATGCCCTTCCGTGTGTTGTATGAAGTGAGTCACATTTTACATATCCCGGTATTCTTGAAGAACATCCTATACCTGACACCATGCTTATATTATCAAAGTCTACACTTGACATTTCTATTGCATTAAATAATGTGTTTAGTACTATTCCATCTCCACAACCCGGACAGAATATGTGAGGTAATCTTTCTTTTCTTAAGTATTTCATAAATCTGTGTTCATGATCTGCCATAAGTTATTCCTCCATTATTTTATCAAGTATTTCTTGTGGTGTGTGTAATGCTCCACCAATCTTTGATAATAATTCTACTTTTGCATGTTTTCCGAGTACTCTGTCTACTTCCAAGTATACTTGTCCAAGGTTTAATTCAGGTACTATTATCCTTTTTGCATCTTTTGTTAAGTCTAATAAAGTATCAATTGGGAATGGCCATACTACTCCTAATTTAATATACCCTACTTTCAATCCTTGTTCCCTTGCTTCTTTAACTGCAGTTAATGCACTTCTTGATGGTATACCATATGATAATACTATTATTTCTGCATCTTCAAGGAATTTAGAGTCTATTGATGTGATTTCATTTGTATTTTTTGTTATTTTATCACATAATCTTGTAACTAATTCCTGATGAGTTTCTTCATCATCAGTACTTGGATATCCTCGTTTGTCATGAGTTAATCCAGTCACGTGTATATTATACCCTTGTCCAAATGATGGCATTGGTGCAGTACCATTTTCCGGTGCATCAAATGGTAAGTAATTTTCACTTTTTTCAGGCATCTGTCTTGGGACAATTTCTACTTTTTCAGGTATTGTAATCTTTTCTCTCATATGTCCCACAATTTCATCTGCCATTACAAATACAGGACATCTGTATTTTTCTGCCAAATTAAATGCTTTTACAGTGAAGTCAAAACATTCCTGTACACTTGATGGTGCTAAAGCTATTGTTTCATAGTCACCATGTGATCCCCATTTTGTTTGCATCATATCGGCTTGTGCTGATCTTGTTGGTTGACCTGTTGATGGTGAACCCCTTTGCATATTAATGATAACTATAGGTGTTTCAGTCATCACAGCATAACCAATATTTTCCTGCATAAGAGAGATTCCGGGACCACTTGTTGCTGTAACTACTTTTTGTCCGGCCCATGAAGCACCAATTATTGCTCCAACTGCTGCAATTTCATCTTCCATTTGAATAAAATGTCCACCAATTTCTGGTAGTTTTTTTGACATTACTTCTGCAATTTCTGTTGAAGGTGTGATTGGATATCCAGCGAAGAATGTACATCCTGCTGCTAATGCACCTAATGCACAAGCTTCATTTCCTTGTACAAACAATTCTTTATCTGCCATTTTAATCATCCTCTATAGAAATTACTTGATCAGGACACATTAGTGTGCAAAGTTGACATTTAACACATTTTTCTATTTCTGGTATAGGAACATGAACTCCTTTTTGATTTATTTCTTTTGACGGAGTGTACACATTCATTGGACAACAATCTACACAAATAAAGCATCCTTTACATAAATCTTCATTGATATATATCATTTTAATTACCTTGAGTGTTAAGTGAAGATTCTGTTATATTCTTCCTTATTTTGTTATATAATATATCTTGTAATAATTTCATGAATTTGTTATCATGATGTGTAAGTTGAATGAATTAAAAATCATCCATCATCTCACATTATTTAAAATATATGTTTCTTATAATATTAAAAGTTTGTAGAATTTATCACGATTCTTAATAGTTTATACATTTTAATTCGTTAATACTTAGAAAGAGTTATATATTCTTATTTTTTATGATTTGTCGGATCATTATAGTATTTTTAGAAAAATTTGCAAATAGTCTTCATAACAAAAATTATACATCAAATAAGAATTTTAGAAAACAAAAATCAACAATTAAAAAACATAATTTATGAATGGTTAAATTCTAAAAAAAATTAGAAATTTGAAATCATAAATTGAAAAACAGAAATTTATGAATTTAGTAAAAATGTTGAAATTGAAAAGATGAAAACAAAAATTGTCAAAAAGTAACTTTTACAACATACAAACAAAAGTAAAAAATAAAATCAAAAATCAACATTTTATATAATATTCATTATAAAAATAATACCAAGGAGTTAATTTCTATGGCTGAAGAATATGTTAGAAAAACCATTAAATTAAATAAAAAATTATGGGATGAATTCCAAGAGAAAATTGAAAAAGAATATGGAACTACATACAAACATACCTCTGAAGAAATTGAAAAAGCTATCGAAAACTATGTTGATAACGATGTATTAAATGTTGAAAAAACAAAAACAAAAATCAACAATTTAAATGTTGAAAACAAAAATCTTCAAGATAAAGTTATTCAACTTCAAAATGATAATGATAAATTAAATGACAAAATATTAGAAAATAAAACTAATTCAAAAAAAGATCAGGATAACCTCAAGAATTTAGAAGAAAAGTTAAATTCAGTTGAATATGAAAATAATATTGCAAACAACAAGTTAGAATCACTTGAAAAAGAGATTAAACGAATAAATAAAGAAAATTCAGAGATTAATAGTGAAAATAATAGGTTAAAAAACGAAAATAAACGTTTAGAAGATAAATACTTTGAACAAGTAGAAGAAACCAATAAACAAGTTAAAGAAAATACAAAAATTAAAAATAAAAGAGAACATGCACAAGAACGTCTTAATAAAACACAAGATGAATTAAACTACACGTTAAAACGTTTAGAAAAATATAGTTTTGCAATCGGTCAAATTAAGAATATGAGTTTTGTTGATAGACTATTTAACAGATTACCAGAAGAAATTAAAGAGTTACAACCAGGAAAAGAGGAAGAAACAGATTGAAGATAAATTAAAATAATTATATTTAATCTTCAATATACATTATAGGATATTGTAAATTTTCATCGTATGATATACATGTAGTGATTGTTTTTTCTTTAATTTTAGTAGTCAACTTAATTGATAACATTTCCCCAGTAAGAGAAGTATAACCCATAACTCCAGAACATTTTTCAATCAAGTTTCTGTTTAATTTTACACTAACATCAATTACTGCAGGTTGTAGCAATATACTTTTTTTAATAGCCTCTTCCAAAGAAGATGCAGTATCAACACTAACGGGAGTACCAACAAATTGATGGAATAATGCACCCATACTAATACCACCTTCAAAAATTGCTCTTTCCCTATCAGTTAAATTTTTAAAATAATCTTCTTCATTCATAATATCAATCCTTACAATTTTACCCATGATGGTGCATCATATGTGGGAATAGTTAATATAATATTATCCATATTATCTATTAAATTTTCCACACTGCTTCTCGGAACTTCTAACATGATAATATATTCAACATCCAATTCACCAATATTGGATGTTCGTTCATAATTCGATAATCTAGTACCATAATCTTCCAGCATTATTTTTATCTGCTTTTCATCATAAGTTCCTGCAGCTTTAGAAGATAATATCTGTTGAATATCCAATGATGAAGATTGTGATAAATTCCTACTTTTTGGAGATTCGGATAATTCAAGATTTTGTTCAATACTGGCCGAATCCTTAGATCGCAAAATGGAAACTATCTGTGAACCACCAACTATTTTAGTGGTATAAGTAATGTTGGAAGTATCATTTTGACTTTGATTTTCAACTTGACTTTCTGATTCATCCTGAAGATAATTATTGGTTTTATAAATATCAACAACATCACCCTCAGTAATTAAACCACTGGCAGCTTGTTTTCTATTAATACTTAATGGAATTATAACAGAATCAACAGGTTCAATATGTAATGTGGATAATGTTGTAGAATCTCTTGAATTAATATAATTTGTAGCGTTGTTTATATTCATGATATCTGTAGAATTATCCGAATGTATTTCTACCCTATTGTATTTATCCTTATATTCTTTTAATTCTTCAATCAAAGAATTTTTTAAAATAGGATAACACATGGCTTCAACATCCAATTTTTCTAAACTTTCAACATCATTGCAACGTTCAATTTCAGAAATTATCGCCTCTTTATTATGATTTTCATCTTTAGATAATAATGAATGCACTTTATTAATTTTTTCTTGTTTTAAATTATTAAATTCTTCCTGTTGTGGAGCAAAAACCAAAAAATAATATACAAAGGATAATAAAATTGTAATAATTAAAAATACAACAATTATTCCAGTAAGTAATTCTTCATTTTCTCTTTTAGAAAAGCTTTTTCTATGCAATAATTTTGGTGAATCATCTTCTGTGTCAAAAACTTTGGTTAAATTTATGTAATATTCTTGTAGTTTTTCTTTAATATCTTTCATAATAATTTCATTTTAAAAAAAAAAAGTAATAAGAAATTATATCTTAATATTTGTAAATGGAAGAATCAAATATCCAAGTACTAATATTATCAATATAATTGACGGAATATGAAATAGCATATTATTAAGTGGAAGAATCAATGTTACCAGTAATAATAATCCACAGATTCCAAATATTTTGATGTTTTTAATCTTTGGATATTCCAATGTAGAAATCATTAATATTGCTATAACTGACATGATTATTAAGATTAGTGAAGCTTGATTAATCTGTGAAAATAATAATAATGATAACATAAATGAGGATACAGGTATTGGTAATCCGATGAATGTTTTTGTAGGTCCTTCCTGTTCTGTAATTATAGTATTGTATCTACTCAATCTTAATATACCACAGCATAAAAGTAAAATAGATGCTATAATCATTAAAGGAGTATTAAATAATTCAAATATTATTATTGCAGGAGCTATTCCAAAGGAAATTGCATCTGCAAGCGAGTCCATTGTTTCTCCAAATACATCCTTAGACGGACTGGGAAAACGTCGTGCCAAAGGTCCATCTATAGCATCAAAAACCACTGCCAATATCAAAAACAAAGCAGATAATATTGAATTTTGATAGAAAGCCATTATAATTGCCAACATACCTGAAACTGCATTTAATAATGAAGCTATATCTGCTATTCCCACCATTTTCAATATGTTAGTTTCCATAACAAATCATTTCCATATTATTATATTAATAATATTTATTTAACAAAATACATAATATTTCTTCCATATAACCCCAAATTACTATTTTTTACATAATATTAATATTAATAATTTTCATATACTATTATTTTATTATTATAATTAAACATTGTTTAAAATAATATATAAAATTTTATATTTCAATATAAAAAAATAAATAATTCTTAATACATAAAAAAGAGTATCAACAAAAGGAATTAAAATATGGATAAATTAAATGATGATAGTTTAGTTCTAGGAATAGATGAAGCAGGAAGAGGTTCAGTAATAGGCCCACTCGTAATAGGTGGTGTCCTAATGAAAAGAAAAAAATTAAGATTTTTAGACAGAATAGGAGTAAAGGACTCAAAAAAACTATCATCAAAAACTAGAACAACTATTTCAAGAAAAATAAAAAAAATAACAGAATTTAAAACCGTGATTATCACTGCAGACGAAATAGATAACTTACGAAATAGTGGAACGAATCTAAATAAAATAGAAACCAATGCAATGACCGAAATCATCAAACATTTCAACCCAGACTTATGTTGTATTGACTGTATTGATGTGAATGAAGAAAGATTTCATAACAGGATACAACACATTAATCATAAAATGAAAGTAATCACAGAACACAAAGCCGATGACACATACAACATAGTATCTGCTGCATCAATTATTGCTAAAGTAGAAAGAGACAAACAATTAGCAATAATAAGAAACGAATATGGTGCCGTAGGATCCGGATATCCCAGCGACAAATACACCATATCTTATTTAAAATCATTGAAAGGAGAATACCCCCCAATTGTTAGACAAACGTGGAACACTATTAAAAATATTGAAGAAAAAGAATAGAAATAGTATTACTTAAAATTATATAATAGAAAAACTAAATATATATATTATTAATAACTTATGACTCTAAATGATAGCAAGGAGCTAAAATAAATGGACATTATAGGAACAATATTTTCTACAGGTAATGATTTTATTACAATGTTCCAAAGCGGAGGAGCAATAGTATATCTTCTAACCATAATTGGACTATATGGATTATTTTTAGCAATTGAAAAGATATTATATCTGAGACGTGCTTCAAAAGTTGATTTATCAGAAATAATGATAATAGTAAATGAATCAATGGCACATGGTGGATCACTAGAAGCTTTAAGAGCAATAGGTAATTTTAAAACACCCATATCCAGAATAATATCCGAAGCTCTAAAAATAGGATACAGAAGCAAATCTGAAGTAGAGGACAATATGGAACAAGTATTCATTGTAGAAATGGGTAAAATGATGAAAGGTTTATCAACCTTACAGACAATTATCGAAGTATCACCATTAATAGGTCTTATAGGTACAGTAATCGGTATGTGGTACACATTCAAAGACTTGGGAGTAAATAGTGATATTACATTAATGTCAAATGGTATATACATTGCAATTATCACAACCATTTTTGGATTAGCTGTAGCAATTATATTATTACCATTATATACTCACATAAAAAGTATGATTGAAATTCAATTGGATAACATAGAAATTGCCAAGAAGATGAGTAACTGGAGAAATGCTGAAATGAAAGTGTGGATAGAAAAAGATATTGATGAAGTAATTGAAGCACTACAGGAATCACCAGGTATCATCCAAGTTAAACAGATAAAAGATGAACAAGCAAACTTAAAAATATACTTAAAACCGAATATGCTTGAAAAAGGAATTAAGACAATTATACGTGAAAAATCAGATACCCAAAACCGTATAGTTGAAAGTAAATTAAAACAATAGGTCGTGTTCTAAAATGGCAATAGACACTCAAAGATTCAAAAACAAAGTAGAACACCAAACACCAAATATCAACCTAGTACCATTACTGGATGTAATATTTACAATAATGATATTCCTTCTAGTGATGTTAAGCCAACATCCTGTAGACACATTACCTGAAGATTATTCACCAGACCAGATATCTGCAAAACCAACAACATCCACAGGTGATTCAGAGTACTATTTACTACCGTTAAACGGACTTAGAAAAGTTACCGTAAATGGAGAAGATCATTCATCAGACATAAGACATGGTTCAATAGCAGTACATACGAGGGTAATGGATGAAGGTCAAATAATGATGGATTCATCTACAGGAACCATCACAATTAATGCACCAGATGATCTGGTGGATGTAGCAGTTAAACCCCCAGTACTAGATAATTAAGGAGAAGATTAAAATGTATTTAGGAAGAATAATTTCAATAGGAAGTAATGAAGAAGGAAGTATTGCAGCATACAGAGTATCAAGCAGATCATTCCCAAATAGACAGACAGTAGTAAACGGGCAAAAGGCATCAATTGTTCCAACTGCCGGTTCCGAAGATGATATTTACAAAAATCCATACATAAGTTACAACTGTGTAGATATAATTGATGATATTTGTGTAATAACTAATGGTTCACATACTGATATCATTGCAGGTAAAATTCGTGAAGGTATGAATATGAGAGATGCAGTTGCACTAAGTTTACTTGCAATGGACTATGAAAAAGATGATTACAATACACCACGTATTGGTGGAGCTATTAATTTAGATGGTGAAGGATTCATAGGAATTGTCAGGGATGATGGTATAGAAGTAATAAAAGTTAATCCTGGGGAAACATATTACGTATCCACATATGAACATAACAGTCCTAGAGTTGTTAAATTTGAAGCAAGCAATGCACAAGAAGCAGCAGATTATATTTATGGCAAAGGTTCTTTTGAAGAATTTACAAATCCAGTGACTAGTTGTGCAGTATTTGGTAAAGAAAAATGGGATATTGCTTTTAAAAACCCATAATATTTTTTTATTTTCCAATTTATTCTCTTTTTTTAAATAAATCAATTTCATGTATACATAAAATCTTTTTTTTTAAAGTTACTACCCCTATTTTAAAAGTAAATACAAATTAAATATCCACCAACTATTTTTATTAAATTTTAAGACATATTAAATAAAACCTTTTTTAAAAAATTTAATAAAATCTATATTAATTTAATTAATCATATTCTATATTATCTTTCAAATAAAATGTATAAAATATAATATTTATTTGAAAGTGTTTAACAAATAATTTATGGTAATATAAATGTTTAATAAAAAAACAACGTTTTTATTACTTACTTTGATATTTATTACAATGATAGGAGTGTCAGCTGTCACAGCTGCTGATAATAATAATTTCACAGCAGATACTCCAGTAATGGATGAGATTACAACAGAATCTGTTGATAATAGCATCCAGACAACAGACGTAAGTACTAAAAACACGCAAATAACAAAAAATGTAAAAACAGATGTAAAAAGTGAAGGTGAAGGAAGTTTCGCCGACCTTGAAACTGACATTGCAGGCAGTGAAGTAAAACTTGCTAAAGATTATGTGCAAGGAGAAGATGAAACAAACATCACAATCACCGAAGACAAAGTTATTGATGCAGATGGACATACAATTACTGCAACCAAAGGAATATTTAACATCCCAAATGGTACAACATTAACCTTTAAAAATGCAATTGTATCTTCATCACACGGTCCAACCTACTCAAACTATTGGTATGACTTATACAACAAAGGAACATTAATCGTAAACAATGTTACATTCAAATATAACTCCCCTGACAGAACATACGGTGGAGAAATTTGGACCGGAGTAAACTCAACATTAACAGTTACTGACTCAGTGTTTGATGGAGAACATACAGTTCGTTCACAAATATATGCTGATGGTCTTAACTACAACATAAATATTGATAAATGTACATTTAAAAATTATAATGCATCAAATGCAGCTATAGGATTAAACAAAGCAGGTAACCTAACCGTAACAAATTCTATATTCCAGGATAACCTTGAAACCAGTTATGGTGGAGGAATATATATTAATGCTCGTGATTCTGTAGTGTTAATTGATAACTGTACTTTTGAAAATTTAATTGCTAATTACCGTGGTGGAGGAATATACACCCAAGGTATTACAACAGTTAAAAATAGTGTATTCAAAAAACTCAGACAAAAAAACCCTACTTATAATGCTGGAGCTATTTACCAATCCAACAATTATGCAGTATTAACACTTTCAAACAACACAATGGAAGATATCGTAGCAAATGCTGCAAATATATACATAGAAGGAGGTAAATTAAACTCATCATTATATGTAACCGGTGCAGATGTTGCAGTTGATCAGGAAAGTCCGGTAACATTAACATACAATGTAACTGATGATATGGGTAATTCCATTGACTTTAAAAATTCACCATTTATTATGTCAATAAATGATGAAAGAATCACAACTACTTTCGGAAATGGTACACTTTCATCCTCATTCGATGCAAGTTACGATCCGGGTGAATATCCAATCAATATCACTTGTGATGAAACAAACTTAATGGCTGGAGCTACAATCACAAAGAATACGCTTACTGTAAATGATATTGGATTACTTAATTATATCCAAGTACAAGATATGATTGATGAAGCAAGAACAGGAGCAACAATCAAAATAGACGGTCCTGTTTTCAGAGGAGCAAGTGAAGACAACATAGTTATTAATAAATCTGGAATAACTCTTGATTTCAATGGAAATACACTTAATGCTAAAAGTGGAAGAGTTTTCAACATTGACAATGTACAGAATGTCAAAATTCAAAATGCTGTTATTACCAATGTAGGTAATAAACAAGCATACAATGATAATGTTGAAGGAAGAATTGCATTTATTAATAATTCATATGTGGAAATTTCAAATGTAAATTTCACAGACAGTATTGCACCTAGCAATGGTTATGCTGCAAGTGGAAGTTTCATTTTAGCATTCTCTGAAGAAGCAGATAGTGTTTTAAAAATGGACAATTGTAATATTGAAAATTGTAGTGGAACATTCATAAACAGCATAAAGAATAATGTTTACTTAGATAATGTAAACTTTGAAAACAACAATTTATACTTAGGTTATTCATCAAGTTGGAATTCACTTATTGCAGATGGTGGATACTTAGAAGTTAGAAATTCAAAATTTATTAACAACACCCCTAACTTTGCAGCTATCGATGGTCAATCACAAAGTCTTCCAACAGGAGTATATGGAAGTACCTTCTTAACAAACAACGATGAATTAATTATTGACAATTGTACTTTCATAAACAACAGCAAAGGTAGTAAAGGAGCAGTCCATACAAACAACAACACAAAAGTAACAAATTCAATATTTATTGGAAACTCAGCTAACAGTTACAGCGGTTATGGTGGAGCTATTAGATCAGATAACGGTTATTTAGACATTGAAAAATGTATTTTTGTAAACAATTCTGCTTATTACTCCGTATCATCATGGAGTGGTAGTGTAAGCGGTAACGATGGTACTGCAATTTATAACACAAATGGTGACCTTAATATTAAAGATTCCATAATCATATCAAATATTACACAATACAGTGCAATTTACAATACTGCCAGTGATGTATCCATAGACATTAATGGAAACTACTGGGGTAATGACACTCCTGAAGGATTCTATAAATCAAGTACATCCGGTGCTGAAATTACAGTAGATGACTGGGTAATTCTCGACATTAGAGTAATTCCTGAAGAAAATAACAATTATAGAGACAACATTACTGTTAAAGCAGTATTCTGTAAAAACACAGACGGCAGCCAAGTAACTACTTTACCTGATTATGACAACGTTTCATTCGCATCAAAAATGGGTGAACTTGAAAAAGAATCCGTGGAAGTAGTTGGTTGTGAAGCAACAACAACATTCACTATTGGAAACAGTCCTTTCGTAATTACTGCAACTTATCCTAACATGGAAGCAGAATATGTTGGTGAAGCAGTAATGCCTGAACCAAAAATCATTACTTTAAATGATGGTAATTGGACAACCTATTTCAATGATGATGGAACACCAAATATGGAAATAATTGTTCCTAACAGTGAATTAAGATTTGAAGGCGAATTTAATGATAGATTTATGCTTATTACAGTACCATTAAACTTAACAACTGCCGATACTCAGGGAGTTCTTAAAAATAGTCCAATATTAGTTTTAAGTGATAATGTAAATATTACTAAACTTCAAATGATAGGTCAAGATACTGAAGAAGCATTAATTTTATCCGAAGATGCAAATAATCTCAACATTGAAGAAAACACATTAACCGTTAACAATACTCAGGATAAAATTGAAACCCGTTCAATAGTAATTGACGGTGGATCAAATATCAGAATACTTAAAAATAACATTACAACTATCGGTCCTGAAGACAATATTGCTTATGCAAGTAGTGGTATCATAAGAACCATCTATTTATCATCAATCGAAGTAAACTCAGCAAATGTGTTAATTAGTGAAAATAAAATTACAACCCAGAAAAATGAAAACCCTTCAGAACAACTAGGAACCATCTATGGTATTTACATACATGGAAAAGATGCTGACAATCCATTGGATTCTGCAGACATAGTTAACAATGAAATTATTACTGAAAGTGATGTTTACGCATACGGAATAAAAGCAGCATTTGTTAAAAATGTAACTATTTCAAACAACACAGTTAAAACAGAATCTAAAAATTTCGCTTCTGGTATTCATCCATATTCAATCTTCAATTCTGTGATTGAAAATAATAAAGTTACAAGTAAATCAGATGAAATCGCATATGGTATTGTTCTAGAAGGTTCAATGGATTATGATACATACGACGTATACACTTCCGAAGAAAACTTAGTAACTTCAAACATAGTCGATATCGAATCCAACTTTGGATGGGCTATTGAAACATTCGTTGGAGAAAGAAACAATATTACTTACAACAATATTACAGTAACAGTAAACAATGGTTTAGGTATTGGTTTAACCGATCGTAATTCTGTAGTAAGTTATAATAACATAGTAGTAAATGCAAAAGATTTAAATGCATCTGCAACTAGTTTCGATTATATTGATCCATACGCAACAGGTGTAAAAATTACAAACAATAACATACAAAGCGTACAATATAATGTAATAACGTTTAACAACATTACAGTAACTGCACCTGCAAACAATGTTTATGGTGTAAACTCTTCAACCAACAGAAACAACATAACAGATAACTTCATAATATCACCTGCAGGTTTAGGAGATGCTGGTGTACTTGAAACCGGTAGATACGGTACATTAAAAGATAACACCCCAAGTTCATTACTTACTGATGAAACTTACAGTGAATTCTTTGATGAAAACTGTGCATTAAAACCGGAATTTAATAATGCTGTACTCAAAGCATCAGGTGACTTTGAAGAAAATACTATATTTATCTTTGACAACGTTAATGTAACATTAACTAATGATGGTACGGCAGTATTCCATGAAGGTCAAATTATGACCGGTAACAATGCTACTGTTGTATTTGATGGATTAGTATTCGAAAACAGTATGGATGCTTTTGTTCTTGAAAGTGAAGGAAACACAATCAACAACACAATCATAAAGATTAACAGTGAAGATCCAATTCATGCAATATACGTATATGAAAACGGCAACACTATTGCCAACACAATATTAAACATTACTGCCCCTTCCGCAGATGTAGAATACAACAGTGACTACAGTGTAAAAGCACCAGCCCCTGCTGCAATAGTAATAAACAGTGACAACAACTTATTGGATAACGTGACAGTCTTCTTCGACGGAACAAGCAGCACAGGATCCTGGCCAACAGTAGACGGAATATACCTTGTATCAGATAAAACACCGATACAAAACAACACAATAAAAGATTCCACAGTAGAAGTTATTGGTGCAAACTACGTATACGGAGTAAATGTAGGAAACGCTAAAGACACAACAATCGAAAACATCAATGTAAAAGTTGATAGTGCATACTACTCAGATGCAATACAATTATTCGATGCAGACACTATAACAATCACAGGTACAGCAACAGCAACAGCAACTTCAGAAGCATATGGAGTATACAGTACCGCAATGGGAACTGGTTATTCTAAAAACATAGACCTCACAGGCTATGATGTAACTGTAACTGCAGCAAAAGCAACAGGTGTACTTATCGAAGGATCACAAAATGTACTTATAGCAGGTGCAAACTACAACATTACCGGTGATGACGCAACAGCAATCAACGCTCATATAGACTTTATGAACAACATCCCAACAAACATAACAATCACAGGATTAGACATAGCAATCGACACAACAGGAGACAGCAACGTATTATACTTCGGTAAAGCAGACAGCATAACAATTACCGAAAACAACATCGAAACTACCGGCGGATCAAAAATAAACTTCAATGAAACAACAAATGCAGAAGTAACCAACAACTACATATTAATTGGAGACATGATGAGTGGTTCATTCGGTGACTATGCAGTAATGACAACAGAAGAAGATACTGTAGTTGAAAACAACACACCTACCTCAAAAATTGTCGATGATCTCAACCAGCAAATCGAAGATCTTCAAAACGAACTTGATCAACTCAAAGCTCCAAAAGCAACAACACTCACATTAAACCCAATCACAGATGCAAAATACAACACTAACGTAACAATCTCCGGTTCACTTGTAAATGAAGACAGTATAGGATTATTCAACCAAGTAATCACCTTAACAATCGGTGACAAAACCGTTGACGTAATTACTAAAAATGGAGAATTCGAATACACAACAAGCTTCAAAACATTAGAAGAACAAACAGTTACAGCAACATATGCAGGTAACGATAAATACAATGCATCCGAAGATACAATTACATTTACCCTTGAAAAAGGAGACGTAATAGTAACAGTTGATGAAATTAGTGAAGTTGCTTATGGTGACAATGTAACCATTACTGGTAAATTCACCACATCAGATGGAAAAGCAATCAGTAACAGTAACGTAAAAATCACAATCAACAGCAAAAAATACTACGCAAAAACAGACAAAACAGGAAAATACACATTAAGTGTTAAAGTTTCTGCAGCAGGAATAAACAATGTAACCGTAGGATACAGTGGAAACAGCAACTACAACGCATACGAAGACACAACAACATTTAATGCTATAGCAAACAATGTTGAAGTAACATATGAACCAATCAGTGATGTAACCCTTGGTGACAATGTAACCATTACCGGTACATTCAAAGATGCAAATGGAAAAGCAATCAGTAACAGTAACGTAAAAATCACAATCAACGGCAAAAAATACTACGCAAAAACAGACAAAACAGGAAAATACACATTATCAGTAGCAACTACTAAAGAAGGCGTGAACAACGTGACAATAGGATACAGTGGAAGTGAAAAATACAACGCATACGAAACAAATACAACTTTCACAGTACTAAAAGCACAATAAATAGTTTTTTTAAACTATTTTTCCTCTCCTTTTTTTAAATTAATTCTAATTTTTAAATTTTTCCATACTATTTGAACTAATTATTAAAATATAACTATGAATTAAAATTTTTTAAGAAATCAATAAAACACGAAATATTTTTATTTTTCAAAAACAAAAATATTCTAAATATTAAGAATTAAATTAAATTATTATAATTAAATTGTTTTAATAGAATGAATTAATATTTTTCTTAATGATTTTAAATAAAATTTAAATATATTGGATAGTAAAATATTATTAGATGATAAAAAATGATTAAAGAAATGTTTGAAGATAAAAAAATTATTGGAGTAGTTGGTTTAGGTTATGTTGGACTACCTTTAAGCACAGTTTTCTCAAAAAAATATGAAGTTATTGGTTTTGATGTAGATAAATCAAAAATTGAAAACTATTCTAAGGGAATTGATGTGACTAATGAGTTAGAAGAAGATACTTTAAAAAATTCAAACATAAAATTTTCAAGTAATCCTCAAGACTTGTCAAAAGCTAATTTTATAATCATTACTGTTCCTACACCTATACATAAAGATGAAAGTCCTGATTTATCTTATGTTATATCCGCTACAGAAACCGTAGCGTCAAATATGAAAGAAGGGACAATAATAGTTTATGAATCAACAGTATTCCCTGGTGCTACTGAAGAAGTATGTATACCTATTATTGAAGAAATTACCGGATTCAAATGTGGTAAAGAGTTTAGTGTTGGATATTCTCCTGAAAGAATTAATCCCGGAAAAAATAGCAAAGACGTTTCTGATATCGTTAAAATAGTATCAGGTTATGATGAAGAAACCACCAACATTATTTCAGAAATATATGATTCCGTTTTAAATAATGGAATTTATAGGGCCCCGTCAATAAAAGTTGCTGAAGCGGCTAAAATAACTGAAAATATTCAAAGAGATGTGAATATTGCATTAATGAACGAATTATCAATAATTTTTGATAAAATGGATTTAGATACCAATGAAATTATTGATGCTGCAGGAACTAAATGGAATTTTATGAAATTTAGACCAGGTTTAGTTGGTGGACATTGTATTGGAATTGATCCTTATTACTTAATTTATAAGAGTAAAAAATTAAATTACTCCCCCAGATTATTACAAACTAGCCGAAATGTCAATGAAGATATAATAAACCAAATCATTAAAAACATACTGTTGACTTTTATAGATAATGAAGTAAACATTAAAAAAAGCAACATACTTGTCTTAGGTATTACATTTAAGGAAAACTGTAATGACATAAGAAATAGTAAAATCGTTGAAGTTATTGATGAATTAAAAGACATAGGGGCAAATGTTACAATATATGATCCTTTAGCTGATGCTGAAGAAGTAAAAACATTTTATGATTTGGAATTGAGTGATGATATTGAAGGAGAATATGATTCCATCATAATTGGTGTTTCACACGATGAATTCAAAGATTTAACTATAGATGACATTAATCGATTGTCTAAAAATAAACCAATAGTTTTCGATTTAAAATCTTTGTTAAAAGAATTATCTAAAGAAGACATAGTATATTGGTCATTGTAATTAACTAACTTAAATAAAAAGGAGGATATGTATGCTATCAAAAATTAAAGAAAAACTTTTAAATTTAAGTAATAGTTACGTATTTTATAAAAATAATTATGAAAAATTATCTGCTATCAATGAGAATAATAAACAGATAATAAATGTATTAAAAGAAGAAAATAATGAATTGAAAGAATATTACAAAAATTTAATTGATAATCAAGAAAAACTAGATAGTAAAATGGGCGAATTATTTTCTTCAAACAAAGATCAGACAATCCAATTCGAAAAAGTACTGAATAATCAGGAAAATCAGGACCAAAATATCAAATCAATAATAGACAACAACTTAAAGATATTATCCAAACAAAATGAAATAAGTACTAACATTCTAAACAATGAAAAAGAAAACCAAAACATAATCTTAAATGAGATAAAGATGACTGATGAAATACAAAAATTACAAATGGATAAATTATTAATTAATCAAGAAAATCAGAACCAAAACCTCAATACAATTCTAGAAAACAACACAAACATACTTACCAATCAAAACAAACAAAATGAGATAAGTAATAATATCCTTTCTAAAGAACAGGAAATTAATGAATCTTGTTTAAGAATAGAAAAAACTTCAGTTCATTCAAATATTAAATTAGACAGTAAATTTAATGAAAATCAACGTTTCATAGATAATAAAATCGAGTACCTGGTTAGAAAAAACAACTATGATAATTTACTAGTTAATTCAAACATCAATCTTTCAGAAAACTTTCCTGAAAAAGTGAATGTTAACTTAGAATACGAATCAAAATAGGTAAAGGAGAAAATTTATGGTCTTTTTTTCAATTATTTTAACTATTTTTTCAGATACACATTTAGAAGAGTGTTTAAACTCAATTTTTTCACAAACAAATAGTGATTTCGAAGTTATATGTATCGATACCACCAATTCAGAAAAAACTGATGAAATCATGAGTAAATTTTTAATGGACACCCGTATAACACGAATTAAAATAGATACCACTACAGAAAATACAGGTGATATTAAAAATATTCTTATTAAAAATTCTAAAGGAAAATACATATCTTTTTTAACCTCGAATAATGTATTATCCCATCCGGAGATATTGGAAACATTATCAAAAAGTTCCGAGAATGCTGAATTACTATCTTCAAACATCGAGATTATAACTAAAAACATAACAAGCAACCCCTTTGATAATCCAATATGTACCAAATATACAGAAAATGGAGAAAATAAAGTAGAACAATATGGGGTTCCATACCATTTATCAAGAAATATAATAAAAAAAGAATTTATTATGAAAAATAATATATCTTTTAGAAGCATGAATTATTGTGAAGACATATTATTTTTATCTGAAATTTTATCAAAGACTTCCACATACACATGTAGACCAGATATTTTTTGTAAAGAATACATGGAAGACAATAAAAGTATAACTCCACAAATATTAACAGATTATCTCAAATGTTATAAAGAGTTACTGAAAATATTTACTGATAAAAAAGAGTTTGAACCAATATTAAATAAAATATCAGAAAATTTTATTAAAATAAAAGATTTGAAGTGTGATGTACCTTCCTATAAAGAGTATAAAATAATTGAAAAAGAAATTGATGAAATTTCAGACATTTGTACTAAAAAGAAATATCCTTTTTCATACATTGTGAAAAGAAAACTCCGATACGTTAAAAATAGAAATCATGACAAAGTTACTAATTTTGATGTTTTAATATCCATAGTTATTCCAACATATAATGTGGAAGAATATTTGGATGATTGTTTAGTAAGTTTAATAAATCAAACCTTTGAAAATTTTGAAGTAATACTGGTCGACGATTCATCTACCGATTCTACTGTTGATATTATTAAATATTATGAAAAAATAGATCCTAGAATAAAATTTATTGAAAAAGAAAAAAAGAGCGGTTCTGGTGGATCAAGAAATTATGGAATGAAATATGCACGAGGGAAATATATCCAATTCTTAGATGCTGATGATTGGTTAGATTTAGATTGTCTGGAAAAATTATATTCATATGCGGAAGAATATGAAACGGATATCGTAATATTCAAATTAATAAATTATGAAACAGAAGAAAAAATATTTTATAAAAGCAGATATTATTCAATTCCATCACTCGATGATTTTAAAAACAAGGCATTTAATTTAGATGATGTTGAAAATAAACTGTTTTATATTGCAGTTAGTCCAGTAAACAAACTTTATTCTCGCCATTATTTAGAAAGTATAAATGCCGTATTTCCTGAAAAATATATTCATCAGGATAATCCTTTCTTTTATCAGACATTTTGTGATGCAGAAAGAGTGTATTTAACAGATGAATATTTTTATAATAGAAGACGTACAAACAGTTCAATTTCAACAAGGTTAGATGGTACTCAAATCGGAACAATTGAAATTGTTGAATATATACTGAATGTTTTTATCAACAATACATTATATGAAAAATTTAAAAGACCTATGTTAAATTTATTAGTTTATAAAGTTCGGAATCGTAGAAAACAAGTGGGAGAAGAGTATAAAGAAGAATATTATAAAAAAGCTAAAAGAAAATTCTTTAAATTTATGTTCACTTATGGATTAATAGATGATTTAAACGAAAATTTAAATCATGAAAATAAAGAATTTTTTGACAAAATTGTATATTCAGAAAATTATGAAAAATATTTAGAAATGAAATGATGTGGATGATACGATGTCTTTACCGGATTTAAAAAAACAGATAATTGAACGAGATCCAGATTATATATTCTATAAAAAAGGGTACTGTGAACTAAAAGAAGAAAAAGAAAAGAATGAGACTTATTTAAAAAACAAATTAAAAACCTATGAAGAAACATTCAGTAAACTAGAAAAAGACAATGCAACAATTATAAACTTATTAACCAAATTAAATGAAATAGAAAACAATAATACTGATTTAAATAAGAACTTAATGGATAATCTCAATAACTTAAATACCAATTTAAATACCACTGTGGCAGATAACAATGAAATTACATCCAATATTATTAATCAGAATTATGAAAAAATATCTGAAAACATAACCTCTCTGGAAAAAGAAAACTATGATGGAACAAACAAAACACGGGAGCTAATAACCGAATTAAATAATAATATCACAAATTTAATCAATGATATTAACCGGGAACATTCATCCAATATAAATCAAATTTCATCAGAAATATATGAAAAATTCCAAGTTTTAGACAACAATAATAAAAAAATAGAAAACAGCATCAACACACAACAACAAATCAACGAAAAAAACAACACACAAATAGAAAAAATCATAAACATACAAAAAACATTCGGATCAAATCTTTTTTCACTTACAGAGAATATGGAAAAACAACTGAATAACAATTACACAGGAATAGAAAACATAACCAAAACACAACAACAAATCTACAAAAAAAACAACATACAAACAATAGAACTAGAAAATAAGGTAGATTCCCTAAGTAAAAAACAAAATAAAAACATCACACAAATAGAAAACCTCATCAAAAATCAAAAATCAATAGATAATAACATATATTCACTAACAAAAAACATGGAAAAACAATGGGATACCAACAGTACCGAACTCAAAAACATAACCAAAACACAACAACAGATTAATAAAGAAAACACTACTCAAACCAAAGAACTAAAAAACATAACCAAAACACAAACAAAAGAACTTTCAGAACTTCAAAAGATTAAAAAAGATTTAAAAGTATCGAATGATAATTTAGATGAAAATATTAAAGAAACATACCACTTCTTAGAAAAATCATTTAAAAGAATTGAAAAAGATTTCAATTCAGAAAATTATAAGAAAATGGAAAAAACAATGAACGAAATTAAGTACTCTTTAATATTTAAGGATACTATTAAAAGTTCAGAGTGGCTAACCAATAATAAGTTTTCTTTAAACAACAGCTCATCCAACTATTCATATATGTACTTATTATATCGTGTTTTAGATGAAACTCATCCAAAGAACATATTGGAATTTGGTTTAGGTCAAACTACTAAAATGATTAATCAATTTTCTGAATATTACTCATCTAAGGTGAAAGTTATAGAGGATAATGAAGAATGGATTAAACATTTCTCCAAGTTTTTAGATGATAATAAGAATATGGAAATTCTGAAAACGGAACTGGAAGAATTTGACAGTAAAAATTCAACAAATATACGTTACAATTTAAAATTAAAGAAAAGGGACAAATTTGATTTAATATTAGTTGATGGTCCTTTTGGCGGACGTTTAGGTGATGAAAAAATACCTCAGGAATATCCTCGTTCAAACATTTGGAATTTAGTGGATAATTTAAAGGATGAATTTATAATAATATTCGATGATTATGATAGACCGGGTGAAAGAAACACTGCAAGTGAACTGATGAAAAAACTTGACTCAAACAATATATCTTACATGAAAAAAATGTATAAAGCTTTAAAATATCAGTTAATAATATGCTCAGAGAATTATAACTTCTTAACATGGTTATAATTAAAATGTAACTCCAATTACTCTCTACGTGAATTTTTATATGATTGGATATATGTCTTATAGAACTTGAAAGTGATTATGTATGATGAATATAAAGTATGTTAATTTGGAAGAAAAATCTTTACCTAGCCATAATTCGGAAATATTTGGAGAAGAATATGGTAATTTGGATTTAATGTATCGTTACATCTATTTAGATTGTACTCATAAAGAACGTTGTTGTCGACAAAGTTTAAAAATTGATAAAAATGGGCTAAATATGGATTATAATAATCTTACCTTGATTTTGATACATGCAGATACTTTTTTAAATAAAGTTGACAATTCATTAGATATATTATTAAAATATTGGTTACATCTTGGAGTTACTAAGATTATTTTATCATCAGAGAATAATTTCAATATTGATGATCAAATAAAAAACAAATTCAAAGAATTTACTTGGGTAACATTCGATTATTCAAATAATAATAAATCAAAAATTATCAATGAATGTATTAAAAAAGTTAACACCGAATACGTTTTAATATGTGATGATAACAGTTTTATTTCAGAAAACAATTTTAAAGAAAATTTTTCATTATTGTCCCATTATGATTTTATTTTTCCATCAAATAGATCATTTTTAAAAATAGATTCCATTAGAACTGCTGATAAAAAATCATTTATTGAGGATATTGAAACTGAAAAAAAAGAATTCCTGAATTTTGATTATCCTTTTATTTTTTGTAAGTTAAATTCCTTGAAGAAAATAGGTTGTTTCAATCCTTCTTTAAAATCTGATAAAATAATGATGGATGACTTAAATATAAGAATTAATATGTCTGATTTTTTAGTTAAACGTTACGAAGAATCTTTATATTTATTCGGATTAACTGATTTAGTTATAGATAAAGATAGTGAAACTGAGCTAAGCCATATTTTTAATTTATCTAAATTAAATGATTTGAATAGTTTAATAAATCAAAATGAGGATATGTTTTACTTTTCAGAAGAAGTTACTCCTGATGATGATTTCGATTTTTCGAATGATTATAAAATATCGGTAGTGATTCCAGTCTATAACTGTCAAGAGTTTTATTTAGATAGATGTATCAAATCACTCAAGAATCAGAGTATTGGATTTGAAAAGATTGAGATAATCATTGTAGATGATGGATCAAAATATAAGAAATCTCATGAAATTCTTAAAAAATACTCTGAAAAATATGAAAATGTAAAAACATATTTCTTAGAAAAAAATCAGGGTTCCGGTGCCGCAAGAAACTTCGGTATTACTAAAGTCACAACCAAGTACATATGTTTTTTAGATTATGATGATTATTATATAAAATCTTATTGTGAAAATGCATATAAATCAATGAAAGAATCAGATATTGATTTATTCATATCAAACTATATTAATTTAGCACGAAAACCATTTTACCTTATTAATTGGAATTTTTTAAATTTGGTTAAAAATAAAAAATATCTTGATGATTATGAAGATGACTTGAATATTTTAAAGATAGATCCTTCTATTTGGACAAAATGCTATCGTAAAGAGTTTTTGGATTCGAATAATATATCCTTCTCAAATTTTAAAGTAGCTCAGGACAATTTATTTAATGTAAAAACGTTGTTTAAAGCCAAGGGCATTAAGTTATGGAATGTACCCTCTGTAATCTATGATACCAGAGATAATGAAAATGAAGAATTAAAATCAAGAACTTTAATTATCAATAAAGAAGCACTTATTACAAGAATTAAAGTTTATGAAGAAATACTGAAATTATATAATACTTATGCTCCACAAGAATTTTTAAATAAATTAAACTCGAGTTTAAACTATTGGACAAAAAGCCACCTGTTAAAATCCAACCTAAACAAAAAGGAATTTATTGAAGTTGTAGATACAGCCCATAACTTATTCAACATACGTGTGAAAAATACGACAATTAAAATACCGGAAAAATATACAAAACTATTCGAATCAATAGCTTATAAAAATTATGATGAATCATATAACATTTATTTAGACAATAAAGAAAATCTTTGAGAAGGTTAGAATATGGAACAATTAGTAGATAAAATAGTAAATGTAACTTTTGATGAATTAGATGACCAAAAATTACCATTAAACGAAAAATATGGATTAGTAGTTAATTATAAAGATGTGGATTATAAATTTTTAATACATATTAGAGAAGATGCAGCTAAATTAATGGCATTTGGTTCAGGAGTTCTTCCTGAAACTGAAATTGAAAAATTCAGAGGAAGACCCTTATTTAAAAGACAAAGCTGGGATAATAAAAAAGAGATGGATTTTTCAACAATTTTTTATGATGATCCAACCAGAACAACATTCCCTAATCTTAGAGGTGGTTGGGCAGTAGGTTCCAAAGAAGACTGGTACTTAGAAAATATTGCCAAAATTTTTGAAAAAATATTTTACGTATATAACATTGAAAATGAAGATGTTGTATTTTATAGCAGCAGTATGGGTGGGTTTATGTCAATACAATTAGGTACATTTCTTCCTAAAACTACAGTGTGGGCAGATATTCCTCAAACTGATTTAAAAAAATATTCCCACTACAAGTATTTGAAGAAAGAAATATTTGAGGATAATGTTGATTTGGAAAAATATAATGTAAGATTGGATTGTATTGAATTGATGAACAGAATGAACTATGTACCTGAAATATATCTTGTTATGGACATTTCGGATTATGACTTAAAAAATCATTTCTATCCTTTTGTAAAAAGATTATATGATTTTGACAAGGATATTTTTGAAAAAAATATTAAATTTTTGATCAATCCTATTGAGGCTCATTCATTCCTTAAATATGAACAATTTATTTTACTGAAAAATAAATACTTTGTAGATACTAAATTTGATGATATCGAATTCTTTTCAGTAATCCGTGGCACAGACATAGATGTGAAACTGGAAAAAATAAGTGATATAAACACAGTTATTGAAGATATGGAAAAATTAATCAATGAAGAAAAATCAAATCTTGAATAAAACTGTGTTTAACCCCCTTTTATACTATTTTTAAATGAAAACTCTTTTTTAAAAATTATTACGAATTAAGCTGTGTATTTTAAAATTAATCAAGATTTTTTATAAATAAATAATATTAATTTAAAAAATCATATAGAAATATATCTTTCAAAAATATTTTAAAAATATTAAATTATTTTTGAGATGATAAATATGACAGAGAGTAATTAAAATGTTTAATAATAAAACAAAAACGTTTCTATTACTCACATTAATATTCGTGACATTATTGGGAATATCAGCTGCCACAGCTGCCAATATATACAACAACGCAACTGATGCACCCCATATTTCACAGGATACTACAACACAATCAGAAGATTCTGTAAGTGATAATAGTATCATTACAACAGACGTGAGCAATAAAAACACGCAAATAACAAAACAGACTGTTAAACAAGACGAAAAAAGTGATGGTGAAGCAAACTTTGATGATTTGTATAATGATCTTCAAGGTTCCAGCGATATTACACTCAACAAAGATTACAAACACGTGGATGGAGACCACGGATTCATAGCTATCAATGAGAACAAAATTATCAATGGAGCAGGCCACACCATAAATAGTGGTAACATAAACCTTTTCACAATAAATACCACTTCAACATTGACGCTGAAAAACCTAAAAATTAATGGTGAAGGTACATTATCTTCCAACGTAATTAAAGTAAACGGAAACTTAATCTGTGATAACGTAACATTTGACATGGAAAATACAAATATTGCCAGTACATCCAATGCAATTATTCGTCATGACACGAATTATGCAAACAGTACAATAACCAACTGTACTTTTGAAAATATTGCAGGAACAGTAGGAGCGATTGATGCCTATCGTTTTGGACATTTAGAAGTTGATGATTGTACATTTAAAAATATAACTTCCAAAAACGCTGCAATAAGAATCTACAATGGTAATGCAGATTATATGCCTAAGTATATTGTTAAAAATTCCAGATTTGTAGATTGTATTGATTCCAATTATGGTGGAGCAATTTATGTAAACAATATGAACACACACTTATACGTGGATAACTGTTATTTTGAAAATTGTCAAGCCGGAAAAGGAGCAGCAATTAGTGCAGCTTCAAAAAATTTAACTGTTACAAATTCACAATTCATAAATAATGAAGTTAATGGATCTGCCGTTGATTCAAAAGGTACAATAACAACCACCAACAATTATGCAGTAATTTACACTAGCGGCAACACAATGAATGACCCCGGAATAGCCGGTGCAGAAATATATATCCAACAAGGTAAAATTAATTCACCAGTTATAAAAGGTGAAGACATAACTGCTAATGCAAACGAGGAAATAACTATCAATTATACCATTACAGATGATAATGGTAACAGTGTACTGTTAAAAGATGTCACTTACTCATTCACAGTTAATGGAGAAACATATAGCGCCGATTACAATAATGGAACCATTTCAAAAACAATTACTGCACCTGCAACAGATGGAACATATCCTATTGAAATCTCATTAAGTGATAATGGAAAAATTGATGGAGAAGCAAGTATTACAAATGCTGTGCTTAATGTTGGAAATCCAACACCATCCGGCGATGTAATAACTGATCAAACTTACTCCGAGTTTTTCAATGATGATGGTACCATTAAGGAAGGATCTATTTCCGAAGGAGAAACTGCCAAATTTGATGGAACTTTCACAAACAGAAAATTCAACATCAACATTCCAATGACAGTCGATACAGGAAATAACCAAGCAGTATTTGATGGCTGTAGCATTACAATCAATAATGAAGTAAACATCAAAAATATTAAAACAACCAACACCACAGTAGTTGTATCCGGCGATAAAACATTGAATATAATTGACTCTTCATTTGCCAATAAAAGTGGAAATACAAGAGTATTTGATGTTGAAGGTGGTGCAACCGTTAATGCAGAAGGATCCAATTTCACCAATCTTGGTGATTGGGGAGCATTCTATTTCGCATCAGGCAGTAATGCTAACTTCAAAGACTGTGTATTCACAAACTGTAGTAACACAGGCAGTAGACAGGAAGGTGGAGCTATAGAAATACGTGGTAGTGGAATATTCACAATAGATAATTGTAACTTTATGAATAACACTGCTTCTTTAAGAGGTGGAGCAATATATTCAAAAGGTAATTTAACCATCCGTAATTCTACATTCACTGGAAATAAGGTTACAACAGAAATCATTAACAAGAATCAAGGTGGAGCAGTATTATATGTTGAAGGCGACCTATACCTTTACAACAATACAATGACAGACAACACAGCTTTAACTGCTGACATCTACAACTCTTATGCAACAATTCATACACCTGTAATTATCACAATAAATGATGCTGAATGTGAAGAACGTGGAACAGTAGATTTAACAGCAACTGTTACTGATGCAGATGGGAACACCATCGATTTAATAGCAGAAAGTACGGGTATATCCGGTCTTGATGATGCAGAATACTTGTTAAATCTTAACTTAACCGTTGAAGATAATAAATATAATGTAACAAGAAATCAATCCCTTAAAGGAGAAATAACCCGCACAATTGCCCCTGAATTACCTATTGGTAATTATACCATAAATGCAGAAATCAATCCTGAAGAATTGCCTGAAGCAACAATTACCACAGGTACATTACATATAATAGAAGTTCCTGCAACAACTTATACAAAACTTCAAAAAATGATTGATGAAACAACAGAAGATACTATAACTATAGAAAAAGAAGTAGTTAGAAGTGCAACAGAAACAGTTGTCGTATTAAATAAATCAGTAACTATTGACTTGGATGGTTTAACTTGGGACGCTAATCAAGGTCAAGCTATTGAAGTAGTTGATGGTGTAACTGCAACAATTAAAAATGGTATTATCTTTAATATAGGAAATGATGAACCAAGCACAAGCAATGTTCATGGAAGACTTGCAAAAATTACCAACGGTAATTTAGTATTAGAAAATATTACTATTACAAATTGTTCTGCACCTGATTATGGTTACACAAGAGGCAGCCTTATAAGAATTAACAGTGCAACATCTTCATTGACAGTAAACAATTGTACAATAGAAAATATTACTGGCCGATTTGTAATTGATAATGGAAGAGGAACACTTGACATCAACAATTCCAAATTTATAAACAATGATTTAGGTTCAGTAGATTCACTTATTGAAATAATGGGTAAAACAACCATAAATAACTCCCAATTTGATAATAATGCTGCAAATTGGGGTGTAATATATGGAAATAATCAAAAAGATTTATTAACACTCAATAATGATGTATTTAGCAACAATAAAATAACTGTTGGAGCTCCAGTAGTAACTAAAGCAGATACGATGGTTACAAATTCCAAATTCCTAGATAATAAAGCCACCAGAATGACTGGTAAAAGTGGAGCAATTTATACTAACGGTGGATCATTAACAGTAAACAGTTCTATCTTCATAGGAAACACAGCTAATGATAATGATGGAAGCATTATTCACCATTCAGGATATATTCCTGGTGATTTAATAGTAACAAATTCCGTTCTTATCCCTGCAGATAGTAAAGCTGCAATATATAATGAAGCTGAAGATACCATTTCTGCTGTAGCAAACTATAACTATTGGGGAACAAACAGCACCCCATCAAGTTACGTGAAATCAGGAACTTATGAAGATGAATGGTATGATGAATATGATTGTACACCTATAGAAGTCAAATACTGGATAGTAATGAACACAAGCATAACTCCTGAAGAATTTTCTGTAGATGATGAAGTGGTTATAGAAACTTCATACAACAAATACACCGATGGTGCAGAATTCTATGATTTAGAAGGTACAATTCATGAAATGAATATTTCTTTCACTGCAACCGAAGGTACTGTTGATCCGGAAAATGTCCTTACTGAAAATGGTGTAGCAACTGCAACATACAAGGTAACTGCAGATTCATTCACTATAACTGCAACAGATTCATTTGTAACCAATGTTATTGAAGCAACTGCAATACCTACAGAACCAGTCGTAATCACATTAAATGATGGTAACTGGACAGAATATTTCAATGACGATGGAACAACCAAAAGAATTGTAACCCCTGGAAGTGAACTTAGATTCGAAGGTGTATTTAATAACAGAGAAATGGTTATTACCATCCCATTAAATATAACTACAGCAGAAACCCAGGCTGTTCTTAATAATTGTACATTAGTTGTTGGAGCAAATGATGTGAACATTACAGATATTCAGATGAATTCTAACGATGTGGAAGGTTCACTTATCTATGTTGAAGATGCAGAAAATACACGCATCGAAAACAACGATCTAACGCTCATAAATACTGGTGAAAAAGTTATTACCAATACAATAGACATTAGTGATTCAGAAAGCATTATCATACGTGGAAACAACATCACAACTGTTGGTCCTGAAGAAGATATCATATATGATAACTTAGGTCAATTCAAACAGATTTACACAGCTTCCATTAATATAGAAACTTCCAATGCAGTCACTATAGAAAACAACACTGTTTCAACCAAAGGTAATGGTAAAATTACAGATGTAGGTACAATCTACAGTATTAACGTAATCGGCAAATACGTATATGATGATGAAGAATACATCGCATTTACCAAAATTACAGACAATACAGTTTACACCGAAGCAGCACAATACGCTTACGGTATTAACGTTGGTCATGCAACCACAGGCCTTGTAACAGGCAACAATGTAACAAGTGTTGGCGGTTATTATGCTGATGCTATCCAAGGATATAATGTTTATGAGTTTGAATTCACAGATAATACCGTGAATGTTACTTCAGATAACATGGCTTACGGTATAATTGCAGAAGGATTCTTCTACGTAGATGATGACTATAACATGGATTGGCCTACCGTTGAAGACAACATCATAGCAAGCAATGAAATAACACTCAAAGGTAAAGATGCATGGGCTGTTGAAATAGTAATTGGAACAGAAAACACTGTAGAATACAACAACATCACCATTGAAGCAAGCAATGGTGTAGGTGTAGGTATTGCAGATTGTGATGCAACAATTATTGAAAACAACAACATTGACATAACAGCAACACAGGAAAGTGGAATTAATAATGGAGATGCAGTAGATTCATACACCACAGGTGTAAAAATAACTCCATCCAACAGCAGAATTAAGTCACCACACGAAAACAACGTAACATCAAACAATATTACAATAATCGCAACAAACGATGATGTATCAGCAGTAAATGTAACAAGTGACGACAACATAATCAGCAGCAATTATCTCTTATCACCAGCAGGCAGAGGAGATAAGGCAGTAGCAGACACTGGAGAAGACAACACCATAGAAAACAACATTCCGGATTACAGATTAACCGATGACACTTACACTTTCTACTTCGATGAAAACGGTATATTAAAAGAAGAATACAACAATACCGAAATTCCAATATATGGTGACTTTACAGAAAACACCCAGTTCATATTTGAAGGTGTAAATGTAACCATTAAAGCTGATGAATTCGCAACATTACACGACAGCCAAATTATAACAGGCAGTGATGCAACCGTTGTACTTGATGGAATTACCATCATGAACAAAGACATGGATGCCATATACTTTGAATCAAACGGTAATGTAATTAACAATTCAATCATATTTGTAAACAGCAGTATGCCATTACACCTAATAGAATTTGCAGGTGACGAAAACACAATCACCAACTGTATTATTACAGCATACATCCCATCTGCTGATGTTGTATATGATAAGGATTATGTGGGATTACCACAATCCAGTGCATTATACATAAGCTCAAACAACAACCTCATAGATAATGTAACAGTAGTTGTTTATAGTTACGATGTTGCTGAAGGTGCATATTACCCAAGTATTGATGCAATAGACATTCAATCAACAGGTAAAGGAGTTGTAATCGAAGGAAACACACTCAGAAACGTTACCGTAATAGCAACAGGTTCCAACTATGTATACGGTATTAACGTGGGAAGAGCAAAAGACACCACAATCGAAAACGTGGACATTGACGTGGACAGTGACTACTACACCAACGGTATCCAATTATTCGATGCAGTAGACATAACAATCGACGGTACAATCGATTCAACAGCAGCTACCCAGGCATACGGAGTATACGCAACTGCAATGGCAGTTGGAACATCCAGTGGCATTGACCTAACAGGATTAAACATAACCGTTGAATCACCGGATGCAACAGGCGTATTAATCGAAGGTGCCAGCGACGTAATAATAGCAGATGCAACCTATGACATCAAAGGTGGCAACACAACAGCAGTAAACGCTCACGTTGACTGGATGAGCAACATCCCAAAAAACATAAACATCACAGAAATGGACATAAAAATCAACGGTACAGAAGACAACAGCATCCTATACTTCGGATTATGTGACGGAGTAATAATCACAGATTGTAACAT
>JAEEGL017259446.1_pt1 | contig 30709 bp, 30 predicted proteins | sample 9134231 | NCBI WGS metagenome assembly JAEEGL01 (sample SAMN16246548, study PRJNA631951) | gut metagenome | biome: gut microbiome; feature: rumen; material: fiber-attached | host: Bos | place: Iran: Karaj | collected 2018-10 | reverse complement strand
TTCTTCATCTTCGATTTTCGCACTAACAACAACTGCTAATTCATATTTGTTCATGCGTCTCGCACCTCCTTTTGGTCTCTGGCCCTCTGCCTCATGCAAAGAGCAAGGAATTCTTATATCACGAAATATTATGTTATCATAGATGATTTAAAAAATCAACAACTATTTCAACATTGAATAAGAAAAGACCCGGACCGAACAATTATGCTCTTTCCGGATCTTATAAAAGCTATTTCGGCTTAGATTACTTCCCAAGGTGTTCTTGCACCCGGTCCCTGCACAAGGCTCCACTGATGAATTGCCATAAGCTCGCCCTTCTGATATCTAACAATTGTATATGTCAAAGAGTTAGCAGGCATTTCTTCGAAAGTATTGTCGCTGTCAAGAAGCTCCTCCGTAAGTGAAGTTCTGTGTGGTTCGATTAAAGTATCAGGCGCAAATACCGTACTTGTTTCACCCGGTACAACATACGGTGATACAAATCCTTTTACATCAATAGCAACCGCTGCAAGTCCTTGTTCAACGTCAACAGCCAATACTCTACCGTCTTTATCATCCGGTTTGTTTGGATGAATTCCGAAAGGAATCGGTTCGCGAATAAGTCTTTTTGCCTCATCGGCTACAAACATTGGATTTAACAATCTTATGTATGCCGGAGATTCATATACTATTCCGCCCGCTTCCATAAGCATACAGTTTGCATTTGACTTGATTTCAGGATTAATGTTGTGATCAAAAGTTGCACGGCCGATTTTTTCAAGTTCATCGTAATCTGCTTTTTTGTCGGCATCAAGCGGAATCATAAACGGAATTTGATCCGTCATCATATCTTCAGGTTTATACCAGAATCCCGAATCGCCTCTTGATCGAATTACGCATACTTCAAGTTCCCTAATTAAATCTTTTTCCACCGTAAAACGACAAACAAATTCCACATCTGTACCGCCTTCCGCTGCTACAGCAACAAAAAATTCCGTATTTCTTTTTTCATCTTCAAGATGATATGCAATTCTTTTGAATTTGCTGATTACTCTAAACATTGCCATGTGGCGAAGTGCTGATGGAATGTTGTTTTCCGTTGCTCTGTAACGTTTTGCGATTGGCACCATTGTGTAGTCATGTGCCTCAATCGCATCTATAAGCTGTTGTCTGATTTCCGTTAATTTCATAATAACCTCCTAAAAAATTCCAACTGCCGAAAGTATTGTTACAAATACCGTCATTACAAATGTAAGGATGACCGTCGTCATAAATACCGTTGGATATGCCTTTTTAAATTCATCACCCGTCATATCGCACATGATAGGAATCATTGAATTTATCGGTAATGTATCAAATACGCTCTTGCCCCAAAGCGCAATCATTACAATGGCCATGGCGCTTAACCCCCTTGGCATAAAGAGTGCTGCCGCAACAGGTGCAACTGCGATAAGTCCTGTTGTTCCTGTGAATCCCATTACGATTACACAAATAATCATGCAAGCTATCGCCGCCGGCATCGCGGAATTTCCCAATGCCTCACTTATTGTTGAAAGTCCCGTTGATGTACCAAGAACTGTAGACATTACACCTACAACAAGCATCTGAAGCGGGATACAGTTTGTACCTTTTGAAATTACGTTAAAGAAGTTTTTGCCTGTGAATTTTCCGCTTGCTCTGTCTTTAAGCCACGGAAGGAAGCAGATAAACGCTGCCACACAACCAAGTGCCATACAAACCCAACCTGTAAATCCGCAAAGAATATAAAGCAACTCAACTACTACAATAGGAATAAATGGCAATATCCAAGGCATTTTCTTTTCGTCGCCTTCTACTCTGACGCCAAGTGTTCCTACATTTTCAGTAAAGCCTTCGCCTTTAGCCTGAGTTTTTAAGATAATTACAGTCATGATAATGATGCAAAGTACAAGATAAATTGCCATAACTAAAAGTCTTAAAGGAATCTGTTCCTTATTATTAAAGCCCTGGACAAATGCTTCTGCCATGATGTTCATTGTCTGAGCGGTTCCCGGAATGATGCACATTACCGTCATGCCGATAAGACCCATTGAAACTGCAAATTTATTTGGAATGTTAAGTTTAGCACAAAAGCCGAGTGCGAGTGCTACCAAAAGTGGTGTTACGGCATATGCGTCCAAACCGCCTACACCGATAATAAGTACGACTATCATGTACAGTGCTAATGCCAAGATTACGCCGACTCTTTTACTTTTTATTTTTTCGGTCGGTCTTAAGAAAAGTGATGCAAGGCTTGTAATAGCCCCACTTTCAACGTAAAGCATACTCATAATGCCGCCGAATATAAACAACGGAACCATAACGCCGTACAGTTCACCCGTTGCCGACCAAGCCGAGCTCATTGTGTCCGAAAAGCTCATACCGTTTGTGAATATTACGATTAATACACATAGAATTGTTGCGATAGCAGGATGTAATCCCTTGTAAATAAGGAATGTCATAAGTGCCAAAGCAACAAAAATACCAATTATTGCTAATGCTTCCATTTTATTAGCCTCCTCTTTTTTATTACCGTCATTATACTAATTATATGCTTTTCCACATAGGTTTTTAAAAAACAAAAAATTCATTTTCATTGTGCTCAGAGCACAAAATCATTTTACTTTTTGCTCGCCGGAATTTATAATAATTCTATGAAAACTACGGATATAATAAAATTAACAAAAAACTTATTGGAATGCGAAAGTCTTCAGGAAATAATGGATTTGGCTTATGATGCTTTGGGCAATCCTTGTTTTATTGTAGATATGAACTCGGACATTCTTGCCTACAGCTCAGCTCCCGTCAAAAACATACATTGGGAAAAAATCGTTTTAAATCGCGAACTTCAATCCACTATGATTGATCCAAACATACATATCTTGTCGGAACATGCCGCCGCCTTTAACTCAGATGTTGCCCTTTTTATCGAAGATGCTTATGAAGGCGAACCGCAAATCAAAAAAGCGCTTGTGTATAACGGCAAGCGTCTGGGGCTTTTTATGCTTGTGCAAGATGCAAAGGAACTTGAAAGAAAAGACACGGAAATTGCCGACCTAGTGGGTGAAATAATAGTTCAAAAACTGGTCTCCCACGTAGGCTTTCTAAATTTAAGAGAAGTACAGAAAAACTCCTTTTTCGCTTCAATTCTTGAGGGAAAAAAATATTCGGAAGAGCATATTTCCAAATGGCTTTCCGTCTTTAAAATCTCACCCGCCGATTATTACTATGTTTGTGTCGTTAAGCCAAATCACCGCCTTTCTGACATTCCCGAAAACGAGACAGATTTAACACCTCTGGATATAGGCGCAATAGCAAATGCTTTCGGAGGTTTTGCTTTTCTTTACAACTTGTCGGTTGTTATTATTATTCCTTCTGGTAATAATAAACCCAAGTTTTTTTACGATGAGGATAATTTTCTGCAATTTGTAAATGAACAAAACATGTCTGTCGGAATCAGCACTTACTTTAAAAATATAGCCGAACTTTCCTTTTACTATCAGCAGGCTTTAAAGGCAGTTTCTTTAGGCCATTTACTTAAAAGCGCCAACAAAGTTTTCTTTTATGACAGAATCGTTTTTTATGATATCATTCAACAAATGCCGAGTAAAAATTTGGAAAAATACATTCACCCGGATGTTGCACTTTTAAAAGAATATGATAGTGAAAATAACACCGATCTTTGTAGAACTTTGCTTGCTTATCTCGAAAACAACAGAAGTCTTTCCAAAGCTGCCAAAGAATTATTTGTTCACAAAAACACGGTTAATTATAGAATTAACCAGATTAAAAAGATTTTAAATATTGAAGACATTGATGATTCCAAAGAAATGTTTATTTACGCGTTTTCCCTTACCATCAGCAACTATATTGAAAGTGTTGCAACGGTAGAAGATGTAGAAAACAATTACAACTAAAAACGATACAAAAAAATCCCTTGAGAATCTCAAGGGATTTCTTAAGGCGACAACCGGATTTGAACCGGTGATAGAGGTGTTGCAGACCTTTGCCTTACCACTTGGCTATGTCGCCGTATCTCAACAAAGCTTTATCATTATAGCAACGCTAAAGACATTCGTCAAGTACTTTTTCATTTTTATCCGATAAGGGATGTGAAAACTCCCGATACAATTTTTATAAGGTAATTATTGTTATACAAAAATGCCAAAAACTCGCTGTCGTTTATCTGACCCAGCGCAGCCTGGCCCAAACCCGATGTGCTGATAAAAGTAATAAACACAAAAAGTATCCATACAATAATAAGGCCCTGAATAAGGCCGAAAATAAAGCCCAAGAACTTGTTTGCTTGCCTTAGAATCGGCAGTTTGGCAATTGTATCCAATATTGCAAACAATATGCGAAGCCCCACCGCAATCAGCACAAACAGTATAAGGAAAGCAAGCGCCTTTATAACAATATTTGCAAGGCTTGCGGCAATATAGTCCGAAAAGCTGACAACCCCAAGCTTTGCATAGGTTTCTTCGTTATTGTTTTCGCTTAGTTGAGCTTTTAAGATGGAAGGAATCGGCAATTTTTCAATCGCACCGCCCTGGGCCTGCTTATAATCGTTAAATTTGCCATCGATTCTCTCTTCCGTAAAATCCAAGAATTTTTCGTAAACCTTGTCATAGACACGTGTATTGTTCTTTATAAATCCGGCCATTTTGTCCGTTGCAAGCAACGCCAAAATAATGGTAATCGCAAGGGCGAGTGTTGCAAAAAGCATTTTAATAAAGCCTTTTATCACGCCCACAACAATAAAAAACACCAAAATAGCCAAGACTATTATTAACATTAAATTCATATAATCCCTCTTTTAAGTAAGCTTTATAATTTGCATTTTATCGGATGTGGCCAAGATATACTTGTTGGATCCGATTCCCATCATATAAACCACTGAATTATCAAAGCTTGTATCAAATTTTTCTTTTCCGTCATACGTATAAATGCGACATTTTTCGGTGCTGTACATAAGCACACCGCCGGAAATCATCTCTATATCCTGATATCTGAAATCTGTTGAAAACTGTCCGTCAAGCTTGCCGGATTTGTCATAAATGCTAACCCTTCTAAGGGAAGAATCCTCTTCATCTACGGTTACTACTCCTAATTTTCCTTCGCCGAAAAATACGGATTTGATCTCACTGTCAACTTCTTTTTTGTCCTTAAGTTCGACTTTTCCCCCGGCGTTAAATGTGGCGATTACATTGTCTCCCACCGCATATACGCTTGTGGCATCCGCGTAATAAAGCGTTGGAATTACACTTCCTTCGAAGTCAAATCCCGCTTTGATTCTGTCTGTTTCAATATCGCCTTTGTCGGTATAATCATAAAAAACAACCCTGGATGTTGAAACGCCGTTACTTACGCACAAGTAACTTACCGCAAGGGTTGTGCCATCCGGAGAAATGGCAATATCCAGTGGATAGCCGCTTCCCTCAAAAGAGGTTCGACCTTGTGCCAAAAGATTGCCGTCTTTGTCCTTAAGCTCTATATAGTTAATATTATTGTCCTGCATGAGAGCGGCTATTACGCCATAGTCCGAAACTTCCACATCAATTATCGGATAGGAAGTGTTAATAACGCCCACTTCTCCTTCCGAAGAGAACAAATAAACCTCGCTGGATTTAAGGGCTCCCACGGCACAATATATACCGTTGGAATCCAAGACCGGATTAGTCATTTCAAATGCCTTGGTCCAGGCAATTTCTCCGTCGTAGATGTAGGAAATGCCGTCGTTACTGTATTTTACGTAGCCCTGTCCCAGCGGAAAATACTTGGTTTCAGACACTTTACCCGCTATTTCCACTTCCGAAATAACCCTGTATCCTTTGTAGGTTTTAAAATGGTTTATCAGAAAAATCACAACAATCACTGCGGCAATCACTCCTAAAACCATGGCTATTCTTTTATAATTTGGCTTTTTTCTGTTAGCTCTTTTAATATTTGCCACTTAAAAGTTCCACCTTATCTGATAGCTTCTCCGATGCTTGCTGCTTTGCCTTCTTCAAGCATTTGCTTGATTTTTTGCAACTTCTTTAAATTCAAGTTTTCTTTTCCCAAAGGAACTTCATACTCCGATGCCATAACAACAAGCAAATCCTTTTGTTTAAGGCTAATATTGTCAAATTCGGACTTAGCATCTTCGATTTCTTTGTTTTTGGTCGCAATCTCGGCCTCAAAAGATTTATCTATTTCGCAGATAATCTCTCTTGAAGTCTGTTCATCAAACTTCTTAAGCTCCAGCTCTTTTACGTTTGAAAGTCTGCCGATTTCCTCGTTTATGGCTTTAATCTCTTCATCAAAAGACGATAGGTTATATTCGCTGATTTCCCCGTCTTTTTTGATGTTTTTCTTTAGTTTAAGTCTCTTTGAATCAAGCAAAGCATCCAAATCGTAAAGATGTCGGACTTCGTTGAATACATCGGCATATTTTATCTTGGTTTTAAAATAAAAATAACCGTAGAGAAACAAAAAGAATATGGCTATTGCAAGATAAATAAAGGCTTTTGCAAGAGCCGGCAAAGGCAAAAACACACAGGCCAAATTCGGTATTGCCCCAAATGCCACTATTAAACTGATGAAAAGAATACCGTAATCTTTTAAAGTCCTTGGAAAATACAAGGCCTTGTATATTGAATTACAGCATATTTGGGGAACATCCCTGCTTTTTAAAATATCTATAATGCTTTCATTTAATTTTTGCTGTTCTATCTTAATCTTGTCTTCTTCTTTTGCGATTTTTACGTCAATTGCAGCCTTAAGCGCTCTTTTTTTCTCGTTTTTTCGCAAATGAACGTTTTTATCATTAGCGCTTATTTCGTCATTAAAGCTTTTTTCAAGCTCTGCACGGCGCATTTCTATTTCGGATTTTTTCTTTGCTTCTATTTTTTTATGCAAAAGGCTAAGCTCTTTCTCCATTCTCTGAGATGAAAGCTTTATGGCCAAAAGCCTTTTTTTATAATTATCCGATTCCTTTACAACGCCTATTATTTCTTCGATTTTTTCTAAGCCGCAATCAAGTATTTCGTACACAACTATCTCCTAAAGACTAGATTTGCGAGAAAATCTCTCCGATCTTACCGTGGACAATAAGGTCCGCTCTTGAATCTCTCGCAGTCTCATCCTTATTTACAAGGACAAGCTTGTTTCCTCTGTAATAATCAATAAGGCCCGCCGCAGGATAAACAACCAAAGATGTTCCTCCGATAATAAGCACATCAGCCTTGCTGATCAAGCTTACAGCCGCACCTATAACTTCGTTATCCAAACCTTCTTCGTATAAAACAACGTCGGGTTTTATAATATTTCCGCACTCATCGCATTTTGGAATGCCATCGCTTTTAATAATATAATCAAGGTCGAAAAACTTCCCGCAACGAGTACAATAGTTCCTAAGAACGCTGCCGTGAAGCTCAAAAACCTTTTTGCTTCCGGCTTTTTGGTGAAGTCCGTCAATGTTTTGAGTAATTACACCTTTTAATTTTCCTTCTTTTTCCCATTGCGCCAATTTGTAATGCGCAGCATTGGGCTCGGCATCCGGAAATAGCATTCTGTCCTTGTAGAATTCATAGAATTCATCTGTTCTGTCCATATAGAAAGAATGACTTATTATTCTTTCGGGCGGGTATTTGTATTTTTGATTGTAAAGCCCGTCAACACTTCTAAAATCCGGTATATTGCTTTCCGTAGATACTCCGGCACCTCCGAAAAATACAATATTGTCACTTTCATCAACGATTTTTTTAAGTTTTGCTACTGCCTCATCCAAAATAAAAACCTCCCTTGCTATTTCATGTTTTCCTCATAGTAGCTGTAAACATCTCTTTTTGAGATTCCCCTATCTTTCGCTACCAATTTAAATGCTTCTTTTTTATCAATCCCTTGATTTAAATAAAACTCTATATGCTTTGAAATCTCCGTTTCTTTCCAGGATTCCTGCTCTTCTTTTATTTTTTCTTCAAAGGATTTTGCCTCTATAACAAGGACAAATTCACCTTTCGGCTCCTTTTCCCCGTATTTCTTTATGGCACTTTCAATATCGGTTTTTTCTATTTCTTCAAACTTTTTCGTAAGCTCTCTGCAAATGGAAATGCTTCTGTTGCCGAGATTTTCGTGTAAAAGTTTTAATGTTCTTAAAAGATGATGGGGAGCTTCGTGTATAATGATGGTTCTTGTTTCTTCTTTTAAATTCTCCAAAACCTGCTCAAGCTCCTTTTTGTCCGTTGGCAAAAAGCCTTCAAAACAAAAACGTCTTGTTTTTTGCCCGGAGGACGTAAGCGCCACAATTCCCGCACATGCTCCCGGCAGCGATGTTACACTCACTCCCGCCTCTAAAGAACGTCGCACCAATTCTTCTCCCGGATCGGAAATGCCCGGAGTTCCCGCATCGGTTATCAAAGCTATGTTTGCCCCATCAAGCATTTTATCCACAAGTTCGATTGCTTTTTCCACCTTATTGTACTCATGGTAACTTGTCATGGGTTTTTTTATCTCAAAATGATTAAGAAGCTTTATGCTGTGCCTTGTGTCCTCTGCTGCGATTAAATCTACGCTTTTTAAGGTATTCAAAACTCTGATGGTAATATCATCAAGATTTCCGATTGGTGTTGCACATAAATAAAGCTTTCCTTTTTCCATTGCAATTGCTCGCTACTTTCCGTATATTTCCAGAACCTGACTTGTATATTCGCCCTTTTCGTTATAAATAATAAGAGCTTCCATAACATTAAACTCAGGCTTGGCTCCTCTTACAGCTTCTATCAAAAGCATATTTGCCTTTGCTCCCGCATAAGGGTAAACAAATTGTATCCTTTTAGCCCCCATATTGTTGGCTTTTAATTCTTCAAAAATTTCGGGAAGTCGGTTTGGTCTGTGTACCATAAAGAGCCTTCCTCCCGGTTTTAAAAGATTGGTGGATGCTTTTATAACATCCGACAATGTGCATAAGATTTCATGTCTTGCTATTGCTTTTGCTTCGTTGGGATTTTTAAGTCCGCCATTCATTGTCATATATGGCGGATTTGTGGTAACAACATCAAAAACGGCTTTTCCGAAATGATTGCTTGCTTCCTTTAAATCCATGCAAACAAGCTCTATTTTGTCCGAAAGATCGTTTAAGGCTATGCTTCGTCTTGCCATATCCGCACTTTCTTCTTGCACTTCCACGGCAACGAATTCGCCTCCCTTTTCTTTCGCCTCAAGCAAAATGGGAATTACGCCGGTTCCCGTGCCAAGATCGATTACCCTGTCCTTCTTTGTTGCTTTAACAAAGTTTGACAAAAGCACGGCATCCATACCGAAACAAAATTTTTCTTTATGCTGGATTATCTTGTACTCTTTTATGTCTAAGTCATCGATTCTCTCATTTTCTTTAAGATCAATCTTCAAACTTCGATTTTCCTTCCTGTTTTTCCTGTTTCTCCAAAGCTTCCAACTCTCGCATTTCCTCTTTGGTAAGCTGTTGCTCGGCTGCTTTTGTTTTTCTGTGAACGAATTTAAGCTCATCCGCGTGATAATCTCTTAAATCTTTTTCACCGTTAACTTCAACCAAAACCTTAACCATTTGTCTAAGAACGCCAACGCTTACTACCTCACCTTTAAGGCGGTCCGGTGTTGTAACCGTATCCCCTACATTAGGAAGCTTTGAGTTTAAGTATTCATATGTTTCCTGCTCATGTTTTAAACAGCACATAAGTCTTCCGCATACACCGGAGATTTTTGTCGGATTAAGGGAAAGATTTTGCTCTTTTGCCATCCTGATTGATACCGGAATAAACTCGGAAAGATGGGCATGACAACAAAGTTCGCGTCCGCAAATACTATATCCGCCCACTACTTTAGTCTCATCTCTTACACCTATCTGTCTAAGTTCGATACGTGTCTTAAATACACTTGCAAGGTCTTTTACCAGCTCCCTGAAGTCGATTCTTCCATCCGCCGTAAAATAGAAAAGTACCTTGTTGTTATCAAATGTATATTCAACATCGATTAATTTCATTTCAAGACCGTGTTTTGCAATTTTTTCGAGACAAATGTCAAAAGCTTTCTTTTCTTTTTGCTTATTTGCCTCTTCTTTCTTGTCATCATCGGCCGTTGCTATTCTGAGCACGGGTTTCAAAGGCTGAAATACCTTATCATCCTCCATCTGTCTTTTTTCAAGAACTATCGTTCCGTATTCCACGCCTCTTGCTGTTTCAACAATAACATGGTCATTTAATTTTATGTCCAAATCCAATGGGTCAAAATAATAGATTTTTCCCACTCTTCTGAATCTGACACCGACTACGTTTACCATATATCTCTCCTAATCTATCTAAGATTTTCGCTTATGGAAAGGTATAAAAGCTCTATTACAAGAGAAAAACTTACATTTGCTTTTAATCTTTCTTTAGCTTTTTCCACGCTGGAAATAATATCACCTATTCCCGCGTATGAGGCAATTGCTGCCTGTTTCTTGATTTCGTTTATTTCTTCTTTAAAAATCAACTGGTCTACTTTTTGGGATGCCTTATACAAAAGCACATCTCTGAACCAAGCAATTATCAAATCCAAATAGTCGCCTATTTCAAGACGGAAGCTTTCCGCTCTCTTAACTGCCGCCATAACCTCGGCGATGTCCATATCTTCTATATGGCTTATCATGGCAACCATTTCGCTTTTTAGCTCACCGAATTCTTCAACGGTTGAAAGTCTTAAGGCTTTTCCGATGTTTCCGTAAGCAAACGCCACCGACGTCTCGGCTATTTTTTCGGGAACATTGTGCTCCTCTATAAGATATTTTTTTATAATATCCGCAGGAACCGGTTTTATTTTCAAAGTTACGCAACGGGATAAAATCGTCGGTAACAAGGCTGTTATATTATTTGTCAAAAGGAAAATAATCGCATATTCAGGCGGCTCTTCAAGTGTTTTTAAAAGAGCGTTCTGTGCATCTATAGTCATGAGTTCCGCTTCATCAATGATATAAATCTTGTAAGGACTGCTGTATGGCTTAATCTGCACATCTTCTACAACTTGTCCTATTATATCTCTTACACCGATGGAAAGAGGACGCTCATGCCTTACCCATATAATATCCGGCTGGTTGTCCGATGCGGCCTGCTTGCAAGAATGGCATTTTCCGCAAGGTTCGTCTCCCTTTTCGTCACATTGAAGAAGGGTTGCAAAATAATTTGCAATCATGGTTTTACCCATTCCGTTTGCGCCGTTTAATACATAGGCATGCGAAACCTTTCCGGCTTTGATGGCGTTTTTAATGTGAAGAAGTATCTCTTCGTTTCCCACTATTTTCCTTAATTCTGACATTTTACGATTCCCCTTTGTGTCTTATGTGATTATGTCTAAAAGTAAACCCTTAATCTCATCAACCAAGCTTAAGATTTTGATATTATCCTTCTCATCTTTAATAAGCTCTTTTGCCAATTCATCAAGATTTGTATCTATGAGTTTTACGATGCCGTAAACCCTGTGTCTTCCCTTTCTGTCCAAGAAGTTTTGCCTTGAAAACTCATGGGAGCGAAAAACAATCTCGTTTAAAAAAGTCTTTATAAGCTCTCTGTAGTGCTTCATTTCCCGGATGTCGGTTTTCTTGGAAATCTTTTTCCCCTGCTCGCTTATTTCATTCATAAGGGCGGTTACTTTTTCCTGAACATCCGCTTCGGAGATTTTGCTTAAAAGCTCAAACTTGAAAGCTGTGTCCCCTTCGCTTACTTTGGCTGTTTGTTCAACCTGGTTAATAGGATTTGTTTCATTAACGCGAATTTCCATCTGAAATATCCTTCTCAATCTCTTTTAAACAGTCCACCAAGCTATCATTTACATAGCGCTTTGTTATGCCTGCTGCCTTTATGGCTTCTTCGCTGAAGTCTGCCTGATCCGCCAAGTATCGTCTGCATACCTCATCGAAATTCGGCTCTTTTTGTTGGTGTTCTCTGTTTATTGCACGCTGCAAGCGTATGCCATCGTCTACCTCTATATATATGGGACAAACATGTTCCGCCCCAAAATAGTCTCTGACCTGCCTGTAGGATTCAAGTGTTCCGATGACGAGATAATTATGTTTGCCAAGTTTTATCTGTCCGTCATCCGCAAGGAAATAGTGCCAATCACCGTTGATTGTATGATAAGTGCGTCTTTCAATAACCACACCGTCTTTCTCCATTTCCTTCATTTTGTCTTCGCTTACAAAATAATACTCACGGCCGTCTTCCTCCGACTCCCTCATGGGACGAGTCGTATAGCTGACGACTTTTCTGAGTCTCAACGTTTCATTATCCATTAAGTGGGCAAATATTGTATCTTTTCCCGTTGAGCTTTTCCCCACAATAAAATATATATTTGACATTAGTTTCTTACATTCCCCAAACTAGCACTCTACCTGTGCGAATATATTCTTTGCGTGAGCATGAGCCTGCGCATAGATTTTTTCAGGGTCCTCCCCAATAAAGAATTCTCCGTTCTCGTAAAGAACTTTTCCGGCAATCATTGTTAATTTAACATTTTCTTTTGATCCGGAGTAAACAATATTCTTAGGAATATTAAGTATAGGTTGCATATTCGGTCTGTGAAGATCGATAACTATAAGATCTGCCTGTTTGCCAACCTCTAAGTTTGTACAATCATCAAGGCCCATGGCTTTTGCGCCGCCGACGCATGCCATCTTAAGAACATCGGCACCGTCAACTGCTGCCGCATCCTCAAGAGAAAGTTTTTGCAATACCGATACAAGATACATTTCTCTGAACATATCAAGGGCGTTGTTGCTTGCCGCACCGTCCGTACCGATTGCAAGGCCTACGCCTTTTTTCATAAACTTGTCGATAGGCGCGATTCCGCTGGCAAGTTTTGCATTTGAGCAAGGATTTGTAATTGCCCAAACATTCTTTTCTTTCATGATATCCATATCTTCATCGTTTACGTGAACGCAGTGGAAACCGCCGCCGCCGTATTCGAACATACCAAGGTCTGAAAGAAGTTTCATTGGAGTTTTGCCGTAGCGCTCAATACAACCCTCAACTTCTGATTTTGTCTCGGAATTGTGCATAAATACCGACGCTTTGTACTTTTTGGCAAGACTTGCCACATATTCCATTCTTTCCATACATGTTGTGTACTCTGCATGGAAACCGATTTTGTGAGAAATAAGCGGATGCATGCCGTTAAATTTCTCGTAGTCGCGCTCAAGCTGTGTATAATCTTTATCGAAATCGTTCATGGCTCCGCAAAGAACCGTTCTGAAACCGCAATCAATGTTTGCCTGAACATAAGCATCAAGATAAAAATACATATCGAAGCTTGCCGTAATACCGCTTGTTAAATATTCCATAATACCAAGCTTTGTAAAAGGAACGATTGACTCGGCATCCAATTTTGCTTCGTGTGGAAAAACCTTATCATAAAGCCATTCCTGAAGCGGAAGGTCATCCGCATAAGAACGAAGGAATGTCATAGCCGTATGAGTATGGGCATCCTTAAAGCCCGGCATTAAAAGATTGCCCTTTAAATCAATTTCGCGCTCGAATGTTTTGCCTTCCAAATCTTTGCTTGAAGGAATTCCTTTAAAGGCAATTTTGCTTCCATCAACCCAAAGCTCTTCTTCGCTTACCGTGATTTTATCATCAAATTTTTCGCTGATATTTAATATTTTTCCATTGTAAAATCTAATCATTTATTTGCCCCCTATTTAAATAATTTTGCAAGACTTTCATTATACGGTGCTCTGCAAATACCCTTCTCCGTAATAATTGCGGTTACAAGTTCGTTATCCGTTACATCAAAAGCCGGATTGTAGCATTTTGTCTGTGGCAAAGCTTTTGGCTCTGTATAGAACATTTCCTTTATTTCTTCCGGATCTCTGAGCTCGATTTCGATATTGTCTCCCGAAGGGCAATCAAAATCGATTGTTGATGACGGACAAAATACATAAAAAGGAATGCCATAGTGTTTTGCAAGTATCGCAACGCCGCTTGTTCCTATTTTATTTGCAACATCACCGTTTGCGGCAACTCTGTCGCAACCTACAAAACATGCCTGTACTTTTCCCTGTTTCATAACTATGCTTGCCATGTTATCGCAAATAAGTGTTGTGTCCACCCCTGCCATTTCAAGCTCATAGCTTGTAAGTCTGGCACCTTGAAGAAGGGGTCTTGTTTCATCTACAAATGCATGGAATTTCATTCCTCTTTCGGTTCCGAGCATTATGGTTCCAAGTCCCGTGCCGTATCTTGATGTGGCTAAAGGACCGGCATTGCAATGTGTTAAGATTCCGAATCCGTCTTGAACCAAGCTTAAGCCGTATTCGCTTATTTTATAGCACATTTCCATGTCTTCTTTGTGAATTGCCTTTGCTTCTTCCTTTAAAGCATTAAGCAAATCTTTTCTTGATTTGTCCTTGTTTGCAAGAACGCATCTGTCCATTCTTTTAAGCATAGTGCCAAGGTTTACCGCAGTCGGTCTTGATGAATCAAGATATTCTTTGTTTTTTGTAAACTCTTTATAAAAGTCATCAAAGCTTTCGCTTTTGCTTTGAAGTGAAAGCACATACATGGCATAGCCCGCAAAAATTCCGATTGCAGGTGCTCCTCTGACTCTCAGTTTAAGTATTGCTTCGTATAAATCTTCCAACTTTTCAAGTTCCAAATACTCTGTTTTGTTCGGAAGCAATGTCTGGTCGATAATACGCACTTTTTTCTCATCGTCCGATAATCTGACATTATCGATATGTGTAACTTTAGTTAAATCCATTGTTTCTCTCTTTTCTCTATTTATTTAAATATTTTCCGATTTCTTCGATACTTTCCCATACAAGCTTTGTAAAGAATGGCGCAACCCTATCTGCCGTTTCCTTAACCTCGTCAAAGGTAAGAGGCACATCAAGAAGGCCCGCACCTTTATTGGTAATACAGGAAATACCGCATACCTTAAGGCCCATATGTCTTGCAGCCACAGCTTCGCATGCAGTTGACATTCCCACTGCATCCATACCTAATTTTCCAAGCATCGCAACCTCTGCCGGAGTTTCGAAACTCGGTCCCGGAAGCTGTACGTAAATTCCTTCTTTAAGGGCAATATCGTTTCTTTTTGCAACATCTTTTATGATATTTCTAAGGTCTTTTGTATAAACCTCACTCATATCCGGAAAACGCTCGCCCAACTCGTCGATATTTTCTCCGCGAAGCGGATTCGGATAAAACAAAAGATTGTGGTCTTTTATAAGCATAAAATCCCCTGCGTTGTAATCCGGATTTGCGCAGCCCGCCGCATTTGTAAGGAAAAGGGCTTTTGCTCCCATCATTCCCATAAGACGGGTCGGCATTACTACTTTTTGAATGTCATAACCTTCGTAGTAGTGGACTCTTCCTTGCATTGCAACAACTTTTGTATCTCCCACATAACCAAAGATGTATCTTCCCGCATGTCCCGGTGTTGTTGAGATTGGGAAGTTTGGGATAAGGGAATAATCGATAGTTGTTTCCACTTTAATCTTATCCGCAAATCCGCCAAGTCCCGAGCCCAAAATAAGAGCTACATCCGGAACAAAGTCCGTTTTGCTTCTTATGGCATCATATGCCTGCTTTAATATTTCGTAATGTTTACTCACTTTTTTCTCTCTTTTCTAACGTAATTTTCTTTTATTCTTTTGACCAAAGATAGCAAAAACTCTGGGTTCTTGCCGCAAATCTTTTTGTTTTTAAAAGCTGCCTCATTTCTTCTTTTGATATCCAAAGAGGCTCGATTTCTTCAGTTGTATCACTGCTTTTGTGAAAGTTTCCTTTTGCCTTGCCCACAAAAGTTAAGTTCTTTTCGTTACTGAAACCTATTGCGCTGTAGCTTATTCCCAAGACATCGTCGATAGCGCAAATCTCCAAGCCGGTCTCTTCTCTAAGCTCTCTTCTTGCGGCTTCTTCCGGACTTTCTCCCGGGTCGATTAATCCTGCCGGAAAGTTATATATCCACTCGCCGGTGGCAAGTCTGAATTCTTTGTTAACAAGGAGCTTGTCTCCTTCTTCGTTTGTTAATATAAGCACGATGGAATCCGCTTTTTCGCCTTTAAGCTCTTCTTGGTTTGTAAGGTTTTTTTCCCTGCTTATGATTTCGTAAACTTTTTCCTTTTTATCTTCTGTTTCGTAAACTACATCATATCGGTTGATGTATTTACCGTCGAATACTTTTTTTATTGCTTTGAATTTCATTACTGTCTCTCTTTTGCATCAAAAATCTCCGAAATTCGCCTATTGTTCATTTCGGGATTAAAAAAATAAACCAAATGCGGTGCAGACTACACCACATTTAGTTTACCATGATAAGGTCAAAGTCGCAAGTTTTTAGTATTTTCTCTGTCTTATTGCAAAAATTCTTCCGGCAAAGTTACGCCAAAATCTTTTGCAAGTTTTCTAAAGTCATCGGATGTTATTGTTTGAAGCTTGGAGTTTGCCATTGAGCGAACTTTTACCAAGATTTCCGCTGCTTTTTCCACCGTGTGCACAAGGCCGAAGGTAAGATCGAAGTCTTCACCCGATCCAAATACTCCGTGATGAGCCCAAATTGCCACATCGTATTTTTCCATAAGTTTGCTTGTGGCAACCGCAATATCTCTTCCGCCCGGAACCATCCAATCAACGACACCGACGCCGTCCGGAAATACAACAGGGCACTCGGTTGCAGATTCCCAAAGCTCTTTTGTAAAGACTTTATCTTCCAAAGGAAGAACAAATGTAAGAGCAATAAGATTTGTACAGTGAGCATGATAAATTACTCTGTGTTTGCCGTTTGTTACACGCTTTTTAACTTCGTGGTTCATAAGATGGCTCGGAAGCTCGCTTGTTGGTCTGCCGCCATTTACAAGGCCCCAACAAATCTGATATTTTTCACCCTTGTCATCAACTCTTACGATGCAGATGGAATCTTCCGGATCCAAAATAACATTTCTGAAATATTTTCCGCTGCCGGTAACAAGAAAATACTCTCCCTTAAGGTCCGGTACGCTTGTGCCGATGTCTTTCCAATCGGCATCCAAGTCAAGCTTTCCGCTGATTTGCGCGATTTCACTTTCTTTTATTCTGTAAGATAAATTACCGCCGTTTCTTTCGTGCCAGCCCTGTTCCCAGCCGTCATTGCACATTTTTATAAAGTCTTTTACAAATTTTGTTTCCAATACTTCCATTTCAATCCCTCTTCTTTTATTGTCTTTTTGATAATACTTCTTTTTCGTATTTTTCTACTTCTTTATACCATTCGCTTCTTTGCGGAACGCCGTTTGTTTCGCAAAAATAATCCCAAACAGCTCCTAACGGGTATGTCTTTACTTCTTCCTGAAGCATCATAAGTTCCGTAAGTTTTCCTTCTTCCTGCAAATTTTTAAGCTTTTTGTTCGGTGACAAAAGTGCATAAAGCATTGCTTTTTGGAAGTTTCTTAATCCCACTGTCCAGGCCGAGATTCTGTTGATGCTTGCATCAAAATAGTCAAGCCCCACAAGTACTTTATCCATTGCATCGTTTCTAACGATTTCTTTTGCGATTTCCTTTGTTTCATCATCAAACAAAACTACATGATCTGAGTCCCAACGTACCGGTCTTGTAACATGAAGAGCCATTTTGTCGTTAAACAACAACATGGAGGAAATCTTGTCCGAAACCACTTCCGTCGGATGATAATGACCGTTGTCCATAAGAGGCAAAATACCTTTTGATGCCGCATAGTTGATTGTAAATTCCGAAGATCCCACCGTATAGCTTTCAACGCCGATACCGAATACCTTTGACTCAAGGCAAATAAGTACCTTTGATTTATCGTAATCTATGCTTAATATCTCATCAAGAGATTCTTTAAATCTTCTTCTCGGTGCAACTCTGTCAGCAGGAATGTCCTTGTAACCATCCGGAATCCAGATGTTCATAAGGCAAGGCTGACCAAGCTCCGTGGCAAAGTATTCCGAAATTTTTATGCAGGCCTGTCCGTGTCTGATCCAGAATTTGCGCACTTCCTCATCCGGTGATGAAAGAGTGAGATTGTCTTTTACCATTTTATGTGAAAAGAATGTTGGATTAAAGTCGAGTCCAAGACCCCTTTCTTTTGCAAATTCCACCCATTTTTTGAAATGTTCCGGTTTGATGGCATCTCTGTCCGCGCGATTACCGTCTTCAAAAATCGCATAGCAAGCATGAAGGTTAATTTTGTGTTTTCCGGCTACCAATGATAATACCTTATCAATATCCGCCATTAGTTCCTTAGGTGTTCTTGCACGTCCCGGATAATTACCCGTTGTTTGGATGCCGCCTGTTAAAGGGCCATCGTTGTCAAAGCCCATTACATCATCACCTTGCCAACAATGCATGGAAATTTTGTAGTTTTTAAGGCTTTCGATAGCTTTATCGGTATCTACACCGATTTCTTTATAGAGTTCTTTGGCTGAATCATATCTTTCTTTTGTAGTCATATTATTCCTCTTCTTTCTTTCTTATTCCGGTAAATATTCCTTTATTTCAAAGGATTTTGCGATAGCTTTTCTTAATTCGTATATATCCTCAAACTTCTTGTCGGCTATCATTTGCACGCCTATATTGCCTATTGCGGTGGCTTCACCCGGTCCGGCCACAACTTTTTTCTTTGTGTAGTTTGCGGTCAGCTTATTTAAATACTCTGCTTTTGAACCGCCGCCCACAACATTTATTTCTCCGATTGACACTTCCGATACGGCTTCGATTTCTTTTACCGTCTCGCCATAACACTTTGCCAGGCTTTGATAAACCATTGCCGCCATTTGCCCTTTAGTTTCGGGTTTTTTAAGATTATGCTTTTCACAATAATCATACAATGCTTTTTCCATTGATGCGGGACTTAAAAAGCTTTCGTCGTTTACGTCGACTCTTGTTTCGAAGTCCTTGTTTTCTTCCGCCATTTCACAAAGCTTGGCAAAACTGAATTCATCATTGTAGTCGTGCCTTAACTGCTGTATCATCCAAAGGCCCATTATATTTTTTAAGAATCTGAATCTGTGCTCATATCCGCCTTCGTTTGTAAAATTGTTCAGTCTTGCCTTGTCCGACAATGTCGCTTTTTTTATTTCACTGCCCATTAAAGACCAAGTTCCCGAACTGATATAAAGCGGATGCTCTCTCATGCTGGGAACCGCAACAACCGCCGAGGCCGTGTCATGACTTGCGGGAAGCACCACAAGACAGTCAAATCCCACTATTTCTTTTACGGTTTTTGTAAAGCCTCCCACAATGCTTCCGGGCTCTGCCGGTTTTTTAAAGATTTCAGTCGGTATTCCGATCAATTCCATAAGCTCGTAATCCCAATCAAAAGTTTGTGGGTTTACAAGCTGCGTGGTTGTGGCATTTGTATATTCGTTTATCTTTTCACCCGTAAGTAAAAATGTAAGATATTCCGGCACCATTAAAAATCTTTTTGCTTTTCTTAGTCTTTCCGGCTCTTTTTCTTTATCTGCCATTAACTGGTATATTGTGTTGAATATCTGCTTTTGAATTCCCGTGCGAGCATATAAGTCTTTTTCGCTTATTGTCTCATAAAGCTTTTTATCCATGCCCTTTGTACGTAAGTCTCTGTAAGCATAGCTTTTTCCGATTACTTGGTCCGCCTCGTCCAAAAGCACATAGTCAACGCCCCAAGTATCAATAGCCATCATTTTGGGTTCGCAAGCTTTTTCTTTGCATTTTTTCAATCCGTTTAATATTTCTCTGAAAAGATACTTGTAATCCCAGGTTTTTACATCACCTTCAACATCCATACGGTTATCAAAACGATATATTTCTTCTGTTTTTATTATTCCGTTATCAACTTCCGCTATGATATGCCTGCCGCTGGATGCGCCGATATCTACGGCCAAATAATAGTCTTTCATATGCTTGCCTTTCTTTGTGGTAATATGTCCGATGTTTTCCTTAGACTAAAGATAAACCTTTTTTATATGACATTTAAGGTCTTTATATGCAAAATTTAGGGACCTTATTTGCAATTATTTGTTTTTTGTTTTATTATTATTTTAGACAGTATTAACCCGTTTTGTCATTAGCAAAAATCATTTATTAATTAATTGGGGACTAAAATGAACAAAGAAGTTTTGGACAAATTAAAACCGATTACAAAAGAAGAAGAACAATATTTAAAGGGGAAAGCTTCCGTTTCTCAAAGTCTTTATACAAACGAAAAGGATTTTGTCGTTGACAGTAAAAAGCTTTTGGAAAAGGGACAGTTTATTCAGTTTCGCCCCCACACCCGATTTGTGCACTTTCCAAGCCACAGTCATAACTATATGGAAATGATTTATATGTGCAGCGGTAAAACAAAGCATATTATAAACGGCAACATAAATCTTACCCTAAAAGAGGGAGATATTTTGTTTTTAAGCCAGAATGTTTCACATGAAATCCTTCCCTCCGCTAAGGATGATATTGCGGTAAACTTTATTATACTGCCGGAGTTTTTTACCAAATCCATTGCAATGCTTGAAAATGACAATGTTCTTCGCGATTTTTTGATTGCTTCAATCGCCGATAAGGCAGAGGGATTAAGTTATCTTCTTTTTGAAACGAAGGGCATTCTTCCCATCAGTAATTTGATTGAAAACATGATTTGGATGATTCTTAACAAAACCCCAAATATCAACACAACCATTCAAACCACCATGGGCCTTTTGTTTATGAATCTTTCCAAATATTCGGAGACATTAAAAAAAGACGACCCGGCACAGTTCGATCAACACATCATATTCAGCGTTCTTCAATACATTGATACCAACTACAAAGACGGTCAATTGGAAGAAATCGCAAATAAGCTTAAAATGCCCACATATCAGCTAAGCCGTATTTTGAAAAAATACACCGGTAAAAATTTTAAGGATTTGTTGAAAACAAGAAAATTTCAGCAAGCAAGCTATTATTTAAAAGACAGCAGCCTATCCGTTGACGAGATAATGGAAAAAATCGGCTACAATAACAGCAGTTATTTTTATAACAGTTTCAAAGAAATATACGGGACTTCTCCAAAAAATTACAGAGCAGAGGCTTAATTCCCCTGCTCTGTTTTAAAATCTTTTTCGACTTCTGTTTCTGTATTTTCTTTCTTTAAATCTGTTCACTTTTTTCTTAAGTCTTGTAGTGTCGAAATCAATAAAATGATATTCGATATCAAATCGCCTCAGTACCGAGATTGCAACAATTACAGCTACTATAATGGCAATTATCAAAACAAGAATCTTAACATTTATGAATATATTGTCTTCAAGTTGAAGCGCTATGCTGCTTTCTTCAATCGGAAGAGCCGGTGCATAAGGCGACTCTGTGGTAGACTTTGCAATGGAAAGCTTTGCGCTTCCAACATAATGGGAACCGTAATAATATTTCAGCAAGGCAAAATAATCCTCATCCTCCACCATATTGTATTCCAGGGTTAAATCCGAAAATGCAATGCTTGAAGGAATCGTAACAAGTGATGAGGTATCTATCCTTGCCAAATCAAAGCTTCCCGCAAAGACGGAAGCTTCCGTGGAAAATTTGGTTTCGTTGTCGGCTACTTTTATTGAATGGAAATTATTAAATCCGTAATCCAAAAGTGTTGCCGTGTCCGGATAAACCGCTTCCGTTGTGGATTTCATTACCACGCTTATTAGGGTTTTTCCTTCTTTACTTGCAAATGTTACGAGGGTTCTGCCCGCTTCATCCAAATAACCTGTTTTTCCGCCAATTGCTCCTTCGTAGTATACTTCATTTGTTGAAAAAAGCATTTTATGACGATGATAAATCTCCCTTGGCGTTGACGACTTATTCGTTGCTCCGATTGTATAGCTTGTAGTGCCGTCTATAGAGATATATGTGGAATTTTTAAGGGCATGATTTGACATCTGCGCCATATCATAACAAGTTGTATAATGGTTGGCATCAAACAAACCCGAAGGATTCGTAAAATTTGTATTGATTGCCCCGCATTCTTTTGCGTAGGCATTCATGAGTTTTGCAAACTCATCGTAACTTCCGGCTACATGCTCCGCAATGGCATTGGCGCACTCATTGGCCGAATACAAAAGCAAACCGTAAAGACAATCCCTTAGGCTTATTTGCTCTCCCGCAACAAATCCCAATGTTGCATCTCCCGGCTCCAAAGTTACCGCTTTCTCGGAAAAGGTAACGGTTTCATCCAAAGAGCATTTTTCGATTGCCACCATTGCCGTAATAATCTTTGTTATACTTGCCGGATACATTTTTTGGTTCGCATTTTTGTCATACAAAATCGCGCCCGAATCCGCATCAAGCAAAATCCCCGCCTCGGCAACTATATCAGCGCATTCCGGCCATGCGCCTTCTGCCTTTGTTTCTTTTGCGGGAAGCAATACCGATGCAAATATTATGAAACATAAAAGCAAAAATGCTGTTAGTTTTTTCATCTCATTTCTCCGTATCAAATTATCTTCTGATAATCATTTTGTGGATAGGATTTCCCAAGCCGGAGAATTTTTCTTCATACTCCGTCATTACGTTCCCTTCCATCATCTCCGGTGTATTGTGTAAATCAAAAGTTTGAGCTGATATCTCCCAACCGGCAAGAGGCACCTCTTCCAAAGAAAAAGAAAAAAGGTCGTCATTGTCGGTTTTAAACTCAACAATGCCGTCTTTCTTTAATATAACATCGTATTTTTTTAAGTATTCCTTCGATGTAAGTCTTCTTTTTGCATGTCTGTCTTTTGGCCAAGGATCCGAAAAATTAAGATAAATCCTATCTATTTCTCCCTCGTCAAATATATCCAATATATCTACGGCATCGAAACGCAAAAAGTAAAGATTTTCGATGTTGTTTTCTATTCTTTTATCGATTGCTCTGATTAAAACACTGGAATATTTCTCGATTCCTATATAATTTATATCGGGATTTTGCATGGCAAGTGTTGAAATAAACTTGCCTTTTCCCATTCCCACTTCAATCCTGATTGGCGCATCGTTTCCAAAAAACTCATGCCATTTTCCTTTGTACTGCGCCGGATTGTCTATTGTGTAAGGGCTGTCGGCAATCATTTCCCTTGAACCCTTTATATTTCTGAGTCTCATACTATATCCTATTTATCTTCTTTTTTTGAATTCTTTTTTCTAAACATATCCTTAACGTTGAATTTATCAACCTTATGGCTGTCATTTTCGTTTGTCAGACTTTCGATTTCTTGTTTCCTTAAGGACTCTTCCGTCTTTAAGTTTACAAGATATGCAATAACCGCAACCGTAGGTACACCAAGAAACATACCGATAGGCCCCGCAATATAGCCTCCGACCACAATACCGAAAATTACCCAAAGAGGACGAAGACCCGTTCCGTCACCCAAAATCTTAGGTCCCAAAATATATCCGTCAAAAAGCTGAATGCAAAGAATCAATATGATAAATATAAGCATTTCCTGCCAACCTACCATAAGTATAATAATCGCACCGGGTATTGCACCGATAAAAGGTCCGAAATACGGAATAATATTGGTTATTCCCACTATTACACTGACAAGCAAGCAGAAAGGAAGACCCAAAATCCACATTGCAAAGAAGCAAATTATTCCGATTATTATGGAATCGATAATCTTTCCATACAAGAAGTTACCGAATATTGTGTTACAATTTTTGCCCACGCTCATGAATTTTGATCCGCGTTCTTTTTTGAGAATGGCAAAGACAAGTCTTCTGAATCCACGAAGAAGTCTGTCTTTATCCACAATAAAGTATATAGATACTATAACCGCAATAATTACATTTAATATCCATTTAATAACCGTAACGGATGCGGATAAAATGTCCGAAATACTGCCGGTTATGTAATTGCTTAAATTATCAACAAGGGTTGGGATGTTTTCCTGTATCCAGGTTTTGATTCCCGTAAAGTCAACCTTCGGAAACTGCTCGCCCAACCAATCAAAAAACTCGGGTACTCTGTCATAATTCGATGTTACCTTTCCGTACAAATCCATAAGAGAAGATCCGATTTGCGGAATAATGTATGCAATAATTATTGCCAAAAGGCCGAGTATTAAAACATAAGTTACTATAATGCCCAATGTCAACGAAACTTTTTCATGAAAAACCCTCATAAAAACTTTCTTTTTAAAGAGCATAACCAGAGGATAAAACAAGTATGCAATAAAAATACCTATCAAGAATGGAGCCAAAACCGAAATAACGGCCGATACACCGGATTTGAATGAGCCCCAGTTAAATAGGATTTTCAAAAATACCGCACATATAATTACCGTAATAACGGTATAAAAACATACCGTAAAATACTTTGGATTTTTATCCAATTTGTTTTTAAACATTTTCTCCTCCGAAATATAATAATCGGCCCTTTGCCGAATTATTTTTAAGATTAAGTCTAACAATATTAATATATCATAAAATCTAAAAAAGTGCTTGCATTATTTGACCCTTTATCATATAATAACATTTGCTAATTTGATTTGCGCCTCTAGCTCATTTGGTAGAGCACCTGACTCTTAATCAGGGTGTGCAGGGTTCGAGCCCCTGGAGGCGCATTTTTTATGCCTAAATATTAATTAATCAAAGAAAGAACTCCGTCGGAGTTCTTTCATTTTCGCATAAATGCGATATATACGTTCCCTGCGGGAATCGAACCCACAGCTAATGCTTAGGAGGCATTTGTTTTATCCGTTAAACTAAGGGAACAATAAAGCACAGCTATTATATCATATAACTGTGCTTTTTCCTACTTGTTTTTATTCCTTCGTTTCTCGAAATCAACGTATCCCTGAAGCCAAATCGGACCCTTAAATCGTCTGCCGATTCTCGGTTCTCCGAGTAAATCTTTGGCGTTTATTCCAACATCGAAAATTAAAGAATTGCAGTCCAATGTCAGAATATAGACCTCTTCATCGGTCAAATCGTTTTTTTGCTTGGAGATGTTTACGATTTCTCCTATAACGCTGTATAAATCACATTCCACTCCATAAGGCATAAATGTGGATTCCACAATGGTAAATACGTCTTCTTTTAATATTCGCCTTGATATTTTTGATACCGTATCAAGCTCGTCCAAAGTAAGGGTTTCTATGGCTTCCGTATCTCCTTCTTTCGCGGCGGCCATAAGGTTTTGACGATTGCGAAGATCTTTTTTTGCATTGTTTATCTGCACCTGAGTCTTTTGAATCGGGAAAAGAATGGTTCCCGAAGTGGACAGTGCCGAAAACTTAACATCATAAGGGCCTTTTTTAAACCTTTCGTGTACCAAAGAGTCTATATACTCCATGGCATTTTGCAAATAAAAAACCAAAGAAACGCCTACACGATAATCATCACAAGCTCCCGCAAAAGAGGTTTTTGATATGTGTTTTTCAATCAAAATCTCTTTATTTTCCTGAGAGCTTTTGCCCGTTATGTATGGGAAGTAGTATTCAACCTCTATTTTCTGGTCTTTTTTGCCACTCCGTGTACCATAAGGCCAAAACCCTCACCGAACTCTCTTCTGATTTCGATAAGTGATTCCTCACCAACGCTGTTGATTCTTTGGGTAACATATGGGCTTTCTATAACCATATTCAGCAAAGTATCAACTCTTGATTTAGTTAAATATTCACTAAAACCAATGGCTCTTAAATAGTTATGCATTAGATCTCCTGTTTTTCAATCTTTGTAACACCATTCATATACTTATGAAGGACTTCCGGAATAAGAATGCTTCCGTCAGCCTGCTGGTAATTTTCCATAATAGCGGCTGTGGTTCTGCCGATAGCAACACCGCTTCCGTTAAGTGTATGAACAAACTGTGCTTTATCACTTGCATTATCTTTGTATTTAATATTAGCACGACGTGCCTGGAAACTTTCAAAGTTACTGCAGCTTGATATCTCAACATATCTGCCGTAACTTGGCATCCAAACTTCGATATCGTATTTCATTGCAGCCGTAAATCCAAGATCGCCGATGCAGATTTTTACAACTCTGTATGGAAGTCCCAAATATTGAAGAACTTCTTCCGCATCTTTTGTAAGTTTTTCAAGTTCTTCATAAGAATCTTCCGGTTTTGTAAACTTAACAAGCTCAACCTTGTTAAACTGATGCTGACGAATAAGACCTCTGGTATCACGTCCTGCCGAACCTGCTTCCGCACGGAAACATGCTGTGTATGCGCAATGTTTTATAGGAAGCTTCGATCCATCCAAAATCTGATCTCTGTACATATTTGTAACAGGAACTTCCGCTGTAGGAACAAGGAAATATTCTTTTCCGTCGCCGTAAACTTTGTATGCATCTTCTTCGAATTTAGGAAGCTGACCCGTACCCGTCATACTTTCTCTTGTAACCATGAAAGGTGGGAAAACTTCTGTATATCCGTGTTTTGATGTGTGCAAATCAAGGAAAAAGTTTCCGATTGCACGCTCGAGTCTTGCACCCAAATCTCTGTATACGGTAAATCTTGAACCGCTTATTTTTGCTGCTGTTTCAGGATCCAATATGCCGAGTTCCGCACCCAAATCCCAATGCGCTTTTGGTTCAAAGTCAAATTTTGTAGGCTCTGACCATTTACGGATTTCAACATTGTCTTCGTCTGTTTTTCCTTCGGGAACAGATGGATGAGGAATGTTTGGAATTGTAAGCATATAAGCATTTAATTCTTCATCCGCTTCCGAAACTTTTGCGTCAAGTTCCTTGATTTTTCCGGATAAAACTTTCATTTCTTCCATCAAAGCGCTTGTGTCTTTTCCTTCTTTCTTCATTACAGGAATCTGCTTTGATGCTGCATTTTGCTCACTTTTAAGTTTTTCGACTTCTCCAAGCAAGTTTCTTCTTTTCTCATCTAAATCTTTAAATTTTGAAAGATCAAATTCCTCATTTCTTGTGGAAAGGGCTTTCTCAACCTCCTCAAAATTGTTTCTTAAAAGCTTGATGTCTAACATTTTTTATTCCTCCGCTAACCTATAACTTCTTCTATTTTAATATTTTTGTTATCTCTTAAATCCATGCTGTATGGCTTAACAGCTTTTCCTTTATTGTCTGTTCTTATCATCAAAACCGGATATTTTGCTTCACCGGGGTTTTGTCTTTGAACAACCGCTCTTTCACCGCTGCTCAATTTAACTTCGCAACCCACAGGATAAATGGCAATAAAGTTAAAGAAAAGATTGATTATATCTTCTTCACAAACTTTTCCGATTCCTTCCTCTATTTCCTTTGCCGCCTGACCCTTGGATCTTTTCTTGCAGCCCATACCGCATATCATTCTATCAAATAAATCACAAACCACAACTATCTGTGTCGTTTTTCTTACTTGGGCTCCTTCATATTTAAACGGAAATCCCTTGCCGTCCAACCTTTCGTGATGACATAGAACTATTTCTTTTGCCAAATCCGAGAGCCATTTTTCTTTTTCGAGTATTTCATATCCGAATATTACATGCTGACGTATTTCGGCTGCATCCCTTGATTTTTCATCGGTTAATTCCACACTTGTGTAATCCGCCGTTACGTAACGAAGTCCAACATCATGCAAAAGAGCTCCCGTTGCAACTTCCTTAACCGTCTGTTTATCATATCCCGCTTTTGAAGCAAGAAGCGTAGCTAACAAACTAACATTTAAGGAATGTGAATATATGTCGGCGGAATGCTCTTTAATCTCAGCTATTTCCGCAGCCAAATTATCATCTTGAATGACATCATCCATTAATTCTTGCGCAACATTGCAAAGCTGTGACAATTCTTTTGCATTTCCGTAAACATGCTGTTCCAAGATATCCTGCACATTTGCCTTGATATCCTTCTCAAAATGTATACGCATCTCCTTCGCTTTGCGCTTCTTTTCATAGTTTTCTTCAACAATTACATATTCTATACCGTGTTGTATAAGTTTCTTAATATACTCTGGTTTTAGAACCGTACCTTCTGACATAAGCAGTTCCCCACTGCTGCTTATTACTTGTTTTGTTAAATATTCATTGCCTTGAAGTTCTGTTGTTTTCTTACAATTCATACTTCTTCCTCATTATTTATTTTACATTGAAAGAGCTCTGCTTAATGCCTTTTCCTCTTCCTCACTGAGTGCAATTTGTGACACTCCGTTTTTTATTTCTTTAATATAAGTATAGCTTCCTTCCCTGCTATGCATCGCATTGATTATAAAACCACAATCTTTTTCATTTAAAAGACAAAGGGCAAAGCTTAATTTTCCGCCCATTTCACTGAATGCATCATATTTTCTGATACCGTATTTCTGAAATGATCCGATAAGCTTTTTGTTGATTGTATCTATGGAAGATGTTTTAACGGCATCTTCTTCTTCAAGTTTATCGATTATATCAAAACGTTTTGTTAATATTCCCTCTAAGCTTTCCCCGGTCTTTCCTCTCAAAAGATTATCGCATCTTGCATTGACTTTTTTGATTTTTCCGAATGCAACTATAATAACTATAAGCAAAACGATTACAAGAGCAAGAAGACCTATAATCCATATTGCCGGATCGATTGAATCCAATCCGATAGCTGATAAAATCTGACTTTCCATTTAAAATCTCCTTATAAAGTTTGTGATACGCTCATGAGTAAATCATAAATACGTTCAAGTTCCTCGGCTGAATAATATTCAATCTCAAGTTTGCCTTTGCCCGGCTCTTTTTCGTTAATAACAACCTTGGTACCCATGCGTTCTGTGATTTTTTCTTCTATATCTTTATATACAAAACTTTTTTCTGCTTTTTTCTTAGGCTTGTTCTTTTTCTTTTCATCCACAACTTTCTTTGCAAGTTGCTCTGTTTCTCTAACGCTTAATTGCTTATCCACAATTCTTTTTGCAAGATCTGCCTGTGTTTTCTTATCCGAAATACCAAGCAAAGCTCTTGCGTGTCCGTAAGAAATTTTTCCGCCGGAAACAAGTTCTTGTACTTCATCGCTGAGTTTTAACAACCTAAGCATGTTTGTAATATTTGCACGACTTTTTGAAACACGCTTTGCAACTTCTTCCTGTGTTAAATTATATTCATCAATAAGATGTTTGTAAGCCTGAGCTTCTTCAATCGGATTAAGATCTTTTCTTTGAAGATTTTCAATAAGAGCAATTTCGTAAAGCTCTTGCTCCGAATATTCTCTGACCAAAGCAGGAACTTCTTTGAGTCCGATTTTTTTTGCCGCACGCCATCTGCGCTCGCCGGCAATTATTTCATAATAGTCATCTCTTTTTTGAACCAAAATCGGTTGAATGATTCCATGCTGTGTGATGGAGTCCGCAAGTTTTTCGAGTTCTTCTTCATCGAACTCTCTTCTTGGCTGGCTTTTATTTGGTTCTATTTCTATTATTTTAATCATGATTGGCTCATGTTTAACTTCTGCACTGTGTTCTATTCCCAAAGAGTCAGGGATAAGAGAATCAAGACCTTTTCCCAGACCGCTTTTCTTTGCTTTTGCCATTATTTTCTTTTCCTTTCCTTGATTTCTTTAACTTCTATTAGTTCTGCCTTGTTAATAACTTCCTCGGCAAGCAATCTGTAACTTTCCGCTCCCGCCGATTTGGGATCGTAACTGCAGATAGGTAATCCGTGGCTTGGCGCCTCCGCAAGTTTTACATTTCTCGGAATGATGGTTTTGTAAATGTTTTGCTTAAGATTGTTTTTTACATTTTCAACCACTTCCAAGGAAAGATTTGTTCTTGCATCGTACATTGTAAAAACAACGCCTTCTATATCCAGCTTCGGATTGATTCTCTGTTTTACCAAATTGATTGTGTGTACCAACTGACTGAGTCCCTCAAGCGCGTAATACTCGCATTGAATAGGTACCAGTACCGAAGTTGCCGCCACCATGGCATTAACCGTTAATACGTTTAAAGACGGTGGGCAGTCAATAATAATATATTCGTAGTTGTCCTTTATTTCTTCTATTTTTTCTTTTAATATAAACTCTCTTTTTTCGTATCCGATGAGCTCCAACTCCGCTCCCGCAAGATTTACATTGGAGGCCAATACATCTACATTTTTTATAACATCTTTTACAATACATTCTTCCGCGGATTTATCGCTGATGAACAAATCGTAAACCGTGTTTTCCAGTTCGTTTTTGTTAAGTCCCAATCCGCTTGTTGCATTACCCTGTGGGTCGGCATCTATCATAAGAACAGATCGACCTTTTTCACCGAGGCACGCTGCCAAATTGATTGTTGTTGTCGTTTTGCCAACCCCGCCTTTCTGATTGGCCACTGCTATTATTCTACTCATCTATTCCCTTTCTGAAATGTTTCACGTGAAACATTATATGTTTATTATTCCATTTTTGATTGCGAAAACGGCCGCCTGAGTTCTGTCGGAAACCTTTATCTTTTTAAATATGTTTGAGACGTGGTTTTTCACGGTTCTCTCGCTGATATTTAAACGATCCGCAATTTCTTTATTGAAGCTTCCGAGCGCGACAAGCTTAAGCACTTCCATTTCTCTCCTGGTGAGATTTCTGACTGCGCTTTGCTGCTTTGATCGATCGAGTAACGCTTTGTTTAACGCCGGTATAAGAGATGGTTCGATATGATTTCCATTATTATAAAGCGTATCGATTGCTTTCTTTATTTGTATTAATTCTGATGCCTTTAATAAATAACCTTCAATACCATAGTCCAAAATCCAAGTAAGCTGATCAATACTTTTGTTTGAAGCAAAGAAAAGGATTCTGGCCTTTCTTGCATCACTCTTAAGTTTGCGAGCTGCTTCCACCATTTCAACATCCATACCGTCCA
>JAEEGL015234506.1_pt1 | contig 30711 bp, 22 predicted proteins | sample 9134231 | NCBI WGS metagenome assembly JAEEGL01 (sample SAMN16246548, study PRJNA631951) | gut metagenome | biome: gut microbiome; feature: rumen; material: fiber-attached | host: Bos | place: Iran: Karaj | collected 2018-10 | reverse complement strand
GAAGAATATGAAATACAGACGGAAGAAAGCGGTGAACCGGAAGCGGAACTATTGTTCAATGTCCGGTTCATGCTGACCCCCGAAGAGGCAGAAATTGTTGTTTGTCAGGTCAATGAAGACGAAACTCTCACAGTTTTCGATGAAGTAGAAACAGAGGAAGAAAACGGAACCGGGGAGAAGATGTACCACCTGGAGCCCGGCGAGTATTATTACGGGGCGGTCTGCGGCGGCTATGTGACGATCGAAAACGCATCGTTTACCGTTGAAGCTGACGACGGAATTCTTGAAATCGAGGTCGTGATGACTCCGGCGGAACCGGAGCCGGAAGAATCCGTTGAAGAGACAGAGCCGGAAGAAATAAACATTGAACCGGAGCCGGAAGAATCCGTTGAAGAGACAGAGCCGGAAGAAATAAACATTGAACCGGAGCCCGAAGAATTAGTTGAAGAGACAGAGCCGGAAGAAATAATCGCAGAAGTAGAGCCTGAAGAATCAGAGGCGGAGGCAGAACCGGCAGACGAAGAGTCTTTGCCGGAGGAAGAGCCGGAAGCAGAACAGGCGGCGCCCATGGACGCCTGGCCGGCCGTGATTGAAAAAGACGGCGTAAACGTCCGCGAAGGCGCAGGCACCGGGTATGACGCGATCGGAGTTCTGAGCAGCGGCGACCGTGTCACGGTGACCGGGTATGCTTCCGATCCGGAAGAGTCTGTCTGGTACAGAATCCAGACGCCGGAAGGGCAGGAGGGGTTTGTCCGCGGAGACATGCTGTCCGCCGTAACGGAGGAATACCCGGAAGACGGTAACGGATCAGGGGAAGACGAAGTCCTTCCGGAAGAGGAAACCGTTGAAATAACGGATGCGGAAAACGGCGGGGATCTGCTTGATGACGGAACAAAGGCTGACGGAGACACTTCGGAATGGCTGTCGGATTACACGTATTCAACGGACACGTCCGGCGGGGAATACAGGGTCGTTTTAAGCCGGTACAACGGGAACGCGGAAGAGACGGAAGTTCCCGCGTCTGCCTTGATTAACGGAATCGAGTATCAGGTCGCCCTGACCGGTCCTGTATGGAGCGGCAACAAATCCATTAAAACCATCGCCTTTGGAAACGGCGTCAAAGCTGTGGGCAGCGTCAACAGGATGTTTGACGGCTGCAGCGGTCTTGTCAGCCTGGATCTGAGCGGCTGGAATACTGCCGGCGCAACCGGCATGAAGAGTATGTTCTGGAACTGCGGTAGCCTTACCGCACTGGACCTGAGCGGCTGGGATTTAAGCAGTGTAAAAGACATATCCTATATGTTTTACGGCTGCGGCAGTTTAAGCAGCCTGAATTTGAACAACTGGAATCCGGTCAGTGCAACTAAACTTAATAATATGTTCAGCGGCTGCGGAAGCCTTACCGGCCTTAACCTGAGCGGCTGGAATACCGGCAGTGCGGTAAGCATGAATGAGATGTTTTATAACTGCACCGGCCTGGAGAGCCTTAACCTGGACGGCTGGAACGCCGGCAATGTAACGAGCATATACGGTATGTTTAACGGCTGCAGCAGTTTAAGCAGCCTGGATCTGAGTTCCCTTAACCCCGGCAAGGCGTCAAGCCTGAACAGTCTGTTTTACGGATGCAGCAGCCTGGAGAGCCTTAACCTGAGCGGCTGGAATCCGTCCGGCGCCAAAAATCTGTCCACCGTGTTTGCGGGCTGTAGCAGTTTAAGCAGTCTGGATATAAGCGGCTGGGATACCGGAAATGCCACAAATATGTCCAGTATGTTTGACGGCTGCAGGAGCCTTGGCAGTCTGGATTTAAGCGGCTGGAATACCGGCAGTGTCACAAACATGTCCTATATGTTTGCCGACTGCACGAACCTGGCTGAACTGAATCTGAGCGGATTTGATATGTCGAATCTGGAAATGTGCTCAGACTTTTTCCTGAATTGCACAAGTCTGGCAAGGATTAATACGCCGGGCAGTTTAAATGCTTCTATTGAGATTCCGCTTCCTCAGACTTTGTATGAATATAAGGACGGGGTCTGGGGGGATGCCTGCAGCGATTTATCGAAAGCGCACGCCCTGACGCTGCTGATCAGGCCCGTTCCCGTGACGGGCGTGACAGTCGCGCCGGAAACTCTGAGTCTGGCGATCGGTGACAGTGAGACTTTGACCGCGGCTGTCATGCCGGAAGATGCCACATTTAAAACAATCAGCTGGACTTCGGGCAGCCCTTCCGTCGCCTCTGTGGACGAAACAGGTAAAGTGACCGGTATTTCAGCCGGAACGGCCGTGATAACGGTCACGTCGGACGACGGCGCCTTTACGGCTTCCTGCACCGTAACCGTGCTGCCCGCTGCCGCCCTCCTGCCGGATATAACGGAGATCGGAAACGGAGCCAGAGGCGTTACGCTGAAATGGGCGGAAACTGAGGGAGCCGAAAATTACCGCGTCTGGGGCAGGGAAGACGGCGGGGACTGGTCGTCGGTGAAGACGGCGGCGGATACCGCCTGTACGGTTGCGGGAACCAGGATGGGCACGGAGTATACCTATCGTGTTCAGGCTTACGTCAACGGGGCGTGGACGGATTACGGCGAAAGCGCTTCCATTGTCTTTAACCCGTTTACCGACGTCAGCGAGTCCTCCGGCGCCTTTAAGTATATCGCCTGGGCTTACAATAACCGGATCGTTTTCGGTACCGGGGACGGAACGACGTTTTCGCCGAAGAATTCCTGTACCCGCGGCCAGTTTGTAACCATGCTTTACCGGATGGCAGGCCGCCCGTCCACAGACGGGATGAGCATTCCGTTTACCGACGTCAGCGGGTCTGTCACAAAGCCGGTCATCTGGGCATATAACCAGACCGTCATTTTCGGGACCGGCCCGACGACGTTTTCTCCTTCGGACGGGATTACCAGGGCCCAGCTGATTACGATGCTTTACCGGATGGCCGGGCGGCCTGCGCTGCAGGGAAAGAAAAATCCGTTTACGGACGTGAAGAAGGGCACGTCGGCTTACAAACCGATTATGTGGGCGTACGAAAACAAGATTACCGGCGGGACCAGTCCGACGACCTTTTCCCCGAAAGCATACTGCACCAGGCAGCAGCTGGTAACGTTCCTGTTCCGATTCAATAATCTGTATCATTATATTTGCCCGGAACAAAATGGCAATTCCCCTGAAGAACAGCAGCGGTAATACCGGGCAGATCCGCGGATTGTGGGAATTCTGTATTCTATGATAATATCAACTGGTTGGTTTTTGAAAACTTCATGGCCGGAAAACGGGAAACAGGCATCTGAGTGGGGAATGAAAGTCAGAAATTGAATGATTCGAAACCAATGATCGCGCTTACCTTTGACGACGGGCCGACGAGGAACGACAAACGGATCCTGGCCGCGCTGGAAAAGGCCGGAGCGCGGGCGACTTTTTTCGTGATCGGGAGGAAATGCCAGCGGGCACCGCGCGCGATGGCGCGCATCGCGGCTTCCGGATGCGAGATCGGCAATCATTCCTTCAGCCATCCGCATCTGGACAGGATGCCGACGGAAAAGATCCGGGAGCAGATTGACCGGACAAACGAGATAATCCGGTCGTTTACGGGACATAACGCTTCTCTGATGCGTCCGCCTTACGGCGAAGACGGCGGCCCGGTGAAACCGGTCCTTGCGGAAATGGGCTACGCCTCCGTCCTCTGGAGTATCGATACGCTGGACTGGAAGACGAGGAATCCGATCAATACGATCACGACGATCCTTCACCACGCGGCGGACGGGGATATCATCCTCATGCACAGCAACGTCGCCGAGACGGTAATATCGGTGGAGCTGATGGTGCCAGAACTGGTGCGCCGGGGATTTAAGCTGGTGACGGTGAGCGAGCTTGCGTCAGCGCGCGGCGGCATGACGCCCGGGGAAGACGTTGAAAGATTTATCCCTTTACCATAACGGCCGGCGCAGGTTTGCAGCGGTTTTAGTATGATTCAGTCTTTGAAGTATATTGCGGGACAACTGAAAGATATCCTGACCCGGGAGGAAAAGAAAAAAATGATTTTCCTGACCGGGGTCATGCTGATCGGCGCCCTGCTGGAAGCCGTCGGAATCTCCGCTATTGTCCCGTTTGTCACCTTGGTCACGCAGGAAGAAGCGTTCAGCGGAATTCCGGTTATCGGTCCTGTTTTCACATCCCTCGGCATCACTTCTTCCGGAACCGTCATTGCCTGTATTATTCTGCTGATCCTGGTTTATGTCCTGAAAGCGCTGTATCTGATCCTGGAGCGGAAAATGTCCGCTTCTTTTATCGGCAGGTTCAGGAGCGAACTCCACGACCGGGCTGCGGCGGTCCTTCTCAGCAGACCTTACGTCTATTTCCTGGAGAAAAACACCGTTGATATGCACAAAGCCCTGGCGACGGATACCCGGAAAGTGTCCGACGCCGCAGCGGATATTCTCACGGTGATGACGGAGAGTACGGTCTGTCTGATGATCGTAATCACACTGTTTTTCATCAATCCGGTGATCAGCACCACAGTCCTGCTCATCGTGATATTCGCCTTTGGCCTGATCAATCTCCGGGTCCGCGAAAAACTGCGGGCCGCGGGACGGCGTGCCTCCGACAGTGAAAGACAGCATAACAAATGGATAAACCAGGGGTTTGCCGGCATCAAGGAAATCAAACATCTTCACACGGAAGAGTTTATTGCCGAACGGCTGAAAGAGACGCAGAAGATCATCTGCGATTCGGAAGCGGACAAGATGTTTCTCCGCAATTTTCCGAAAATTGTGACAGAGACGTTGTGTATCTGCGGCATGCTGGGAGTCCTTGCGGTAATGACGCTGCTCAGACAGCCGCTGCTGCCGCTGCTGCCCGCCCTCAGCGCCTTCGCTGTGGCGACGGTCAAGCTTCTGCCCGGCGCGAACAGGATGACGAGCGCCGTATCGGCGGTCAACTATGATTTGCCGGCGCTGGAAAATATCAGACAGCTCCTGTCAGCGGAAAACGAAGCCGGGGAGAATCCCGGCGCGGTCCCGCTGCCGGAATCCGGGGAAAAGACGGAGTTTGCCGTTTCTTTCCGGCAGGTATCCTATCACTATCCGGGGACGGAGGAAAATATCCTGGAGGACGTTTCTGTGGATATCCGGCACGGTGAAACCGTCGGCATCATTGGGCCTTCGGGAGCGGGCAAGACGACCTTCGTCGACATTCTGCTCGGACTGCTCGTACCCGACCGGGGCCTCGTGTCGGTGAGAGGCGAGCGCATCGGGTACATTCCGCAGAATCTCTTTATGATCGACGACAGCGTCCGCGCCAACGTCGCCTTTGGATGCGAAGAGGACGAGGCCGATGACGGACAGGTCTGGAAGTGCCTCGATGAGGCGCAGATCGCGGATTATTTCAGGGATATTCCGGAGGGGCTGGATCTTCAGATCGGGGAACGGGGAACCAGGCTCTCGGGTGGACAGATCCAGCGGGTAGGAATTGCCAGGGCGCTCTACCGGAACCCTGATATTCTGGTCCTGGATGAAGCGACTTCCGCGCTGGATCTGGAGACGGAAGCCGCCGTTATGAAGACGGTCGGTTCCATGCACAGAAGAAAAACGATTATCATCGTCGCGCACGGGGCCGGCGCCCTGACCGGGTGCGACCGCGTTTTCCGGATGGAGGACGGAAGACTGACCGCCGTGCATCAATCGGGGTATGAATGGATCATTTAGAAACCAGGGAAAAACTGCTGCTGCGGCTGTTGTTTGACGACGTGCCGTTTGAAGAAAAGCACATCGAGATCCTGCTTCCGGAACCCGCGATCGACCGGGAGAGGCTGGAGTATCTCTTGATGCTCAGCATCCTGGGGACGCGCAGACACTGGCAGTATTTCCCGGCATGGGTGCAGCCCAGACTGCGCGGGATCTACCGGTATTTCAGGGTCGAAAACATCAAAGGCGTACCGTGGCTGAAAGAGAAACTGCGTCTTCTGGAGGAGCAGGGGATCCCGGTCCTTCTGCTGAAGGGGATCGCGATGCGGATGCATTACGCGGCGGATTCCCCCAGGCAGATGGATGATTTTGATATTGCGGTGCCGGCGGATTTATTTGAAAAGGCGTGCCGAGTCATGCTGGACTCAGGCTGCTCTGAATCAGCCGAAGGGCCGGCCCTTCACGCCCGGACGTTCTGCGAGGGCGATGATTTTTCGCTGGATCTGCATCAGTGGATCTTCAAGACGCACGGGGATAAGGATGCGGACGTGTGGGAAAAGGCGGAACCCGCCGTGTTTCAGGACCGGAACGTCCTGGTGATGCAGCCGGCCGATATGGCCATCCATATCCTGGACAGCCAGGCGCGGGACGTGATTAAGGACAATACGATGGAAAGGCGGATGAAATGGCTGTTTGACGTCAGAAGCGTCATCGGCGCGGCGGACGGCTTCAGCTGGGAAAAGATCGCGGACAGGGCGAAAGAACTGGGAACGCTGTCCTATCTGACGATGATCCTGCCGGTTTTTTCCGAAGTCTTTCCGGAGAAGCTCGGCGCTGACGAGTTGAATGCGTATTTCCCCAGGGACGGCGCTTATCAAAGCTGGGCGTCCGGAATGGAAACATACAGACGGGAGAGCGAGCAGTATCATGAGGCGATGGCTGAGCATGAGGATCGTCTTTACTCGCCGTATATGGCCCTGAGGAAGCTCCGTCATCTCTGGACGGGCTGGCGCTGTTATTATAAACCGGAGCTGCGAGAAGCCGGGGTCAGGATGAACTTTATCCAATACGTGTGCTTTATGCAGGAGACGGGGAGTCCGGCGGAACTGTTCCGGAAATATCTTCCCGTCATGTTCGGACCGGACAGAAGCTGAAAGCAGCTTCGGACGGCCGGAAAAAAAGGAAGAAATGAACAATACGGCGGGCGCAAAAGTAATCGGGGATTTCTGCGGCCGTCTGGATCAAAGGGTGGAGACTCTTTCAGACGGCGGAAAGACAGGATTTAAGATCCGGATCGCGGGCAAAGTCATAGAAGCCCGGTTTACGGACAGCGCCCTGGCTGACCTGTTCCTGCGGTACATGCCCGGTGTTGAAGTAAAAGACGGTACCGTACCGGACGCGGTTTTCAGTTACTGGCGGGACGACTGCTCCCGTTTTGTCCCTCACGGATCGTCCGGAGACACAGGCGTGTGGCAGCTGTGCACGGAACAGAGTTTTATCCGGCTTACCATGCCGGATGGGGAACTTGCAGCAGTTGATCATGAGCGGGGACGGTATTATATGTGCCTGGATCCTGCGGCTGACGTGGAACCTGACGCCTACAGTCATCCGCTGCCCGAACTGTTCGGACTCTGGGCTCTGGGGAATTCCATGATCATGCTCCACAGCGCCTGCGTCGGAGCGGACGGGACAGGCGTGCTGCTCGCGGCGCGGGGAGGCGGGGGTAAATCAACGCTTGCCGTGTCGTGCCTGACGGGCGGTTTTGACTTTGTAGGAGACGACTATATACTGGTGAACAGGGAAGGACCGCTGAGGGCTGCGCCGCTGTACAGGACGGTGGGATTAAACCCTGATATATATGAGAGAATAAACCCGGACATGCCGGTGCTGCGGATCGATCAGGACAGGGGCGGGAAGCTCCTGCTGGACGCTTCCGGATATTCTTTCAGGGAAGAACTTCCGGTAAAGGCCATCGTTTTTCCGATCATCGCCGGACTGAAGGAACCGGAAATCGTCCGGACGAAACCGGGGCCCGTATTGGCAAAACTCATCCATTCCACGGCTCAGCAGTTAAGTTTTGACCGGGATCCTGAGCCCTACCGGATCATGTCCCGGAGATTAATGGGGATTCCGGTATTTGAAATCAGGCTCAGTACAGACCTTGAAAAGAACAGGGAAAAACTGAGGGAATTTATTAAGGGGATATCGTGAGAAAAATCGCGCTGACGTGCGGGAACGGAGATAATGATGTACAGGATTAACGAAGCCAAAATGTTTTTTGATATTGCGGACGGTCTGGCAGTCGTCATCAACACCGCGACCGGGATGTATTACGGGACCGGACTTTTGGGCTCCGCCATTCTGAAAGCATTGGCCGAAGGGATTTCTCCCGCTAAGATCGCGGCAAAAATGAAGGAAAAAGAAGGATGTCCAGCGGATTTTGAGCAGAGGCTTGACGCCTTTATATCGGAACTGGTTTCCAAAGAGATCCTGGTGCCGGCTGAGGACAGCGGGGAAGAGCCGGTATTCGACCCGGCCGTTTATGAGGAAGGGTTCGATCTTACGCTGGATGAATTCGCGGAAGTACAGGACCTTCTGCAGGCGGACCCCGTCCACGATGTGAGCGCGGAGATGGGGTGGCCGGTTCTCGATGACCGCGGCTGAGACAGGAGACGGAATGAAGCCGGGAACGGGGATGAAGCCGGAAGTATCCGTGATCATACCGGTCTATAACAGTGAGGCTTATATCGGGGAAGCGATCGAAAGTGTTCTGCGGCAGACCTTCCGCGATTTTGAAATTATCGTCGTGGACGACGGCTCGGACGACCGCAGCGCAGAGATCGCCGCCTCTTATCCGGGCGTCCGGCTTTTCCGAAGGTCCCATGAAGGCGTTGCGGCGGCGCGGAATTACGGAATCATGGAAGCCGGAGCAGATCTTGTATCTTTCCTGGACGCCGACGATCTTTACAGTCATGACAAACTTGAACTGCAGGCGGGGTACCTGGCGGAACACTCGGAATGCGGCGTTGTGTTTTCGGAATACAGGAATTTTTCCGACATTCCTGAAAATGAGATGAACGAAAGGCAGAAAGCCCTGATGCAGGTCCATGTAAAACAGTGTCTTCCTGCCGCGTGCATCCGGAAAGAAATATTTAAAAAATACGGTTTGTTTGACACGTCTTATCCCTATGGCGAGGATACGGAGTTCTTTATGCGCCTGGGAATCAACCGGGTGGATTTCAGTCACCGGATCGAAAAGGTTTTGTACCTGAGAAGGGTCCACGGCAATAACATCACCGTTCAGCACGAGCTTACCCGTTACAGGGATCTTTACGCGATCCTGACGGACGCCGTGCGGAAGCGGAGAAAAGGTTCTGCGGCAGCAAATCCTGAGGAGAAGAAATGAATCATCCGGACACTGCAGGATATATGCAGGAAAAAGTCGGAGCGGGGATGAATTCAGACGTCTATGTGATCGGAAACGACAGGGTGCTGAAGGTGTTCAAGCCGTCCCGTTTTAAGAAGGCTGACATTGAGTATAAAAAAACGCTCATTGCCATCCGTATAGGGATACCTGCCCCGAAACTGTACGGGCTTTCTGTTACGGAAAACGGAAATCCGGCCATTGAAATGGAGTATATTCCCGGCGAAAACCTGTATAAGTATCTGTTCGATCATCCGCACAGATATCCATTCATTTTTTATAAAATGGCCCGGTTATCTGCCCGGACTGTGAGTATTCCCTGTGATTATCCGGATTCAGAAGCCGACTTTGCCGGGGAATACATGGATATCAAGCGATCTGTCATATCGCAATTCCATCATATTTCGCGGTTTCAATGTGTCCTGCCGGAAGAGGCCGCCAGGATGCGGCGTTTTTATGAAAGCATTCCGGAGAGCAGATGTTTTGTACACGGAGATTTCGATACGACGAATATTATTGTCAGCGGGAAAGGAGAAAATCTCCGGCTGATTGATTTCGGCGACAGCGGCTTCGGTTCATGGCTTTTTGATTTTCTCAGGATGTATGATATTTATTACAATCCGAAATCCGGCCGCCCGGGGCGGCTTCGGACGTTCGTCAAACGTCTGTTTTTTCGTTATTATCTGTGGGTTTATCTCAGGGTGAGCAATAAAAAGGACTTAAGCACCGCTGTCGTTTTACATACAGTCGGCGCCATGGTGGATATCGGCCGTCTTGTTGATCTTGCCTGGTATTGTCCTGAGACAGGAGATGAAGACGTCAGGAGATATGCCGACAGGGCCCTGAAATGTATTGATTTCCTGCCGGACGGGATTTTCCCTGCGGAAGAGTAAGGGAAGGGAGCAGGATGAAGCCGGAAATTTCCGTGATCATACCGGTCTGTAACGGCGAGGCTTTTATCGGGGAAGCGATCGGGAGCGTCCTGCGGCAGACCTTCCGCGATTTTGAAATCCTGGTCGTGAACGACGGATCGGAAGACCGGAGTGCAGAGATCGCCGCTTCCTGTCCGGGCGTACGGGTGATCCGCAGGCTCCATCAGGGCGTATCGGCAGCCCGGAACTGCGGGATCCTGGAAGCTTCGGCAGACCTGGTGGCGTTTTTGGACGCCGACGATCTTTACAGTGAAAAGAAACTGGAGCTGCAGGCGGCCTACATGGCGGCGCACCCGGAATGCGATATTGTATTTTCGGAGTACCGCAATTTTTCCGACGTCCCGGAAGAAAGGATGACGGAAAGGCAGAAAGAAGAGATGCGCGTCAGTGTACAGCAGTGCCTTCCTGCCGCGTGCATCCGGAAAGAAGTCTTTCAGAAATACGGACTGTTTGATACCTCTTATCCCTTCGGGGAGGATACGGAATTCTTCCTGCGCCTGAGAGTAAACGGCGTTGATTTAAACCACCGGATCGGGGAAGTTCTGTATCTTCGCAGAATTCATGAAAACAATGTCACCATTCGGCACGAAGATCCCGGACGCAGGGAGGTCTACGGGATGCTGCTGAGCGCCGTCAGGAAGCGGGGGCAGAGGGCGCGGAAAACCGCGGATGGGAAAGCTGCGGACAGGCCGCTGATCTCGGTCATTATTCCCGCATGGAACGCGGAAAAGTATATTGAGGAAGCCGTCCGTTCCGTCAGGAACGACGAAGCGGCAAAAGGGGCGCAGATCATTGTCGTCGACGACGGTTCGAAAGACACTACCGCGAAGATCGCGAAGGAACTGGGCTGCACGGTGTTCGGAAAAGAAAGGGGCGGCGCCGCTTCCGCCCGGAACCTGGGCCTTTCGCACGCGGACGGGGAGATGATCCTTTTCCTGGATGCGGACGACCGCCTTGCCAAAGGAGCGGTAAGCCTCCTCCTTTCCCCGATGTTAAAGGACGATTCTGTCTGCGCGGTTTTTGCGAAGGCCGTGGACTTTGTTTCTCCCGAACTGAGCGAAGAAGAGGCCGCGGGTCTTTGCCCGAGGCCCGCCCCGTATGAAGGGATCCTTCCGGGCTGCAGCCTGATCCGAAGACGGGTTTTCGATACGATCGGATCGTTCGACAGCAGCCTTAAAAGCGGCGAGACCGTGGACTGGATGATGAAGCTGCGTTCTTCCGGCCTGCCGGTGACGAAGATCGAAGACGTTACGCTGGAAAGAAGGCTTCATCTAAACAATACCGGCAGAAGAGACGCGCGGGAAGAACTGAAAAACTACGCCGCGCTTCTCCGTAAAAGAATGAAAAAGCAATAATAACTGCGGGAAAAGCCGCAGGAGGCAGAAGGATGGACCGTGCCGGGCGAACCGGTCCGGAGATCATCATTTTCTTTATCCTGATCGGATCTGTGCTGCAGTTATAAGGGTGAAAACCGGATCAGGTCGGAATCAGGAGGAAACTGAAGTAATGAGAAAAACAAAACCTGTTACTTTACTGTGCGTTTTACTGACGCTGGCGCTGGTATCTGCGCTCGGCGGGTGCGGTAAAGCAAAAGAGGAGGAGCTGCTGGCCCCTCTCGTCGAATCGATCGAACCAGTCAGGCCGGTGCAGCCTGAAGTGCCCGCGCAGGCCGTAAAACCCGTGCAGCCCGGACTGCCCGCTGAACCGTCCGGAAACGCCGGACCGGCAGAGGCTCCCGCCGCTGACGGATCCTCCGGGACAGAGACCGCAGAGACCGCGCCCGGAAGGCAGGACGGAGAACACTTCGAAGGAAGTGTCATGATCGAGGGCATGGAGGAGACAGTTTATTATGAGTATGCTCTGAACGAAACGGTCGGGATCGGGATCGGTTACGACTGTGAAAACTTCGAACGGCTGAGCGATCCGGACCGCGAATATTTTGTCTCGATCTATGACGACCCGGCGGCACCCGAGAATTATCTGGAAGTGACGTACAGCGCCGACGACGCCGTGGCTGCAGCGGACGCCGTGAGCGATATGCTTTCAAAGGATTATGAAATCAACCGGGCTGAGTACATGCTCGAAGGCGCGGGCAGCTGCATACGGATCGATGCGTCCGAAGTCAAGGGAGGCGGCAGGACGCCCGATCTGTTCCAGACGGTATATATCATTCCGGCGGAAGACGGGTGCCGCATTGCCGCGGCGCATTATTCTTTTGAAAGTGCCGACGGTTTCGGGGCGCGGTTCCGGAACATGGTGAATACGCTCGTCGTCATTGACAGACAGGGCGGCTGACCGGGCTTCCGGAAGAGCGAAGAAGGCCGGAAAGAAGGAGACAGGGATGAATTACGGCAGCTTGAATATGCTGATCAAGCATCAGCTGATGGTAAAGAAACGGATATATAAGGCCGTTAGCGGGATTGCGGAGAGCGCACGGACAGGAGGCGCTGAAGACGGCGGCCGGACGCAGATGGCTGAGACCAGGCTGTATGTGGGACTGAATGACGCGCAGACCAGGCAGCAGAAATACGAGACGGAAAAATATGTGGAGCAACTGAAGAAAATCTGTTTCACATACCATATCCCGTTTTCGATCGGATTTGAAGAAGGCGGATATTTCCATGAGAACGGGGAATACGTCGAAGAGAAAACACTGGTTCTGACCCTGATTGACGCGGAAAAGGATACTGTCCGGAATATCGCGAAAGATCTCTGCGCGCTTTTCAACCAGGAATCCGTATTGATTACGGAAGATACGGTAAGCGGGTCTTACGTCACCGGATAAAGAAGAATCCGGAAATCGATCATGTTACAGGACTACAGAATCGATCTGACGGTCTGTCTGTAAAAAACGGGTCCGGCCGGCCGCCGGAGTTCCTGTACAGACTGAATTTGTTTAATAATTAGATATAACTCCGGTGTTTATGCATTAAACAGTACCGCAGTATCGTTAAAGTCCTGAAAGGAATTCAAAGACCATGAAAATCTGGAAAAAATTACTTGCGATGACGCTGTCAGCCGTGATGCTTTCCTGCGCCGTGCCTGTTTCCATTACGGTGAACGCGGCGGAAACGGCGCCTGCCGAAGCTTCGGAGGAAAGGCCGCAGCGGGTGTGGCAGACGGATATCCGGATGTATATCCGGAATGAAAGACAGGTGATGCAGGAAGCCGGCGCGGATATTGACGCCTGGGACGCAAAAATCGCGGCGGTCAGGCAGGCGGCGCTGGAAGATATGTTTACAGAGGAATCCCTGCTGGAAGCGGATCCGTATACGGAAATCCTCGAGGAGGACGGGCGGATTTACTATATCGGCCCCAGCGGTGCCTTCAAACCGGTGAGAGACGCGGCCGACGCTTACCGTCTGGCTTACCGGCTGGCCGGGGTATTCGGCGGATCGGAAGAGACGTGCCTGATGCTCTGGTCGGAACTGGGGATCGACGGGCAGAAGGTTTATTCTTTCCAGGAAGTCGCCGGCGGTGAAACCGTTAAGGGAAGCACGATGAAGATCGCGCTGGATGAGAATGGCGAAGTGACGGCTGTTTTCGCCAATATCGTTCCGCCTGAAGACGATGAGGCGGACGGGGAAAAAGGAACCGCCGCGGTTTCCCGGCAGGAAGCTGAGGAAGAGGCGCTCTCGCATTGCGAATCCGGCGAAGTCTTTCCCGAGTACACGGAAAGAACTGTTTTCAGTACGAACGATATGGCATTTGCGCTGGATCTGGAAAGCGATGAAGAATCTCCCCGCGGGCAGCCGGCGTGGATCGTTTATACGTCCAACAGCGGGGAAGACAAAGACACCTATCCGTATCTGGCCCATTACGTCCGGATGGACGGTATGTGGCTGAAAAGCCTTGCGGTGAAGGAACCGGGAGATGAAGAATCCCTGAACGGCTACCGGAAACAGGATATTTTTGCGGATATGGAGCCGGGCGAGTATACCGGGGAGATCAGGTCACTCAACGGTGAAACCCGGAAGATTACGGTACCTGTCATGCGCGGCAGGAAAGACGGCAAGTGGTATCTGGGAGACCTGGACCGGCGGATCGCGATGGCGGATTTTTACGAAGCGGCTTATCTGGACGATCATCCGATTAATCTTGTGGAAAGCGGATCCAACAGCGGCTGGGACAATGAAGATCTGTTTATGTATTACAATTATATCCGCGCATGGGATTTCTACGCGGATATGGGATGGGTCGGACCGGACGGGCAGGGTACTGACGTCGTCATTTTAAAAGGGCTCGCCTACCGCAGCCATGATCCTTACGTCAATGCTGCCAGCGTCGGAAGAGTCGAGAACTGGCAGATGTTCGGATACGCGCCGTACGAAAAGGACGGGACGGCGGTGGGATTAGTGCAGGGACTGGACGTACTTGCGCATGAATATACTCACACGTTCACTTCCAGCGTCATGAACGAAAACCTGTATGAAAACGACCTGGGCGCCATCAACGAGGCTATGTCGGATATTATGGGCAACCTGGTGGAGTTTATCTGTCAGGATACGACGGATACCAGATGGGACCTCGGGGAAAACACGGGTAATGTGATCCGCTGCATGAGCGATCCGAAGTCTAAGGGACAGCCGGCATTTGTATGGGACCTGTATTACGGTCCGCACGCCAAAACGCCTGTGGTAGCCAACGATCGTGGCGGCGTGCACAGCAATTCTTCCCTGCTCAACTTGATCGCGGCAGACCTGTGCCTTGAATACGGGATGAGTTATGAGGACGCAGTCCGTTTCTGGCTGACGGTAGCGATGGGTATGACCCCGTCTGCCGATTACCGGCAGATGCCAGCGCTTTTAAAGTGGGCGGCCGAGGTGTCGGGCAATGAAGAATACATTCCTGCCCTGGATGCCATGGCGACGGCGGAACGCCTGGATTTTTCAGGTGTTCCGGACACCTTCCCGGAAGGGCTGAAACTGGTTCGTCTGAAATTCCCCGAAACAGAAGCGTTTGAGGATGACAACTGGGCCATGATAGCCTATCAGATGAATACAGACTCCCTCCTGAACTTCGGGACCCAGATTATGACGACGATTCTGTTCAGACGTGATTTTTCCTCCCTGGCAAATACGGTTCGGGAACTTTCAGAACATATCAGACTGGAAGAAAACCGGCTCGAGATTGACAAAGAGGGGATAAAGAGCGAACTGGGGCAAACCGTTCTCGAGTTGATCCGGCAGAATAACCTGGTCACGCAGACTTTGTCCTGGGAATTCGACGGCACGCAGGAAATTCTTGTCGTTACGAACGCCGGCCAGCCGACGCTGTATATGCTGATGAATCTTGCCAAAGGCGGTTCGGAGATGAGAGGAATGCTCATTATGATTAATGGGCACTGGTATGACTTCTCGAATATGTCCGAGGAGGATAAGAAACAGTTCAGCGTCGGAGTGACGGCCGCGATTGCGGGCCTGGTTGATAAAAAAGACGGCAGCACGCTGCCGGGGCAGACGGAAAATCTGTCAAGCGACGGCCTTGAACATGTGCAGCTGGGAACATTTCAGATGTCGGTCAAATGACTGATTGAGTCCGGCAAATGATTACAGGCCGTATAGTCATCAAAAGGGGAGAGAAATCTCCCCTTTTTTAGTCCCGCTCTGTCCGGCGAGGGGAAGTCTTGTATCCGAAAATAAACTGGAAAAGGATGCGAATTCTCGGGTATTATAGTTACATGAAACTATCTGATCAGCAGAACAGTAATATCATCGACGGTTTTGTAGTCTGTTTTTCGGGGGCGCTGCTGCTCGGGGCGGCAGCGGGAGCGCAGTATACGGGTACCTGGGGCACCCTGCTGCCGGATTTCCGGAGAATCCTGATGACGCCGGGGCCGCTGGTCACGGACTATTTCAATATCGGGAGCTTGCCCGCGGCGATGATGAATGCGGGCCTCTGCGGGCTGGTGATGGCGCTTTTCATGATCTGCCTTCCGGGACCGTCGCACGTCAATACGCTGGCCGGGTACTTCCTGGTGGTCGCGCACTGCTTTTACGGCCTGAACTTCCTGAACATGTGGCCGTGCTTCCTGGCGCCGTTTTTATACCTGTACCTGAAGAAACTGGACTACAACCAGAACCTGCACGTCTGCATGTTTTCCACCTGTTTCAGCCCTTTTGTAAGCGAATTCCTGTTTCGTTACACCAGGGAGGCTTCATTCCAGGTGGGTAATACACATGTGGAACCAAAAGGTATTATCCTGACACTGGTTTTCACGCTGATCATCGCGTTCGCGGCGCCGGCGCTCCTGCCCGGCGTCAGGGCATGGCATAAAGGCTACAATCTGTACAACGGCGGCCTGGCTTACGGCATATTCGGCTTTCTGCTTTTTAATTTCCTGTACCGGACGATGGGGATTCCGGCGCCGGCGGTGCCCGAGTATTCCAACGACGTTTATATACGTGCCGGAAATTCCTACCGCTTGTTTGGAAACGTCTTTTTCCTGGTCTTGTTCCTTTTATGCTTCCTGGCGGGATGGTACCTGAACGGCAGAAGCCTGCGCGGGCTGGAACATCTCATCTTGGATACCGGATACCAGAGTAATTTCGCGGCAAAGTACGGGATGCCGCTGTGCCTGATCAACGTCGGCATTTATGGAGCGCTGTTCCTGGCCTATATCAATCTGACCATCCTGTTTACGAACGGCGCAGGTTTTACCGGCCCGACGTTCGGCGTCATCCTCGCCGCGCTGACGTTTACGGCCATGGGGCAGCATATCCGGAACGTATGGCCGATTCTCGTCGGATACCCCGCGCTGGCGGTGCTGGTTTATGTGTTTAATCACCTGATCGGCGGCCGGGCTATGTGGACGATATCGACGCAGGCTTATATCAACAGTGTGGCTTTCGCGACGGGGCTCTGCCCGATTGTAGGACACTATGGGGCACTGGCCGGGGTGATTGCCGGTATGCTCTGCGCTTCGCTCTGTACGGCGACAAGCGCCCTGCACGGCGGACTGATGCTGTACAACGGCGGTTTTACGGCCGGGACGGCGGCGCTGATCCTGATCCCGATCCTGGAGCATTATGTGAAGAGGAAACGGAAGGATATGAAAGACCACATCGACCTGCGCGACATGATGACGCTGGACGAGAAGGCAAAAAGAACGGACTGAAGCACTGTTCTTTATATGAGGTAAAAAGGAAAAATGGCTTCTGTATATGGATTTATCGGATTCGGCCTGATCGGGGGAACGGTCGCGAAGGCAATCAGGGCGGCGGAACCGGACTGCCGGATCTGCGCGTATATGCGCAGCAGGACAAAACTGGAAACCGCGCGGGGGGACGGGATCGTGGACGTCGTTCTGGACAGCCCGGAGGACAGCCGGTTTTCGGAATGTGACGTGATCTTTCTCTGTACACCGATCGAGACCTGCGCGGAATATCTTTCGACGCTGAAGCCGCTTTTAAAGGAAGGCGCTTTTATCACGGACGTCGGCAGCACAAAGGCAGCAATCCGGAAGACTGCGATGGATCTCGGGCTGGGAGCGCGTTTTATCGGCGGGCATCCCATGGCCGGTTCCGAGAAGAGCGGCTATGAATATTCCGATCCGGTTCTGTTTGAGAATATTTATTACATGCTCTGTCCCACGCCTGAGACGCCGGAGGATATTACTGAGCGGATGACAGAGATCGTGCGGGAGATGAAGGCCAATCCGTATATCATCGACGCGGAGGAACATGATCTGGCTGTCGCCGCCATCAGCCATGTGCCGCATCTGGTCGCCGCGGCGCTGGTGAATCTGGTCCACCGCACGGACGATCCGGACCAGACGATGAGGCGGCTTGCCGCCGGCGGGTTCAAGGACATTACGCGGATTGCCAGCTCCTCCCCGGTCATGTGGAAACAGATCTTCAGCGCCAACCGGGAAGCGGTGCTGAAAGTGCTCCGATCGTATATAGAGTCCCTGGAGGGGATCGAAAAATCCCTGCTGGAAGACGACATTGCCGCTATCCATGAACTGTTTATGGAATCAGGGGCTTATCGGAAGACTTTTTCGGACGAACACGGGATTCTGGAAGCGCAGTACAGTTTTTCCGTGAAGGTTGAAGACAAGCCGGGCGCGATCTCCGTCATTTCGGCAATCCTGGCCGCAGACGGCATCAGCATCAAGAATATCGGGATCAATCACAACCGGGAATCCGGTTCCGGCGCGCTCAGGATTGAGTTTTATTCGGCCGCGGACTGCAGCGCCGCCGAGCGGAGACTTACGGGGTTTAATTATGTAATCGTACCGCGCGAGAAATAGGGATCCGGGAGGACGTTTTGGATAAAGTACCTTCGCTTTCGATTGTTTGTATGGCAATTTCCTGTTTTATTTCTTTTGCGCTGCCGATTGGACTGTTTCTGTATTTCCGGATCAGGAAAAAGGCGGATATCCTGCCGTTTTTTGTCGGCTGCGGCGTTATGCTGCTTTTCGCGTTCGTTCTGGAGCGGGCAGTACACGCAGCGGTCCTCGGGTCGCCGGCCGGAGAGACCATTCTGAACAATACGCTGCTTTACGCGCTTTACGGCGGGGCAATGGCCGGGCTCTTTGAAGAGACGGGGCGGTTTGCCGCTTTTAAGACCGTGCTGAAAAGCCGGCAGGGGAATGACGCGAACGCCCTGATGTACGGCGCCGGGCACGGCGGTTTCGAATCCGCAGTCATTCTGGGCATAACGATGATCAACAACATCATGATTTCCATGATGATCAACAGCGGCCGGGCCGGCCAGCTGACCGCTTCCTTAAGCGGCGACGCGCTGGCCCAGACCGAATCGGCAATCAGGGGACTGGTAACGACGACGCCGTATCTGTTCCTGCTCGGAAGCGTCGAAAGAATCCTGGCGGTCATTCTGCAAATTTCGCTGTCTGTCCTGGTCTGGTTCGCGGCCAAACGGGCGAAAGACTTTATTTTTTATCCGCTCGCGGTCGGGATGCACTTTTTTGTCGACGGGGTAACGGTAATTCTTTCGGGAAAGGGCGTTCCGGCTGCCGCGATAGAAGTGGCCGTAGGGATTATGGTCACCGTATGCACCGGGATCGCTGTGCGTGTGTGGAAAACGAGAGCGGAACAGGTACCGCCGGCCGGACTCAGTCAAGATCCATGAACGTAACGTCAACGTCCGAATCAGCGTTTTCAGCGCTGTCTGCGCCGCCTGCGCCTTTCGCGCCGGCGGCTTTCTTTTCCCGTTCTTCCTGCATCTGCCGGATCAGTTCCCCGGCGTCGTCGGGGATGTCGTCCAGGCCGTCACCGATGTTGACGGAGAGCGGCGGCTTTTTGTAGAGAATATCGTACATGACGGGGACGATGATCAGGGTCATGAGCGTCGAATAGATCAGGCCGCTGACGATTACGATCGCCATGCCGCGGCCCATCTGCGTCCCCACGCCTTCCGGAAGCTGGCTGTGCACCTGGGTGACGGCGGAAGAGACTTTGACCGTCGCCGAATCCATGTCGGTGCCGTCTTCGAATTCCAGCTGGGTCAGCGAATAGTTTTCGGCGCTGACGCTCATGACGTTCTTGACGCCGGAGATTGTCCCCAGCGCGGATTCCATGGGATCGGAAACGATCATCTCCACCCGTTCCGGGCTGGCGCCCGGATAAGACGTGATGACCAGAAGATAGGGAAGCGAAATCGACGGCAGCAGATCCGTCGTCATATTCATGACGGATACGATACCGAGGACCAGGACCATGATCACGCCGACCAGGACGGTATAGGGCTTTTTAACACTGAACTTTTCCATTCGGCGCGGAATTTCCGGGAGGGGATACCTTTCAGACGATCAATTGACAATCTTTTTTCGACAGCCGGACTTAAACGCAGATACAGACATTTTACCCGAATTACCGGATCCGCACTATAGAGAAGAGGGATGAAAAGATCTTAAAAATTTATGAAAATTATCAGAATTACTGTACTTCTCCCGCCAGGAGCCTTTCGACTTCCTGCCGGTGTTCGAACAGGACACAGCCCCCGGCATGGCTTTCCGCAAGGACCCCGCCGTCCCGGAGCGCTTCAAACAGTCCGGAGCCGATCGCTTCTTTCAGCGAAGTGTCTTTCACGTTGACGTCCGAATAAGGGGAAAAAGGACAGGGCTCCGCGCCGCCGTGAGAATTGATATGGAAAAATTCCCGGCCGGCCGCCATGCATCCGCCCATGGACAGCTCGTCCCCGGGGAAGGACAGCAGGACGATCTCGTCGTGTTTTTCGCGCAGGGAGGTAAGCGCTTCTTCCATATAAGCGCGCTCTTTTTCTCCCGGAGCCAGATGGGCCGCTTCGTCCGTCACGGGAACAAATTCCACGTAAATGATCAGCTTGCAGCCCTGGCCGGCCATTTTGCTGACGAATTCTTCGGATACCGCTTCGCGCACGTTTTCGGTCGTTACCGTAACGGAAGCGCCGTAGATCAGGCCTTTCTCCTGAAAAGCCTTCATATTGGCGGCAACGCGGTCATAGATGCCGGCGCCGCGCCGCGAATCAGTGACCTCCCGCCCGCCTTCCAGGCTTAAGACCGGGATGAGGTTCCGGCATTTGTCGAACAGGGCAAAGTAGCGTTCGTCCATGAAAGTGCCGTTGGTGAAGACCGGGAAAATGATATTGCGCATGGTTCCCGCCGCTTCGATGATATCGCGGCGGATCATGGGCTCGCCGCCCGCCAGCATGATGAAGCTGATTCCCAGTTCCTCCGCTTCTTTGAAGATACGGAGCCATTCATCGCAGGACAGCTGTTTTACCGGTTCTTCGTCGACCGTCGCATGGTTGAAGCGGGAATAACAGCCGGCACAGTGCAGGTTGCAGCTGCTCGTGATGCTCGCGATCAGGAATCCCGGCACATGCAGGCCGTTCTGCTCGTGCTCCATCCGGATTTTCGACGATTTCCTGCTCGCCGCCGCAAACCGCGCCATAAAAGCGCTTTCTTTCGGGTTTTTCAATGTGGCCCGGATAGTATCCGCAACGATTTTTTCAACGCCCTGTTCAATGTGTTTCTGGAGGTCAAACTGCTGTTTCATTCTCGTCCCTTTCCGGGGCGGTTCCCGCCGCTGTTTCCGTACTGCTGATGGAACAAGTATAGGGGCAGGCACCGGAAACTGCAACCGGAAACGGCGGGTGCACCCGGGCGTTTATCTCTGATACAATGACAAAAGAAAACAGGGCAGACAGCGGCCGGATTTCCCGGTCCGGAAAGAAAAACATACTGCAGGATATGGAAAACGAAGAAAAGGAAAACAGCATCGGATCACAGATCCGGCGTGACGATATTTTCAGGGAATACCTGGATTATAAGATCGCGGGTTTAAGGAGCCGTGTAGACTCGGCCGTCACCCGGTCCCTGGGTCTGTCCCCGAAACAGCTGCGCGGATACCGGAAAACGAAAGAGTACGGCAGCGAGTTCGACCGGGTCATGAGTATGGAAAAAAAGCGGTACCTGTACTGGAACGCCGTCGGGAATCCGGAAATAGTCGCCGCGTATTTAAAACTGGAGCCGATGGCCATCGCGGTCCGTGAGTACGGCCTGCGGCCCAAGTTCGGCAATCTGCAGAAGCAGTATTATAAAGTCCGGGACCGCATCAAAGCCAGGGAAATAATCCTTCTGCGCATGAATGAGATCATGGAACTGGTCCGCGTCAGCATCGAGGGGAAGCTCGAAGGCAGGCGGATCACTTTTCAGCGGTATGCCCATTATACGCAGGAAATCTCGGAGGACAACTTCCAGGACTTCATCCTGTTTCTCCGGAAAGATCCCTTCGGCTTTATCACCAGGCTCATCCAGACCGGACAGGGCAACGTGGAGTATTCCCGGAAAATTGCGCGGAGCGTGCTGGATCCCGAGGAGATTTTCCCGGAGCTCCCCCGGAAAGAGGCCGAATCGGCTGTCTTCAGGACGCTCATGGATATGCACGGGGATATCGCGGCAAAAACCGCGGCATACTTCACGACGGACAGGATCATCAGGTGTATTTTCAGGAACAGCCGGTACAAAGCCCTGAAAGAGGCGTTCGAGGAACAGGAACGGGTCTACAGCAATATTGTCAAAGCGATCCCCGACCGGCTGGAAAACCTGTTCCCGGCCACAAGGCAGATGAAGCGGCACTTTGTCCTGCATATCGGCCCGACGAATTCCGGAAAAACACACGACGCCATGGCGGCCATGCGGAAAAAGGGAGACGGGGTCTATCTGGCACCCCTGCGGCTGCTGGCTTACGAGCAGTACGAGAGGATGAACGAGGACGGATATCCCTGCAGCATGATCACCGGCGAGGAGATCATCCGGCAGGACAGGGCCTCCTTTACCGCATCCACCATAGAAATGTGCGATTTCGAACGATATTATGCCTGCGCTGTGATCGACGAGGCGCAGATGATCTCCGACACCTTCCGGGGCGGTTCGTGGACGAACGCCGTCTTCGGCGTGATGGCGGAGGAAGTGCATGTGTGCGCCGCGCCGGAAGCTGAAAAGATCCTCGTCAGGATCGTCGAAATGTGCGGGGATACATACGAGATCAGGTATCATGAGCGGAAAACGCGGCTCGAATACGATCCCATCCGGTTCAATCTGAGGAAAAGCGTCCGGCCGCACGACGCCTGCATCGTTTTTTCCAGAAAGCAGGTGCATTATACGGCCGCGGAGCTGCAGCGCAGAGGGTTCAGGGTAAGCATTATCTACGGGAACCTGCCGTACGACGTGCGGCATGAGGAGGCGCGCAAATTCGCGGAAGGCGAAAACGACGTCCTGGTCTCGACGGACGCCATCGGCATGGGCATGAATCTTCCGATCCGGCGGATCGTTTTCCTCGAGACGCAGAAATACGACGGAATAGAGCGGCGGCCGTTAAAAGATACGGAAATCAAGCAGATCGCCGGCCGGGCGGGGAGGTACGGCGTTTTTGACACGGGATATTTCGCTTCGGCGGAAAACGGCCCCGAAATCCGCAGCGGGTTCGAAGCCCTGACGCCCGACATTGAAAAACTGTATGTGTCTTTTCCCAGATCGCTCCTGGGCATCGACGGAAAACTGTCCACGACGATTGAACAGTGGCAGAACATCCGGATCGCCGAAGGGATGGAACTGGAATCGACGGAAGAAATGCTGGAACTGGCAAAAGAAGCGGAGACCATGACGGACAATAAGGAGATGATTTACGAGCTGGCCACAATTCCGTTTGATTATAAGAAAGGGGAACTTAAACAAATCTGGAGGACCCTGGCCGGCAGCGTTGCCCTGGGGAGAGACCCCCAGTACGGCGCGTGGCTTTCCTCCCTGAATAACCGGGCCGAGAACGCCGACGAAGATATTAAGGAACTGGAGGGCTGCTCGGAGGAATGCGACCTGCTCTACAATTTTGACCGCAAATTCAACGGGGGAAAGCTCAATGAGGAGATCCGCGCCGTAAGGACGGAGGTATCGCGCAGGATCATGCAGATTCTGTCCATGCAGAAACTGGAGGGAAAGACCTGCAAGTACTGCGGGCGGCCTCTCCCCTGGAATTACGAGTACAGTATGTGCGGCACCTGTTTCGGAAAAGGCGCTTTCAGCGCCAGGATAAAATACAGATAACGATGCCCTGAAAAGACTCCTGCAGGGATTAATCCCCGTTTTGCAGGAATTCTTTCAGACGCCCCAGCTCTTCCTTTCCGAGGACGGCCTTCACCAGGACGCCTTCGGGCAGATACTCGGAACTTTCAATATCGCCGTTTTCCTGCAGACGCTGGAGAACGGCGCCTTCTTTATAGGGAAGGAGCAGCACGCAGGCGTGCCTGTTTTCCCGGAGACAGTCTTCGACGGCATCCAGCAGCAGGCCGATGCCGCCGGCGTCCGTATCTTTGCCGCTGCCGCCCGCGTCCCCGCTGGATGTGCCGTTATCCGGCGCCGCGGAAAGATATACGCTGTTCCCGTTCCGCCGGGGGTTCCAGCCCGGGCCGTAGGCCAGGTCGGTCTTGTTGTAAACCTTAATCATGGGAACCGCTCCGGCGCCGATCTCCAGGAGCGTTTCTTCCGTGACTTTTTCACAGACTTCATACATCGGGTCGGAGACGTCGATGACCTGAAGCAGGATATCCGCGTATTTTACTTCTTCCAGCGTGGACCGGAAGGCCTTGACCAGCGAGTGCGGAAGTTCGTTGATGAAGCCGACGGTATCCGAGAGCAGGAAAGGATGCCTGTCCGGGATACTGATCCGGCGGACGGTCGAATCCAGCGTAACGAACAGAGCGTCTTTGACGACGACCTGTTTTTCTTCTTTTCCGGAAGGGGAAATGGCGCTGTACTGCAGCAGCCGGTTCATCAGAGTCGATTTCCCGGCGTTGGTATAGCCGACCAGGGCGATCCTGGGGAGGCCGGAGCGGAGTCTTTTTTCCCGCTGGGTCGCGCGTTCGCGGTCGACCTGCTTCAGCTCTTTTTCCAGTTCGTTCATGCGGCGTTCGATATGGCGCCTGTCCAGTTCGATCTGCGTTTCGCCGACGCCGCGGTTGGACTGGGCGCCGCTGGTGCCGCCCTGCCTCCCGAAATGGGTCCACATGCCGGCAAGCCGCGGCAGAAGGTACTGGAGTCTCGCGTGCTCTACCTGGAGCTTCGCTTCCCGGGTCCTCGCCTGTTCGGAAAAAATCTTCAGGATCAGGCCGGTTCGGTCCATCACCTCGACGCCCAACTCTTCCCCCAGGTTTTTGAACTGCATCGGGGTCAGCTGCTGGTCAAACAGGACCAGGTTCGCCTCAAGGCCGTCGGCGGCGCCTTTGATTTCCGTGAGTTTCCCGCGGCCGATATAGGTCGCTTTGACCGGCGCGTCTGCGCGCTGGACGACTTCGTGGACGGCTTCGATCCCGGCGGTTTTCGCCAGGAGCGCCAGTTCATTCATGGAGCGTTCGAAAGAGGCTTCGTCCTGTCCGGTCCGGAGGCCTGCCAGTACGGCTCTGGATGAGTATTCCTGCATTAATAATTCCCTTATAAGATCTGTGAAACCTGTGCGGCCTCAGGACCGTGCCGGACGGCCCTGCCGCCGATACCGCGTCACCCGTTATATTCCCGCGTCATCAAATCCAGCAGTTCCTGATGTCCGCCGCACAGATTAATCATACACTTTTTCGGGTATAAAAAGACAGGCAGAAAACCGGGATGCGGGATTCTGCCTGACAGCGTATGATTCTGGATGTTTTTGCCGGCTCCGCGTATGAGCCTTTGCCTGCGGCTTTACAGCAAGCGGTTTGTGCTTTATAACAAACGAATGCTCTTGATCTTGTCGAATGCGGCCGACATGTACGCGAAACTGCCTTCGTCGATGAGCGGGGTGACGAACGCGAAATCTTTTCCGCAGCTTTCTTCGCCGCCGTCATCGAGGCTGACTTCCTCGATCTTATCGCCGAACACGGTACGGGCCATGTGCTCCTTATCGCGGTCAACGCGGACGAAGAAGCGGCGGAACTGGGTCTTGTCGTCCGCGAGGACAGCGGGCTCGTTCTTCAGGCCGATATCAATATTGGAACCCATATTCTTGACGCATTCGACGACGTCCGAAACTACCGCGCTGGCGGTCGGGAGTTTCCCTGCGCCTTTTCCGTAGAACATCAGGTCGCCGACCATGTTGCCGTGTACGAGGACGCCGTTGAAAACGTCCCGGACGCCGTAAAGCGGGTGATCCTGAGGGACCAGGAAAGGCGCTGTCCGGACGTAGATTTCATTGGTTTTCCGGTCGTGGAAGCATACGCCGAGGAGTTTCACCGCCCTGCCGAGTTTCCGCGCGTAAGCGAAGTCGTCGGTGTCGATTTTACTGATGCCCTCGCAGGGGACCTGGCGGTACTTGACGTTCATGCCGGTGACGAGCGATGCCAGGATCGCGATCTTGCGGCAGGGGTCGTGCCCTTCGATGTCCGCTTCCGGATTCTTTTCCGCGTATCCGTTATCCTGCGCCTGCTTCAGCGCGACGTCGAACGGCAGGTTTTCCTGTTCCATCTTGGTCAGGATGTAGTTGGTTGTCCCGTTCAGGATACCCATGACGGAGGTGATGAATTCCTGCGAGAACGATGTGCGCAGCGGGCGCAGCAGCGGGATGCCGCCGCCGACGCTGGCTTCAAACAGATAGCTGCAGTTGTGCTCTTTGGCAATGACCGCGAGGGTGCCGCCCAGGACGTCGACCAGTTCCTTGTTGGACGTGCATACGCTGATGCCTCTTTCCAGCGCTTTCTTTGAAAAAGTGAACGCCGGCTCCTGGCCGCCCATGGTTTCGCAGATGATTTTGATTTCGGGGTCATTCAGTATGACGTCGAAATCATGCACGACCCGGTCCTGGTAAGGAGAGTCGGGAAAATCCCTAAGATCAAGGATATATTTCACATTGATTCCTTCCGGGATATCCTTGCGGATTTCGTCCTGGTTCTGATCGATGACTTCTGCGATGCCGCTTCCGACGGTGCCAAATCCCAAAATTGCTATCTGGTTCATATGAATTCCTGTCCTCCTGTTACCCGGATTTTCCGGACGCCGTGTAATTGTTCGAGACTGCTGATAATACTGCTTACATCCTCTGTCTGTTCATGCAGCTGAATACTGATGCTGACAAAAGCCGCTCCGCCGGCCGGGATCGACTGGTGGATCGTCAGGATATTTGCCCCGCTCTCCGCGATAACACGGAGAATTCCGGACAATACGCCGCTTTCGTCGGAAACGTCCAGCGACAGCGTCATCGTTTTCCCGTTGAACCGGTCGTGAAACTCCTCGATATCGTCCTTGAACTTGTAATAGGAACTCCTGCTGATCCCGGCTGCCGCCGCCGCTTCGGCCACTGTCCTGGCCTTTCCCGAAGCAAGCATGCGGTTTACATCCACCACTTTCCGGAGGACTTCCGGGACCGCCCTTTTTCTGACTACGTAATACTCTGTGCCCATGTCGCTCTCTCAGCTGTCTGTTTTTGGCGGACAGGCGCGGTGTGCGGGCTTACCCTGTGCCGCGGATACTGATTTAGCGGGTGTCCATGTAGTGCGCACAAATGTCCGCTGATAGCGGATATAGTATCACTGATATCAGAGATTTGCAAGCAGTATTTCGCGGTTTTTCAGAGTTTTTCGGGGCATTCCGCGGTGTTCCGGAAGGCAGTACTGCCGCCTGTGACCGTCTGCGCCGTGGGAGGACTAAAATCCGGCTAAATGCGCGGCTGAGTCATTCTGTATCGGGCTGCAATGAAGTTTTAGTGTGAAATATGTGACTACGTATAGGATTTGGGGAGATTTAGTTACACCCCGCGTCGGAGATGGCTTCGAAAAGTGACTATACTGGCAAGAAATCAGAGATATAGTCACTCCTTTAGACAGGAGGTAAGTGGAGCATGTGACTATCCCGAAGAAACCAGGAAATTTAGTCATCCGGACGCCCGGGGTGCGGTAAAATATAATTGACTGCAGCCGGAACACGGAACTGGAAATCCGGACGGTACATCGCAGTCTGTCGCAGAGCATCAGAGCGCATTGCAGGTATTTCAGATATTGCAGACATACCGGGTATATACAGTATGAGAGTCATTGACAGCCTGAACGCCGTATTCCGCAAAAAAGAAAACAAGCCGTACATAAAACTTTCGACCGTGTGGTCCGAGCAGGCGGACGACGAGCATGAAATTCCGCTTCCGGAATATCCCAGGCCCCAGATGCGGAGAAAAGAGTGGGAGTGCCTGAACGGCTGGTGGGAATACGCGGTCACCGGGGCGGAAGAAACTGCCGGCGGAGCGGGCGCGTTTCCTGCTCCCGACGGCCGGATCCTGGTCCCGTTTCCGCTCGAGACGGACAGGTCGGGTGCCGGAAAGACGCTGATGCCGGGGGAAGCACTGTGGTACCGCAGGACGGTGGACGTGCCCGAAATCCGTGAGGGATGCCGGCTGCTTCTTCATTTCGGCGCAGTCGACGAACGGTGCTCCGTCTGGTGGAACGGGAAAGAACTGGGGTCCCATAAGGGCGGATATCTTCCTTTTACATTTGATGTGACAGACTCCCTGCGGACGGGAGAAAATTATCTTACGCTGCGCGTCCTGGATGACACCGACCGCGGACAGGCCTGCCGGGGCAAACAGAAACTGGAGCCGGGCGGGATGTTTTACAGCGCCCAGAGCGGTATCTGGCAGACGGTATGGACGGAATGGGTTCCCTGCAATTATGTCCGGGAAATGGAGATTACGCCGGATCCCGAAAACAGTGAAGTAAGGATCCGGCTGAATATGGCCGGTCCTGCCGACGGAACGGTCCAGATCGGGAAGCCGGAGATCGGGAACCCGGAGATCGGAAACCCGGAGACCGGGCAGAAAGATCCCCCGGATTCTCCGTCTCATCTTTATCCAATAAGAAAAGAAGACTTTGACTCTCAGGGATGGTGCACCTGCCGGATTGCCGTTGAGAATTCTTCCTGCTGGACGCCGGAAACGCCGTATCTTTATCCGTTTACCGTGTGTGCCGGGGAGGACGAAGTGAACGGGTATTTTGCGATGCGTTCCTTCGGAAAGGGGACGGATGCGGCGGGACGTCCGTGCCTTACGCTGAACGGACAGCCGTATTTCTTTAACGGTGTGCTCGACCAGGGATACTGGCCGGAAAGCCTGATGACGCCTCCGTCCGACGAGGCGATGATTTTCGATATCGAAGAGATGAAAGACGCCGGTTTCAACATGCTGCGAAAGCATATCAAAGTCGAGCCGCTGCGGTGGTATTATCACTGCGACCGGCTGGGGATGGCCGTGTGGCAGGATATGGTAAACGGCGGCGGGCCGATCAACGCGTTCTTATGTACATATCTTCCCACGGGGATCCCGGCGGCCGGCCGTCATCTGAAAGACAGCCATTACGGGCTTCTTTCGAGAAAAGATGAGAAAGGCCGGGCGGATTTCGAAGAACAGCTTATGGAAATGATCCGGCATCTCTACAACTGCCCGTGCATCGGCCTGTGGGTGATTTTCAACGAAGGATGGGGTCAGTTCGACGCCGGGCGGCTGGCGGAATCGGTGCGGCAGGCGGATCCGACGCGCATGGCCGACCATGCCAGCGGCTGGTTTGACCAGGGTGCGGGAGACGTCCGCAGTGTGCATAATTATTTCCGGGAACTGAGGACGGAAAAAGATCCTTGCGGCAGGCCATTCGTGATCTCGGAGTACGGCGGGTATACCTGCCGCGTCCCCGGGCATGTTTCCACGGAAAAGACTTCCTACGGATATCGTACGGAGGATCAGGACACATTCCCCGGAGCCTTCCGGGCATTGATGGAAAAGATCCGCGCCCTGTCCGCAGAAGGCCTTTCAGGCGCCGTTTACACACAGGTTTCGGATATTCAGGAAGAACTGAACGGCGTGCTGACTTTTGACCGGAAGGTACGGAAAGACAGATATCAGAGCAGCAGCGGATCGAATAAAGTGAAATAATACGGAGGGAGTTATGAAATACAGAAGGCTTGGAAGAACAGGTCTGGCAGTCAGCGAGATCGGATTCGGCGGGGAATGGCTGGAACGCCATGAGGAAGCGGAATCCGTCGAATTATTAAAGTACGCGCATGAAAAGGGCATCAACATCGTGGACTGCTGGATGCCGGATCCCAAATCCAGGGACATCATCGGAAAAGCCATGGAGGGGTGCCGCAGTTCCTGGTATGTGCAGGGGCACATCGGGTCCACCTGGCAGAACGGGCAGTACGTCAGGACGAGGGATATGAAAGTAGTCCCTGCCGCTTTCGAGGACCTGCTTTCCCGGTTTCACAGTAATTATATCGATCTTGGAATGATCCATTATATCGATTCCCTGGAAGACTGGAATACGGCGATGAACGGACCGTTTATCGAGTATGTTCATGAACTTCATGAAAAAGGGATCATCCGGCATATCGGCCTCAGCACCCATAACCCGCAGATCGGGAAACTGGCGGTGGAAACCGGGTTCATCGAGATGATTCTGTTCAGCATCAATCCGGCTTTTGACATGCGTCCCGCAACGGACGACCTGGATTCCATGTTTGAGGGGTATGAAAAAACGGATTATTCAGGCATAGACCCGGAACGGGCAGAGTTTTACAGGCTGTGTGAAGAGCATGATATCGGCCTTACCGTCATGAAAGGTTTTTTCGGCGGAAGGCTTTTCAATAAGGAACAGTCCCCGTTCGGCGTAACCTTTACGCCGGTCCAGCTGATCCATTACGCGCTGACCAGGCCGGGCGTTTCGTCCATTCTGTGCGGATACGATACAAAGGAGCAGGTCGACGCGGCCGTTGCCTATGAAACCGCGTCAAAAGAGGAGAGGGATTACGCGTCTGTTCTTGCGTCGGCACCGCTCCATTCCTATACCGGCCAGTGCACGTACTGCGGCCACTGCAGGCCCTGCCCCAGGAACATCGACATCGCGATGGTCAACAAGTTTTATGATCTGGCGTCTGCCCAGCCCTCCGTTCCGGAGAGTGTCCGGGAGCACTATAATGCCCTGGAGCACAGGGCTTCGGAATGCATCGGCTGCCGGGGGTGCGAAGAACGGTGCCCCTTCGGCGTAAGGGTTGCCGAGAGGATGGCCAGGACGGCGGAACTGTTCGGGTGCTGAGCATATGTGGATCCGGCTGATCCGCAGCGCGATGAAAAGCACCTGCTGCTGAGAAAACGCATCTTCTGCCGGCAGCAGGAGACATACAGTATTATTAGTGTTATAATCATTATAATTTTAACGGTATAAGTACAGTTTC
>JAEEGL010016546.1_pt1 | contig 30712 bp, 26 predicted proteins | sample 9134231 | NCBI WGS metagenome assembly JAEEGL01 (sample SAMN16246548, study PRJNA631951) | gut metagenome | biome: gut microbiome; feature: rumen; material: fiber-attached | host: Bos | place: Iran: Karaj | collected 2018-10 | reverse complement strand
GCCGAGTCGAGATTCATCGGTGACGGCGGAAACTATACGGATGTGTATCAGTATTAGGGGGTATTTATGGCAAGAAATGAAAAACTGGATCTGCTGGGAGTGAGCGCCTTCTGCGAGAGTCTCGGCCTGATGGTCAAGGCCGGGATCCAGGTCTCGGAAGCGATCGGACTGCTGGAACAGAAACAGGAGAAAAACGGAATACTGGAAAGTTCCATCGAATCCATGGAGAAGTCTCTGGAAGAAGGGAATTCCCTGAAGGATGCGATGGAAAAGACCGGGCTCTTCCCGGATTATGCCTTGCGCATGATCGCGACGGGCGAAAGCACCGGCAAGCTGGAAGATGTTCTTTTCCGTCTGGCTGCCTACTATCAGAAACAGGACCAGATCGCCCAGAAGATCCGCTCCGCGCTGATCTATCCTCTGGCGATGCTGGCGATGATCATCGTGGTGCTGCTGGTGATGCTGAAGACGGTATTGCCGGCCTTTTCCGGTGTCTATCAGACACTGACGGGATCTCTTTCCGCCAGTTCCTACCGTTATATCAATTACGCCTATCTGTTCTGCCGGATCGCCCTGTACGTCATGATCGCGATCGTCGTCGTTTCCCTGGTCCTCTATCTGATGTATAAAGGAAACGGAAAGAAGAAGGTGGAAGCTCTTCTGAGCCGCAACCGTACCATCCGGACCATTCTGGAAGATCTGGCTCTGTACCGCTTCACATCCGCCTACGAAGTCTTCCTGGCTTCCGGTGAGATGCAGGACGAAGCGCTGCTCGACGGCATGAAGATGGCCGACTACGAGCCTGTGGAAGAAAAACTGAAACAGTGTGCACGGAAGATGGAAGAAGGGTATGGCTTTGCCAAGGCTGCCAACGACGTGCAGCTGTATGAACCGATCTACGGTAGGATGCTGATCCCGGGAGAGAAGAGCGGCGATATCGAATCGACGCTGAAGAGACTGACGGGTCTGCTCTCGGATAACGTCATCAACCAGACCGACCGGGTGATGAATACCGTAGAACCATTGCTTTCCGGGATCCTGATGATCACGATCGGGATCGCCCTGCTGAGTGTGATGCTGCCGTTGATCGGCATTATGAATTCGATCGGATAGGACATGTATCAGGACTACAAGGATAAAAAATGGATCGTCGTTCTGATCCTGATCGCGATATCGGGACTTTTTCTGCTGGGAAGATTCTTTCTTTCGGACAGGACGAGATCCGATGTCGGTGAGGAAAGTGTCTCGGCGATCAGTGAAGCGGTGAAACGCACCGCCTTGCAGTGTTACGTGATCGAAGGAGCCTATCCTGAAGATCTGCAGTATCTGCAGGACAATTACGGTCTGCAGGTCAATACCGATGACTATGTCGTCGTCTACCGGGCTTTTGCGGACAACCGCGTTCCGGATATCCGCGTCGTAAAGAAGGAACAGTAAGATGAAGAAGAACAGAGGATCCTATTCCGGACTGGCGATCATCGCTGTCACAGCGTTCTTTTTGGGCTGCTTCTTCCTGCTGATCCTGTTTGGAACGGGGGTCTACCGCAACATCGTCTCTCTGCAGAGCGATGTCAGCGAAACCAGAGCTCTGTCTTCCTATCTGCTGACGGTCTCCAAGATGGGAGAAGCGGACATCCAGGTGGGAAACGACAGTGAACACGGAGCGATGCTGATGATCGAAGACCGGGATACGGGATACGGAAACCGCATCTATCTGTACGACGGATATCTGGTCGAGGATTACGGAGAGATCGGTGGCAGGCTCTTCCCGGACGGAGCGATCCAGATCGGAAAGACCGATCTGTTTACGATCAGCGAACTCGATGACGATCTTCTGCGCATCGAAACGGCAGCCGGGATCGTCTATATCCACCGTCAGGAGGTGAGACCATGAAGAAAAACAAGAGTTTCATGATCGAACTGCTGGCGATGCTGGTGGTGTTCGTCTTTGTGATCCTGGTCATGAGCAGAGTCTATGCCCGCTCTTTGGCAGAAGCTCAGGAAGCCAAGAGACTCAATGATGCGGTGATCCTGGCATCCAACGCGGCAGAAGTATTCCTCTCTGAAGAGGAGAAAGAAAAGATCCAGGATGTCCTGAACGAAAGGAACAACGCAACTATCGAGGAAGATGTCATCGCTTACTACAACGATGATCTGCAACCGGACGCCAACGGAAAGATGAAAGTCGTGATCCACAGCGAAAAGAAAGATGACTTCATCTACGGAACGATCCGTGTCTATTATGAAGACAGAGAAGTCTATGAGATCAGGACAGGATATCTGTCGAAGGAGGAAGGACGATGAAGAACGTACCGATCCGTCTGGGTCCTCTGGCACTGCTTCTGTGCGTCATCAGCATCTGCATGACGAGCCTTTCCATGCTGTCGGTCGCCAACGCTTCCGCCGATATGCGACTGGCGAAACGCTACGCAGAGACTGTGGAGGCAAGATATCTGCTGGAACAGAGAGGGCAGGAATTCCTGAAACAGATGAACGATCAGCCTTCGGAAGAAACGATCGAACAGGAGTTTACGGAAAACGGCTATCAGCTGCAGATCCGTCTGGAAAAGACAGAGGATGGCTATGAGATAGATTATTGGAAGATCAACAAGATCTGGGAAGAACCGACTCAGATCGACCATTTATGGGAGGGTTAATATGACAGTCAACGAGATCCTGGCCTATGCCGTACAAAGCGATGCATCTGACATCTTTCTGATCGCCGGCTTGCCGGTCACATTGAAATGCAAGGGAGACCAGATCCGTCTGGAGACAGACAGGCTTCTTCCGGATTCCATCCGGGAACTGGTCGACGAGATCTACGCGATCGCCGGAAGGGAGAAGACCAATCTGGAGAAGCACATCGATGATGACTTCTCTTTCTCGATCTCCCAATTCGGCCGTTTCCGGGTCAACGTATTCCGTCAGAGGGGCTCTCTTGCAGCTGTGATCCGGGTCATCCGTTTCGGTGTTCCCGATCCGGTACAGATGGGCATCCCGGAAAGCGTTCTTTCTTTGGCTGACAATAAAAAAGGACTGATCCTGGTGACCGGTTCCGCAGGTTCGGGAAAATCGACGACTCTTGCCTGCATGATCGACAGGATCAACCGCAGCCGTGCGTGCCACATCATCACCATGGAAGACCCGATCGAACATATCCACCGTCACGAAAAATCCATTGTGACCCAGAGGGAAGTTTTCATCGATACCCCGGGTTACCTGGAATCGCTTCGTTCCGCTCTAAGAGAGAGTCCGGACGTCATCCTGCTGGGAGAGATGAGAGACTATGATACGATCTCCTCGGCGATCACCGCCGCGGAAACGGGAACGCTGCTGTTCAGCACACTGCATACTTCTTCCGCCGCCAATACGATCAACCGGATCATCGACGTTTTCCCGGCTTCCCAGCAGCAGCAGGTCAAGATCCAGCTGGCGCAGATCCTGAAAGGGATCGTCGCTCAGCAGCTGGTGACCGATGTGAATGGGGGACTTGTCCCGGCGTTCGAAGTGCTGAAATGCACTCCGGCCGTTCAGAACATGATCCGTGACGGAAAACTGCATCAGCTCGATTCCGTCATGCAGGCAGGTGCGACAGACGGCATGTATACGATGGATTCCTATCTGCTGAAACTGTACCGGGAAGGAAAGATCAGCAAGGAAACGGCTCTGCTGTCGTGTGTCCATTACGATACCATGAGCAAGAAACTGGAGATATAAAAACTTACCTGACGGTAAGTTTTTTTATTCTTCTTCGATCTTCAGATCGTTCTTGTTTTCGTACATATCCTTGTCTGCCCGCTCGAAGACCGCATCCATGTCTCTATCTGTCTGCGGATCGAAAGCGGACATGCCGCAGGCGATGATGATGCCTCCGTTTTTCATGTTGTCTTTGCTGTTCTTGCGCATCGTTTCGACCAAGATGCCTCTTTGCAGGTAGTCGTTGCCCCTCAGGATGACGACGAATTCGTCTCCGCCGAAGCGGTAGACAGGGGAGTGCTTGAAGATGTTACAGATGATGCGGCAGCCGTCCTTGATGTACTCGTCCCCGGCTTTATGTCCCAGAGTGTCGTTGATGTGCTTCAAATCGTTCAGATCGCAGATCGCGATCGCAAATGCACCTGAATCCTTATCCGCGATCTCTTTGTTGATCTTCTTTTCCGCCTCGACAAAGGCATACTTGCTCTTGACGCCGGTCAGGGCATCCTGCGTCGCCATGCGCAGGGCTTCCGCCTGATCATGCTGTCTCTGCATCTGCAGGTCGTTGTTCGTGACGCCGATGACGATGTAGCGTTCCTCGTCTTCCTTCATGCGTACGGCTTTCAGCTGGACATAAGTCGGTTTGCCTTCCAGAAGCAGCCTGTAGTTCATCACCAGGATCTGATCTCTTGCGATCACTTCCAGGAGGTTCCTCTTGGTGATGGTTTCCAGGATCAGGTTCAGATCTTCCGGATAGATGACCTCCAGGGCATTTCTTGCGGTCTGACCGAAGAAATCTTCACCGTCCTGAGCGACGCCCAGATCCATGTATTCATCTCGGGAACTGTACTCGGTAAAGTGTTCCGTCTTCATGTCGACGACATAGATGCTCAGATAGTCTCTGGTCAATGCCCGAATGACATTGGTGATGCTGATCTCACCGCTCTCTTTATACTTGATTCTGCTGTCCGTATCAGTGATGCCTACGGCAATGTGATGGTCATCCAAAATGTTGGATTTTACTGCTTTCAGTTCATACAGATGCGGCTGATGGTCGATCAGCTTCTGATAGTGTACGATGACGCTTTCGTTTGATTCGAGCGCATGAAGCAGGTCCGTCTTGTCGATCGTTTTCAGGAAACGTTCCCGGTCTTCTTCGACGACCGTTCTGTTGGCCTGCAAACGCAGTTTCTCAAAGAAGTTATCGCCGCTGCGTTCGATCTGCAGATTGTCATCTTCCTGTGCCGAAGAAAACTGCAGGAAATGATCGTTGTCCGTATCGACATAATAGACCCGGTCAAAGGAATCGGAGAGAGCCTGTTCAACCTTCTCGAAAATGTCGTCATGATGCTTCAACGCATTCGGATCGAAAAGGTAACGTTCCTTCTGTTCCTTCTTTTCCAAGGCTTCGATGATGAATTTCTCGTATTCTTCCGCAGGGACCGGTTTGGAGAAGAAGTAGCCCTGTACGATATCACAGCCCATACTCTTCAGGGCATCGAGCTGTTCCTGCGTCTCCACACCTTCGGCAATGACCGGCACCGCAAGATAATCAGCGATATCGATGATGACTTCCAGCATCCTCGTGTCCTTCTTCTGGGAGAAGGCGTTCCGGATGAACTTCATATCCAGCTTCAGGGCGTCGATCGGCAAGGTGGAGATCATGTTCAGAGAGGAATAGCCGGTTCCGAAATCATCCATCTCGATATGGAATCCTTTGGAACGAAGCAAAGAAGCCGTCTCGATGATCTGTTCCGAGTCTTTCGTATAGGCGGATTCGGTGATCTCCAGCAGGAATTCGCCCGGTTCCAGTCTGTTTTCGCTTGCGATCTGTTCCAGGGTATCCACAAAATGCGGATCGTACATGTCGATACGGGAAACGTTGACCGATACCGGAATGGACATTCCGTATTTTTCCTTCCATCTGCTGATCTGCTGGGCAGCCTGCCACCAGATGTATGTATCCAGCATCTGGATCAGTCCGTTCTCTTCAAACAGAGGGATGAAGACGCCCGGAGAGATCATGCCGAGTTTCGGATGGAACCAGCGCACCAGCGCTTCCGCACTGCACAGAGTCGGTTCATCAGTCCGGATGTCGAATTTCGGCTGATAGAAGACCTTGAACTGTCCTTCGTGGATCGCGTCTTCGAAATCCTCGATCAGTTGCTCCGCATACAGTTCCTTGTCATGCAGGGAAGCGTCATAGATGCCGATGTTCTGGGTAAAGCTGTTTCTTACGGTATCGGAAGCCATCTGAGCGCGGTCAAAACGGCGCTCGATGTCCATTTCCTTGTCGACGTTGGCATAGACGCCCATTCTCAGACGGACGCGGTTGACGACGTTATCGTCTTCCTCCAGACCGATGGAAGCGCTGTTGAGGATATCGAGATAGTCTTTTCCATGCGGACAGTAGACCATGAAGGTATCCGCTTCTCTGCGGCAGACGATACCGCCGGTATCGCCGACCACCTCTCTGACCTTTTCGCCGATCCGACGCAGAACGCCGTCACCGTATTCCGTACCGAAACGTTCATTGATCATGTGGAAATGATTGACGTCGATGACGATCGCGTCCATTTCCATATCCTTGTGGTGATGATCGAACTGTTCCGCATAGCGGTAGAAGTATTCTCTGTTGTACAGTCCGGTGAGCGGATCGCGTTCGGTGGAATTGATGATCTGGCGGTCTTCCGAAAGTTCGATCGTCCTCAGGACTCTGGCCTGAATGACGCCGGCTTGCGGATATGGCTTCGGAATGAAGTCGCTGGCCCCGATCGAAAGGCTTTCCACCTCGGCATCCTGATCGGAAGTCAGGACGATGACCGGGATCTGTCTCAGGAGATTGTCTTCTTTCAGACGTTTCAAAAGCTCCCTGCCGCTCATGCCGGGCATCATCAGATCCAGAAGGATCAGGGATAATACATCCTGATTTTCCTGTATCTTTTCCAATGCTTCATACCCGTCGGCAGCATAGATCACTTCATAATCGCTGCTCAGTACGTTTCCCAGCAGTTCGCGGTTGATGATCTCGTCATCGACGATCAGGATCAGCCGCTTTCCGTTCGCTGAGTGGAATTTTTCATGGCTTTTCAGCATATCACACCTCCAGGATCAGGTCAGTCTTTCCAGGAAGGATCCTTGTCTTCTGTCTCGCCCAGTGCTTCCTGGATGAGTTTCATCATTTCCCAGACGGAACGGAAATAGACCGTCCTGTCTTCTTCGACCCAGGTGATGCGGCCTTGCCAGGAGCTGTTCTGCCTGTGCTGGACTCTGACGATGAACGTTCCCAGATCCCCGTGCATTTCCAGCATCTCTTCGTCTTTATTCACTTTTTCGAGTTTTTCTTTCATATTTACCGTTCCTTTTTTCTTGAAGTGGCGTTCGTTGTTTCCCGGAAACGGGAAGCTCAGATCATCGTACAGTTTTTCCATCTGCAGCAGCATTTCCAGTTCGCTGCGGAAGAGATCGGGCTGACGGTGATAGGAATCGTATTTTCGTCCGGAAAGATTGTCTTCGTTGCGGTCGATGCAGAGGATGACCGCATCCGGAATTCCGAGATATTTCTGATTACCCATGTTTATCCTTTCCAGATCGCATTGACATAGTATTTGACCGAGATCCGCTGCCGGTTGACCATGAATTTCTCATCGATCCTCTTCTGAATGATCTGACAGTTCTCGATCGTCGTATTCATCAGCAGGACCAGATACTGGCCTTTTCCGTAGCGGTTCATGACATCGCTTCGACGGATGGTCGTACGGATCGCTTCTTCCAGACGGATGGACAGTTCTTCCAGTTTGGATCCTTTTACCAGGACATTTCCCTTGGTGTCCACGATCGTACAAAGCATCAGGTAGACCATTTGGCCGCTACGTTCGGTGATGCGGTTGATCGCCCGATAGATGCCTAAGAAGACGGGGTAGCTGCAGTTGTATCCGCCGGAGACGAATTCATCCTCCTCCAGGTGTTCCTGGATTTCCTGCAAGGTGCCTGCCGAGTGCTCGAAGTGCTGACCCATGCGGCTGATCTGATCGTACATCTTCTCGGAAGGCTTGATGCCCTGGGAGAAGAGATACTGTTCGGAGGTATCTTCAAACAGGCGGTAGGCCTTGTCGATCTCACCGCCCGAAACGTAGGCTTTCATCGTCAGCGTTTCCCAGTTGGAAAAAGGCTGGACCTTGCTGGCGTACTTGCCGAGTTTCTCCAGTTCGCTGTTCATTTTTTCTTCTTCCAGGAGTTCTGAAAGCTTCTCCACGGCTTCGGCGAACAGTTTGCGGTAACGCCAGTTCTCCTTGGCCACCCAGACGACGGAAAGCTGGCTTTCCAGGAAGTCTCCGGTATAGAGATAGATCGCCTGACGCAGCAGTTCGATCTTTCTGTGGTTGTCTGTCTCTTCTTCCGCCTCTTTCAGCAGGGATTCGAATTCCCGGACGTCTTCCTCTACGGGGATCTCATCCGTCCAGTAATACATGCCTTCCTTCTGAACGAAATAGTTCACATCCGGAAGACCGAAGCTCTGCAGACGTTTCTTGGCGTTGTACATGACGCTGTGGACCGCGTGATTCGGATTGTTCAGATCCCTTCCCGCAAACAGGGTAGAGATCAGAAGGTTCTTGCTGACGCCTTCCTTTCCCTGGTGAAGCATCAGCTGCATCAGATAGTTGAACTGGTTCTCTGTGCTCTTGGCTTTTCCGGTGATCAGCTTGCCGTTGTAAGTCATCGAAAAAGTTCCAAACAGGGAAGCATTCAGGACCGGTCTCTTTTCTTTTCTTTTTTCGCTCATATCTAACTAAAATTATATCGTAGATCACAGCCCAATGCACAAAAAGAAAAGATAATAAACCGCAAGAATATTCTTTTTTTGACCTTCTTTGTGATACAGAAGGGGAGACTTGCTGGAGGATGTAAAATCCATTATCATTTAGTTAACGGAAGAGGGTAATAATATGACAGAAACGATTCAAAACAAGCTGAAACTCGGATTTGGCCTGATGCGTCTGCCGAAACTGGAAGACGGTACGATCGATGTGGAACAGACCAAGCAGATGGTCGATCTGTTCATGGAAGCGGGCGGAACCTATTTCGATACCGCATACGCCTATCCCGGTTCGGAGGAAGCTATCCGTCAGGCTCTGGTGGAACGCTATGATAGGAATTCCTATACTCTCGCCAGCAAGCTCATGGCATCCGATGCCTGGAACGATGAGAAGACCACCAAAAACGAGATCAGAGTCTCCCTGGAAAGAAGCGGAGCCGGATATTTCGACTACTACCTGCTGCATGCGGTCCAGAGAGGAAACTACAGATACTACGATGAATTAGGACTCTGGGACTATGTGAAACAGTTGAAGGAAGAGGGACTGATCCGTCATTACGGCTTCTCTTTCCATGCGGATCCCGAACTGCTGGAAGAGCTGCTGAATGCCCATCCGGACGTGGAATTCGTCCAGTTGCAGGTCAACTACGCCGACTGGGAGAATCCGGGCGTACAGTCCAGAAGAAACATGGAGATCTGCAAGGCCCATGGGAAACCGGTCGTCGTCATGGAACCGGTAAAGGGCGGAATCCTGGCCGATCCGATCCCGACCGTAAAGGAGATCCTCGATAAAGAAAACAACGGCATGTCCTATGCTTCCTGGGCCCTTCGTTTCGTGGCGGAGAAAGACAATCTGCTGGCGGTGCTCAGCGGAATGAGTTCATTGCAGCAGATGGAAGACAACCTCAGTTTCATGAAGGATTTCAAACCGCTCAGCGAACATGAAGAAGAAGTCATACGCCAGGCGCAGGCAGCGATCGATGCGGACAAATCCATTCCGTGTACCTCCTGCCACTACTGTACGAAAGGATGCCCGATGAACATCCCGATCCCGGAGATCTTCACCGTAGAAAACCGGAAGAAGGGAAGTCCGGAGTTCCGTACGAAGAGGGAATATGTGATCGTCACCAACGGAAAAGGAAAAGCCTCCGACTGCATCCAGTGCAGACAGTGCGAAGGCGTCTGTCCTCAGCATCTTCCGATCATCACTCTTCTGGAGGAATGCCGTCAGTTTGAAGATTAAAAAACCTGTCAGATGACAGGTTTTCTTATTGGACTTTATTGCCGCACTTCGGACAGAACAGTGTGCCCGGATCGGTGATCTTCTCTCCGCATTTGGAACAGAAGAACGGAGTGAAGGCATCCGGACGTTTCGTGCCGCACTTGGTACAGAAGGAACCGTTGTTTCTGGCACCGCATTTCGGGCAGAACCATTCGCCTTCCGCAGCAGGACCGTCCGTTCCGACAGAGACGTGATCGTCTGTGAAATGTCTTCCGGTCAGAGCCATCATCAGTTCATCGGACTCCTTCACCAGTTCCCTGTATTCATCGGAATCGGTGCTGTCCGGCCTGGTGTTGCTCAGACGGAAATCCATATCGTCGAAAAACTTGTGGTTGACGTCGATGTGGACGTTGAATTCATACTCATATTCGTATCGCTTCGGATCGTAGCTGACCTGTTTGCCTTCCGCATCCTTGTAGGTGATCTCGTCCTTGTCTTCCTTGACGTCGATATGTACGTCGCTGACATCGGAGAGGGAAAGCAGGTCCGGATTGGCGTTGCGCCAGTTGCTCAGGTTGGAGACCGCAAAGAGCTTCCGGTCTTCGTCGATATAGACCTTGTAGTAGGAACCGATGACTTTCTTCGGATTGAACTGGGCGAGCCTCTTCTGGTTCTCTTCCCGGTATTTCAGCTGTTCCTTGATCTCCGCTACGCTGGTATGCCTTCTGCCGCTGAACCAGGGCGAAAGCTTCGCTGCGCAGTCCTTGCACATGTTGCCGTCATCAAGTTTCCGGTTTCCGAGGAATTTGATCTCGTTGCCGCAGATATCGCAGTATTTCTTGTCGAATAAGCCCATAATGATCCTCCCGTCTGTTATTATTGTTTCCGAATCTTTACTTCATTATATAATAATCCCTCATGTATCGTCATCTTCTTATTTTCCGCAACTTTCTCTATAATGGAAGAGATGGAAAAAAGAAAACTGATCATCGATACCGACTGCGGTTCCGATGATGCGATGGCCATTGCGATGGCCTTGAACGACCAAAGATATGAAGTGCTGATGTTCAGCACCGTTTCCGGCAACGTCCGGATGAAACAGGCAACAGCTAACCTGCTGACGACACTGAAATATGTGGATGCCTATTATCCTCCGGTATATGAGGGATGTGATCAGATGCGCAAAAGGGAGTGGGTCGGCGCAGATGACACGCACGGAAACGACGGGATGGGCGATCTCTCTTTGATCGATCTTTCCCTGAGACCGCAGAAGGGAAATGCCGCCGACATGATCCTGAAGACGCTGGAAGAGAATGAAGCGAAACAGATCGACATCATCACTCTGGGGCCTCTCACCAACATCGCCGCAGCCATCGAAAAGGATCCTGAGACCATGAAGAAAACGAACCGCATCGTCTGCATGGCGACACCCGGAACGGCGGAAGGCAACGTCACGCCGTATGCGGAATTCAACGTGTGGCAGGATGCGGAAGCCTTTGACTATGTGTTGAGATCGCGAATCTGTCAGATCCTGCTGGTTGGCTGGTCTTCCTGTCTGGGAGAGGCGATCCTGGATGAGAACGATATCCGGAAGATCCGTGAAAGCGGAAGCCTCGGCAGGTTTCTGATCGATGCGAACCGCTGTCTGATCCAGATGAATCTTGACCGTTTCAAGACGGAATGTCTGGACATGGCCGATCCCGCAGCGGTAGCTGCCGCCCTGTATCCCGAATGCATCAGGGAATGCGGGGAATACTTCTGTTCCGTCGATACGGAGGAAGGGGAACGCTATGGCGAAGTCCATATCGATTTCCATCGAAACAGCGGAAGAAGACCGAACGTCTCGGTCTGTACGAAACTTGACGGCAAGAAGTTCAAAGAGTATCTGTACCGGACACTTCACATAGAATAAAAAAGATCCTGCGGAAGCAGGATCTTACAGACTTTCGATGAATTTCCGGACGATGTCGATCCCGGAAATGAGCGTTCCGATCGTAGAGAAGAGGTTCGCGAACAGGACTACCAGCAGGGTGCGGGTGACCCGGTTCTTCCAGAATCCTTTCAGGCTTGCGGTATCCTCCGCCAGATCCTCGAAATCTCTCACCTTCGGCTTGCGCAGAGCCGCTTCCACCAGTCCCGCGAACCAGCCGGAGGCCAATAGGGGATTCAGGGAAGTGATCGGTGCCGCGACAAAGGCGGTCAGGATCGACAGGGGATGTCCCAAAGCGCACAGAACGCCTAAGGCGGAGAGACCGCCGTTCCATAATGTCCAGGAACGGATCTGTTCCAGCCCGGTCTGCCTGTTGTGCAGGATCGTGTACAGGATCATTCCGATGAGGATCAGCGGAATGAGATATTTCAGATAAGAAGAGAATCCCTTCTTTTTTTCGACTTTATCGAGTTCGTTGGTATCGACATCGTGATCGAGGTTGTTTTCGATGCCCTTGGCGTGGGCTGCCCCGATGATCGCTACGATCTTCTTTCCTGGAGCCGTCTTGATCTTCTGGGCGAGATACTGATCCCTTTCATCGACCAGGACTTCCTTGACCGTCGGGAACTGCTTGCCGATCTCCAGAAGGGCAGCTTCCAGCGCATCCGCTTCTTTCAAGGCGGTCAGATCTTCTTCACTGATCTCTTCGTTGTCGAAGATGGATTCGATGATCCCGGTCAGGAGATTCAGTTTTTCCTTGCCCTTGAGTTTGGCCCAGATCCTGCCGAAGGTCGTCTTGACCGAACGGTCTGCCAGGACCAGGTCCAGATCTTTTTCCTTTGCCAGCCGGATCCCTTCCAGCATCTCTCCGCCGGAAGAGGAATCCATCGACTTGGCCATCCTCTTCTGAAAGGAAGCCAGAATGAGATTGACCAGAAGGAAGCCGACCTGTTTCTCCCTGATGACCTTGCTGAGATCGGTATTGCGCCAGCTTTCCGGATCCTGGATCTTCTTGTAGCGCTGTTCATCCAGTTCGATGCAGATGGTGTCCGGTCCGACTTCTTCCACGCATTCTCTGACGTCTTCCACGGAGTTTTTCGACACATGGGCGGTCTTGACCAGCCAGATCTGCTTGTCCCGGTAGTCCAGTCTTACGATGTTTTCACGCATAAAGATATTATAGCATTGTATAATAGAAAGGTGAAAATGAGCGAGAAAGAAAAGGCGGAGTTCGACCGTATCCTGGAGACGTATCTCAGTCATCCGAAAGTTCAGGAAATGAAGGAATTCTGTGCCCACGGGAAGATCAACGTCTTCTCCCACAGCCTGAACGTCGCCAGGACGGCTTTTCTTCTGAACAGCAGATGGAAAATGAACGCGGACCCCGAGACGCTTCTGGTCGGAGCCTTGCTTCACGACTTCTATCTCTACGACTGGCACGATCCCCAGAAGTTTACGGGTCTGTTTCAGATGCACGGCTTTACCCATCCGGAGAAGGCCAGAGAGAATGCGGTCAGATACTTCTCTGTCGACAAGCCGACACAGGACGTCATACGCTGCCACATGTGGCCTCTGACGTTAAGGGACCTGCCTTTGCGGAAAGAAGCTTTTCTGGTGTGTCTGGCCGATAAATACTGCGCTTTGAAGGAGACGATATTCCGATGATCAGCCGCTACATCCTGTACTTCATCATCCTCAGCTTTGTGGGATATATCTATGAATGCACCGCCATGGTGATCTGGACGGGACAGTGGGACAACCGCGGTTTCCTGTTCGGACCGGTCATTCCGATCTACGGTGCCGGTGCGCTGGCGGGAACGATCCTGTTTCAGGATCTGATCGACGGAGAGACCGTTCTGCAGGTCTTTCTGATCAGTATGGCAGCATCCGCCGTTCTGGAATATACTGTCCACTATGCGATGGAAAAACTGTTCCACGCCTACTGGTGGGACTACTCCAAATCCCCGCTGAACCTCAACGGCAGGATCTGCCTGCCTGCTTCCATCGGTTTCGGGATCGCCGGTCTGATCATCATCTACGTGATCAATCCGGTCCTGCTCCCGTTCCTGAACGGACTCAACGATACGCTGGCGGACGTGCTTTCCCTGATCTGTACCGTGATCTTTACGGCCGACCTGACGATCACCGTTTCCGCACTCTCGAGCTTTTCGGAAAGAGTGGAAGCGATGGACAGTTTCATCAACGAACAGATGGATGCCCTGGTGGGAAGCATCACCGACGAATCCAAGGGGATCGGGAAGCGATTCTATTCCGCTGTCGATAAGGTCGAAGAGACCAGGAAGCGTCTGATCAGTGATAGAATAGAGAGAGCTATCGGACCGATCAGCTCCCTGCACGGTCTTTCCCTGTCCAAAATCAAGGGCTTTACCGGCAGGAATGCCGCCAGACTCAACTATGCGTTGGGAAGGGTGAAGGACAGGATCCGCAGGATAGGAAAACAGAATGAACGATAAAATCATCATCCGGGGTGCCAGAGTCAACAACCTGAAGAATATCTCTCTGGATCTGCCCCGCAACAAACTGATCGTCATGACCGGCCTTTCCGGATCGGGAAAGACCTCTTTGGCGTTCGATACGATCTATGCCGAGGGACAAAGACGCTATGTGGAGTCTCTTTCCAGCTATGCCAGGCAGTTTTTGGGTGGAGTGGAAAAACCGGACGTCGATCTGATCGAAGGACTCTCTCCGGCGATCGCGATCGACCAGAAGACCACTTCCAACAACCCTCGTTCCACCGTGGCGACGATCACGGAGATCTACGACTATCTCCGTCTTCTCTACGCCCGCTGCGGCATCGCCTACTGTCCGAACCACAACGAACCGATCGAAGCGATGACCGTCTCGGGAATGGTCCGCCGGATCATGGATTTCAAGGACAGGGAAAGGCTGGAGATCCTGGCCAACGTTGTCACAAACAAGAAGGGAACCTTTAAAGACTATTTCGAGAAACTGAAGAAAGACGGATTCATCCGCCTTTACGTCGACGGAGAGCTCTGCGACATTGAAGAAGTTCCGGAACTGGATAAAAACAAGCGTCACAGCATCGAAGTGGTGATCGACCGTATCGTCAAGAAAGAGGGGATACAGACCAGACTCAACGACTCCCTGGAGATCGCTCTGCGGCTGGCGGAAGGCACCTGTATCGTGAAACACGGAGACCAGCGCGATCTGTTCTCATCCCATCAGGCCTGTCCGAAATGCGGATTCACCGTACCGACCCTGGAACCGCGCCTGTTTTCCTTCAACTCCCCGCTGGGAGCCTGCGAAGAATGCAAGGGTCTGGGTGTGACGATGTCCGTGGATCTGGACTATCTGATGCCGGATCGGACCAAGTCCATCGCGGAAGGCGGCATCCGCTACTACAAGAACATCTACGGTTCCAACAACCTGGAATGGCAGAACTTCGCAAACCTGCTGAAACACTACAAGATCTCGGAAACGAAACCTCTGAACAAGATGACCAAAAAGGAAATGGACATCATTCTGAACGGTTCCGACGAAGAGATTCGCTATACCGTCACCTCCACCGGAGGAACCACCTACAACAAATACGGCTACATCGAAGGTGTCAAGACCTTGATCGAACGCCGTTTCGAAGAGACGCAGTCCAAGTTCGGAAAGGAATACTACGGTTCCTTTTTGGCGGAATCCGAGTGCCAGAAGTGCCACGGTGCCAGACTCAACGAAAAAGTACTGTCCGTCCGGATAGGCGGATCGAACATCTACGAACTGACCCGCATGTCGATCGTTCAGGCATACGAATTCCTGAACAATGTAAAATTCGACCCGATGCGTGCCGAGATCGCCAGGACGCTTTTGAATGAGCTATGCGCCAGACTGCGTTTCCTCAGCGATGTGGGACTGGACTATCTGACTCTCGACCGTACCGCCGGTTCCCTTTCAGGAGGCGAAGCACAGCGTATCCGTCTGGCGACCCAGATCGGCTCTGCACTCACGGGAGTCCTCTATGTCCTGGATGAACCTTCCATCGGTCTGCATCAGAAAGACAATGCCAAGCTGATCGAAACGCTGAAGAAGATGAGAGATCTCGACAACACCGTCATCGTCGTCGAACACGACGGAGAGACGATGCTGGAATCGGACTATATCGTCGATATCGGCCCTGGTGCCGGAAAAGAGGGCGGAGAAGTCGTCTTCGCCGGAACTCCGGAGGAGATCCTGAAAGATGAGAAATCGATCACCGGGCAGTATCTGTCCTTCCGCAAGGAGATTCCGATCCCGAAGAAACGCCGCAAAGGCAACGGAAAGAAACTGCGGATCCTCGGTGCAGAAGAAAACAACCTCAAGAACATCGATGTGGACTTTCCTCTGGGCAAGTTCATCTGCGTGACCGGCGTCTCCGGTTCCGGAAAGTCGTCCCTGGTCATCGAGACTATGGTCAAAGCCATCATGAAGTCTCTGGACCGCGTGCGGATCCGTCCGGGCAAGGCCAGAAAAGTGGAAGGCCTGAACAACATCGACAAGATCGTCTACATCACGCAGGATCCGATCGGCAGAACTCCGCGTTCCAATCCGGCGACTTATACGGGTGTCTTTGACGACATCCGCGATCTGTATGCGATGACTCCGGATTCCAAGGAAAGGGGATACAGCAAGTCCCGCTATTCCTTCAACGTTCCCGGAGGACGCTGCGAAGCCTGTTACGGCGACGGTGTGAAGAGGATCTCGATGTTGTTCATACCGGATGTCTATGTGGAATGTGAAGAATGTCACGGCAAGCGCTACAACGCCGAGACACTGGAAGTGCGGTATAAAGGCAAGAACATCTACGACGTCCTGAAGATGTCCGTCAAGGAAGCTCTGGAGTTCTTCCGGAACCACCGGAAGATCAAAGACAAGCTGCAGGTCCTCTACGATGTCGGCCTTGGGTATATCGAACTGGGCCAGTCGGCAACGACTCTTTCAGGCGGTGAAGCGCAGCGCGTCAAGCTGGCTTCCGAACTGCAGAAGAAGCCGACAGGCAAGACGATGTTCGTCCTGGATGAACCGACTACCGGCCTGCATATGGACGACGTCCTGAAACTGATCCGCATCATCGACAGGATCGTGGACAACGGCGATACCGTCGTGGTCATCGAACACAACCTGGACGTGATCAAATGTGCGGACTACATCATCGATCTGGGACCGGACGGAGGAGACAACGGCGGTCAGGTCGTCGCGACCGGAACACCGGAGGAACTCGCCGAAGTTGCCGAGTCCTATACCGGTGTCTATCTGAAGAAAGTATTGGGTGAGAAACATGGCAAATGAAGAACTGAATAAGCGCGTCTATGTACGGCAGATCCGGGATTTCCTCGGTCTGGAACAGCTTGTGGGAAACGATTCTTCCCTGGACCGCTGGGTCATCGCTCCGGACATCAACCGTCCGGGACTGGAACTGTCCGGATATCTGGAATCCAACGATCTGAGAAGGGTGGTTATCCTGGGAACCAAGGAATTCGAGTATATGAGCAAGATGGACTATGCGACGCAGAAACAGCGCTTCGAAGTCATTACCGATTCCTATACTCCGTGCATCATCCTGTCGGAAAGCTTCGGCGATATGCCCGCCTTGCTGGACCTGTGTCGGGAAAAGAACTTTCCGGTCTTCAAGTACTTCGGCAAGACCTATCAGCTCATCGTCGACCTGGTATCCTATCTGTCCGAACAGCTGGCTCCGACAGACAATCTCTACGGCGTCATGATGAACATCTACGGCGTCGGCGTCATGATCGTCGGCAAATCCGGGATCGGTAAATCCGAACTGGCTCTCGATCTGATCACGCATGGACATATGCTGGTAGCGGACGACAGAGTGGATGTAGCCAGAGTCCACACCAGTCTGATCTGCCAGGCTCCTCCGCTCCTGAAACGGATGCTGGAAGTCAGAGGTCTCGGTGTCGTCGATGTCACCAGGATGTTCGGTGCCTATGCCTTTAAAAACAAATGCAATCTGGATTTTGTCATCAAGCTGGTGAGTTTTTCGGAAGCCAAGGAGATCGACCGGCTCAATCCGATGAACAGCCGGATGGATATCCTGGGTCTGGAAAAGCCGATGCTGACGATCCCGATCACCGAAGGCAAGGCCCTGTCGGTCATCATCGAATCGATCGTATCCAACTACCTGCTGAAAAAACTCGGCTATGATTCCAACGAAGCCTTCAAGGAAGAATATCGTCAGGAACTGATCAGAAAGAGTGAAGAGAAATGATACAGTTTTTTCCCAATGAACAGACTTTCATCCTGTTCCGTTTAGGCAGTTTTACCTTGGATATTCGCTGGTATGCCGTACTGATCATGTGCGGTGCCATCCTGGCTTATCATTTCTCCAAGAGAGCCTTCAAGGAAGCGAAATACACACATTTCGATTTCCTGGATTCCCTGTTCATCTATACCCTGTGGATCGGTGTACTGGGTGCCAGACTCTGGTTCTGCGTCTTCTACGATCTATCCTACTATCTCTCCGATCCGATCCGGTTCATCCGGATCTGGGACGGCGGTCTGGCGATCCAGGGAGGCCTCGTATTCGGAGCACTGTTTGCCTGGTACTATTCCCGGAAGAACGGCTATCCGTTTCTGAAGATCGCTGACATGATCCTGCCGAACGTCCTGATCGCTCAGGCGACAGGCAGATGGGGCAATTTCATCAACCGGGAGTGTCACGGCGGAGAAGTCGGCGAAGCCTATTTCAACGGCATTCTTTCTTTCCTGAAAGAGGGGATGTATATCAATGGTCATTACTACGAACCGCTGTTCTTCTATGAATCAATGCTGTGTCTGCTGGGATGGGTGCTGATCTGGTTCGTGCTGAGAAAAAGACAGAACAAGCGCGGGGATCTGGTCTATGCCTACCTGATGTGGTACGGTGTGATCCGTTTCTTCATCGAAGGACGGCGTACAGATTCCCTGTATATCGGTAACCTCAAGATGGCACAGCTGACTTCGGTCGTCTTCGTCCTGATCGGCGTTCTGGGCTATCTGGGCATTCTGGACAGACTGATGATCCCACAGAAGCCGACGCTGATGTTCGACCTCGACGGGACCCTGGCGGATACCCGCGAAGGCATCCAGGAAGCGTTCAAGGCTCTGTTCGAACAGTTCTCCGACGTCTCCCTGTATACCGATGAGGTGCGTGGGGAAGTCATCGGTCCGGCACTCCGGGACATGTTTGCGAAATACTTCCCGGGGATCGATTACGATACCCTCTACAAAGTCTACCGGGCCAGACAGATCGAAGTCTCGAAGGTCACGAACCATCCGACTCTCCACAGCGACGAAGTGCTACGGAAACTTCATGAGGAAGGATACAAGATCGGTATCATCTCGACCCGTTCCCATCAGGGGATCGAAGAGATCCTGGAATCCTTCGGACTCAGGGATTGCGTCGATGATATCTGCGGACTCAAGGACGTTGAAAAGATCAAGCCGGATCCGGAAGGAATCATCCGGATGATCGAATCCCACAAGTGGAACAAGGACTGCGTCATGGTCGGGGATTCCCTGATGGACATGCAATGCGGAAACAACTACGGAGCCTACACGGTCGCCTACATCTACGATCCGAAGAGGAAAGAAGAGCTGACCGCAAACTCCAATGCCGCGATTACGGACATGGCGGAACTTCTGCCGATCCTGGAAAAGAAGACGAGTTTCACTTTCAATGAAAAATAAAAAAAGCTGCCTAGGCAGCTTTTTCTATTTCATCTCTGACTTCCTTGAAGCATTTCACGATGAAGTCGATATCTTCTTTCGTATGGGCCGCAGACAGCTGGGTCCGGATCCTTGCCTTTCCTTTCGGAACGACCGGATAGGAGAAGGCGACGACATAGACACCTTTTTCCATCATCCTGCGGGCATATTCCCCGGCAAGATTCTCGTCATACAGCATTACCGGTACGATCGGATGGGTGCTTTCGATGATGTCAAAGCCGTTTTCTTTCAGCAGGGAACGGTAGTAGACCGTCATCTCTTCCAGATGTTCCTTGAGGGAACTGCTGTGTTCGAGAAGATCGAAGAGACGGATGCTGGCACCGACGATCGCCGGAGCGAGGGTATTGGAGAACAGGTAAGGTCTGCTTCTCTGTCTCAGGAGGTCGATGATCTCTTTCCTTCCGGAAGTATAACCGCCGCTGGCTCCGCCTAGGGCCTTTCCCAGAGTTCCCGTAATGACGTCGACTCTTCCTTCGACACCGTTGTATTCCACACTTCCGCGCCCGTGTTCGCCGATGAAACCGACCGCGTGAGAATCATCCACCATGACCAGAGCGGAATACTTGTCTGCCAGATCGCAGATCCCTTTCAGATTGGCGATGATGCCATCCATCGAGAAGACGCCGTCGGTGGCGATCATCTTGATCCTGGCGCCGTTTCTGTCCGCCTCGATCAGCTGTTTCTCCAGATCGGTCATGTCGTTGTTGCGGTAGCGGTATCTTTTTGCCTTGCACAGACGAACACCGTCGATGATGGAAGCGTGATTGAGTTCATCGGAGATGATCGCATCCTCTTCCGTCAGCAGCGTCTCGAACAGTCCGCCGTTGGCATCGAAGCAGGAGGAATACAGGATCGTATCCTCTGTCTGCAGGAAAGCGGAGATCTTGCGTTCCAGCTGTTTATGGATGTCCTGCGTTCCGCAGATGAACCTTACGGAAGCCAGTCCGTAACCTTTTTCATCATAGGTCTTCTTGGCAGCTTCGATCAGTTCCGGAGAATCCGCCAGACCGAGGTAGTTGTTGGCACACATGTTGAGCAGTTTCCTTCCGTCTTCCATGGTGACGTAGGCTCCCTGGGCGGATACGAAAGGGGCTTCCCCCTTGAACAATCCGGCCTTTCTGATGCCTTCGACGGTATCGGCGTAGTGTTTCAATGTCTCTTTTCTGTTCATAGCTGTTCCACCTTGTCTATATTCGTCCAATCCAGTATGACTTTTCCCGACTGTCCTGACAGCATCGCATCGAAGCCTTTCTGATAGTCGGTGATATCGAATCTGTGGGTGATGATCTTCGAGATATCGAGTCCCGCTTCGATCATCGTCGTCATCTTGTACCAGGTATCCCAGACCTTGCGGCCGTAGATGCCTTTGAGGTTGAGACCGGAGAAGATGATCTTTTCCATATCGACCGTCGTATCGTCAGGCAGCAGGCCCAGCAAGGCGATGTTGCCGCCGTTCTTCATATTGTGGATCATCTGATCCAGGGCTGCCGGCGCACCGGACATCTCGAGTCCGACGTCGAATCCTTCCGTCATGCCCAGTTCTTTCATAACGTCTTCCAGTTTTTCGTTTTTCAGGTTGACGGTCCTGGTGGCGCCCATGGTCTTGGCCAGATCCAGCCGGTAATCGTTGAAATCGGTCACGACGACGTGTCTGGCTCCGGAGAATTTGACGATGGCCGCTGCCATGGAACCGATCGGTCCGGCTCCGGTGATCAGAACGTCTTCACCCAGTACATCGTATGTCAGAGCTGTGTGCGTCGCATTTCCGAACGGATCGAAGATGGCGTAGAGTTCCTCGTCGATGTTCTTCCTGGTCTTCCACACGTTGACGTAAGGAATGACCAGATACTCCGCGAAGGCGCCGTTTCTGTTAACGCCTACGCCTTTGGCATTGCGGCAGTTCTCCCTGTGTCCTTCCAGACAGTTGCGGCATTTTCCGCAGGTGATGTGTCCTTCTCCGGAAACGATATCACCCGGTTTGAAGCCTCTGGCTCCCGGTCCGGTCTCGACGACTTCACCGACGTATTCGTGTCCGATGGTCAGACCCGGTACGATGGTCTTCTGTGCCCATTTGTTCCATTGATAGATGTGCACATCGGTACCGCAGATCGCCGTTTTTTTGATCCTGATCTTGACGTCGTTGTAACCGACTTCGGGGATCGGGACCCGTTTCGCCCAGATTCCGACTTCGGGTTTTTCCTTCACCAAAGCCCACATTTCATTATTGTTCATTCGTTATCCTCTTTCAAAGATTCTTTCCTTTTTCATTATAATACAGAAAAACAAGTCAAGAAGGCTTTACGGATCTTTTTCAATTTGAAGTTCACATCATCCGGGATTTGAGTATAATAAAAAAGAAAAACAGGAGGATATTATGGTTACAGTACTGAATCACCCGCTCATCACACACAAACTTGCATATATGCGTATGGAAGAGACCGGACACAAGGATTTCCGGGAGAATCTGGATGAGATCGCTTCTCTGATGGCTTACGAAGTATGCCGCGACCTGCCGATGAAGGACGTGCACATCACGACACCGATGGGTCCCTGTGACACGAAAATGATGGATACGGAAGTGATTCTGGTCCCGATCCTGCGCGCCGGAATGGGTCTGGTCAACGGAATCATGGATCTGATCCCGACCGCAAAAGTCGGTTTCATCGGTCTCTACCGCGATGAAGAAACGCTTCAGCCGGTCGAATACTTCGCCAAGTTCCCGAAAGAACTGCCGGATGGTGTCGTACTGGTACTGGATCCGATGCTGGCAACGGGCGGAAGCGCCATTGCCGCTGTCGACATGATCAAGAAACGCGGTGCCAAGAATATCCGCATGGTATCCCTGGTCGGTGCTCCGGAAGGCGTCAAGGCCTTTACGGAAAAACATCCGGATGTGGATCTCTATCTGGCTGCTCTGGATGACCATCTCAACGAGATCGGTTATATCGTTCCGGGTCTGGGTGATGCCGGAGACAGAATCTACGGTACAAAATAACCTCTATAAACAGAAGAGGACTTTACGGGTCTGAACCGTAAAGTCCTTTTTCATGTCCGAATGTGTTCCCGACATCCGACGTTTTCGTGTTTGAACACAAAGATATTCAAAACTGAATGAGCCTCGATTTGCATTTATGGAATATACTTTTATTGGAGGAATACTGAGATGAAAAAGAATGTATGTGTCATTACCGGCGGCGGAAGCGGCATGGGCCTGGAAGCAGCCAAATACATGCCGAAAGACAAGGTCATCGTCGTTGCCGGAAGAACGGTAAAGAAGCTTGAAAAAGCCGTTGAAGAATTAAAGAACCTGGGTTATGAAGCCTACGGTCATGCCGTAGATACGGGAAATAGAGAGAGCGTTAGAGAACTGGCAGAATACGCGGCTTCTCTTGGTGAGATCAAGAACGTCATCAATGCGGCAGGCATGTCTCCTGCCCAGACCGACGGACAGACTCTGCTGCGGATCAATGCCTTGGGGACGGTCTATGTCAATGAAGAGTTCTCGAAACTCATGAATCCGGGCAGTGTCATCGTCGATGTCTCATCCAATTCCGCTTATTCGCTGCCTTCCTTCATTATTCCGAAGAAGGCTTATCCGCTGGCAGAGACTGACGAGGAAGCCTTCATGCAGAAGATCCTGAAGAGGGCGAATATCGCCAAAGGCGATTATCAGCGTTCCGGTTTCGCTTACGCGATGTCCAAGAACTTCGTTTGCTGGTATGCGAAGAAATGCGCCTTCGAGTACGGAAAGAAGGGGATCCGTGTCGTTTCCCTCTCACCGGGTCTCATCGCAACGGACATGGGCAACGCGGAAAAGGAAAACGGCGGCTATCTGATCGGTTTTGCAGCAGAAGAGAGGATGGGAAAGCCGGAAGAACTCGGCTATGCCCTGGCAACGGTCGCAGACGAAAGAAACGGCTATCTTGCCGGTGTCGATGTTCTGTGCGACGGCGGAAGCACGAACGGACAGAAAGAATTCAAGAAAAAGAAATAGTGATAAAAGTCTTCCCGGACGGGAAGGCTTTTTCTATATTCGATCTGTTTTTATGAATCGTTTCAATTTGATATAGAATAGAATCGTAAGCTTAATGAAACGATCAGCCGAAAGCCGATAAACATGAAGAACATTACTCTGGAAACATCATTGGGAACCTTTCTGGGCAACGAAAATGAATCTGCCTATGAGTTTTTGGGTATTCCATATGCCAAAGCGGAGCGCTTTGAATACAGCGAGAGGATCGATAGTTATGACGGACTCTTTGATGCGACGCAGATGGGATATGCCTGCCCGCAATACAGACAGTATCATCCGCATCTGGAAAGTCCCGAACGTCTGTTCTACTACAGGGAATTCCGGGAAGGGATCGAATTCCGATATGACGAAGACTGCCTGAATCTGAACATCTACGCTCCCAAAGAGGCGAAGAAGTGCCCGGTCGTTCTCTTTTTCCATGGGGGAGGATTCAATTCCGGATCCAACAGCGAAGAGCCGTTCCGGGGATATGAACTTGCGAGACGGGGGATCCTTACCGTCTTCGCCAACTACAGAGTTGGCATTCTGGGTTATTTCTGCCATGAAGAGATTGAAAAGAAGTATCACCGCAACGGAAACTTCGGTCTAGACGATCAGCTGCAGGCCATCCGCTGGGTAAAGGATCACATCGGAGAATTCGGCGGTGACAGGGAAAACATCACGATCATGGGGCAGAGCGCCGGAGCTATATCCGTCCAGTATCACTGTCTCAACCACGACAATGAAGGCCTTTTTCAAAGGGCAGCAATGATGTCCGGAGGAGGGATGTTTCCGAAGTTCGCTCTTCCCAGAAAGGCGGAAGAGACGTACGGCTATTGGCGGGAAATGATGGATCTTGCGGGATGCAAAGACTTTGAGGAGTTCAGGAATGCCGATCTCAAAACGATCCACGACGCCTATGAAGAGATCAAAAAGAGAAGAAAAGACTGCATCTACAACATGATGCCGGTCGTGGACGGATATCTTCTGAAAGACAGAATCGAGAAACTGATCAACGATCCTTTAAAGGTAGACTACCTGCTTGGATATACCGGAAACGACATGTATGCGCCGGTCATGGCTTACATCGGGAATCGCTTCGCCAAAGACAACGGAGCCTACGTCTATTTCTTCGATATCGACCTGCCGGGAGATGCCAACGGTTCCTTCCATTCCAGTGATCTGCGGTACATGTTCGGACGGCTGGAGACTTCCTGGCGTCCGTTCCGGGAAAGAGACAGGGAAGTATCGGGACAGATGTGCGATTATCTGGCAAATTTCTGTAAGAATGGAGATCCTAACGGAAAATCGCTTCCTGTCTGGCAGAAAACAGACGGTAAAAACCATAAGGTGCTGCGCTTTGGCCTGAAGGAGACAAAGATGGGAAGATCGTCCTATTTCAGGCTGCTGATGAATATGCTGAGAAAAGGAGAACCTAAGGCATGAAGTTCGATCATAGATTCAGACTGCATTCCGCCGACGAACATACCCGCATCTACGAATGCGATGGCATCACGATGCGCATCGATTTCATCAGGAACATGTTCCGGGTCTCACTGATCAGAAACGGAGATCTTCTGCCGACCTTCAGTATCGATCCTGGTCACAAGGGACAAAAGATCCAGGGAAGAGACAAATTGTCCCTGGAAGGTTTTGAGTTGTGTTCCCCGGAGATTCTCGAAGACGAGGATACTGTCCGTTTCAGCCACTGCGGCTGTGATTTCAAGATAGAACTGCGCAATTTCCACATCACTATATGCAATGATTCAGGGATCCTCTATCAGGACAGAAACGGTCTGGCTTACAACTTTACAGGTGAACTGGGAGATGGTTCGGTCCACTATACCCGAAGGGAAGAGGACCAGCGTATCTACGGTCTGGGAGACAAGGCCGGATCCGTCGACAAGAACCATCAGAGGTATAAACTCGGCACGAACGATTCCATGGGTTACAAAGCCGAATACAGCGATCCGCTGTACAAACATCTCCCGTTCTATATCTGTGAAAACAAGGCCGGAAGCTACGGTATCTATTACGATACCTACAGCGACGGTGAGATCGATTTCGGAAAGGAACACGACAACTACTACGAACCGTTCAATTCGATCCGCTACGAGGAAGAAAACATGGTGTTCTATCTCCTTTTCGGAACCGTCAGCGAGATACTCAGCAGATTCATCCATATGACCGGAGGGATCGGCAGAGTGCCGGAATGGGCTTTCCGCTACTGCGGTTCCACGATGGAATACACGGATGCGCCGGATGCGGACAGACGTCTCAGATCCTTTGTAGAACAATGCGAGGAAAGCGGGATCAAGGCCGGAGGTTTCTATCTTTCGAGCGGTTACACGCAGATCGGTGAAAAACGCTACGTATTCCACTGGAATGAAGACAAGATCCCTGATCCGAAAGGACTCTCAGAATACTTCAAAAACAAGGGAATGCAGATCATCCCTAATGTCAAACCGGCATTCCTGGATGATCATCCGCTTTATGAATACATCGCCGGAAACGGTTGGTTCCTGCATTATCCCGACGGAACACCTGCCCGGTTCCCATTCTGGGGAGGAAACGCCAGCTATCTGGACTTCACCAATCCCGAAGCCTATGCGTTCTGGAAAAAATGTGTGAAAGAGACGCTCGTCGATCGGGGATTTGTAAACATCTGGAATGACAACAACGAATACGACATCCACGACAGGGAAGTCTATGCCCACGGTTTCGGGAAGGAAGTTCCTGCCCGTCTGATCAAGCCTCTGTTTTCCTATCTGATGGCCAAAGCCAGCAGGGAAGCTTCAGAAGAAGTGAACGAAACACCTTTCAACGTCACCCGTTGTGCCATTGCGGGAAGTCAGGCCATCGCTACGACCTGGACCGGAGACAACTATACCGATTTCCGGGAACTGCGATATAACCACTTTCAGGCCATGACCATGTCTCTGTCCGGATTCTGTTTCTTTGGACCGGATATCGGCGGTTTCTCGGGACCGAAGCCAAGCAGGGAACTGTTCATGCGCTGGCTTCAGTACGGCATCTTTCTTCCCAGATTCGTTCTTCATTCCTGGAAACCGGGGGAAGAATCGACCATGCCATGGCTGTATCCGGATCTGATGGATGAAGTAAGAAGGATCTTTGATCTGAGAGAAAAACTGATACCTTATCTTACGAAACAGATGGAAAGATGCATCGAAAACGATCTTCCGCTGATCACGCCCGTCTTCCTGAAAGATGGAGACTATGACAGGGAATCTGATTGCTTCATGTGCGGTGATCGTATCCTGGTCTGTCCGATCTTCGATGAAGGTGTCACGCAGATCGATATCGTTCTGCCAAGAAGTGAAAAAGGTTTCCGTTTGAGAGGGGAAGGCCCTGTACTTCCGGGTGAAACGGATATCGAAGTGAGTTGTTCGATCAGAGACCTGCCGGTTTGGTTCACAGAAGAGAGATAACATATTACAATGAGAATAGATTTTGCTTTAGGGGGATAATCATTCATGAAAGAAAAGAAGAACGGTCTGACCTTGAAACAGAAGATCGGCTACGGTCTTGGTGATGCCGGCGGCGTCATGACCTTCGCTTTGATGAGCAGCACTTTTTCCATGTACTGCACGGATGCACTGGGGATCTCTCCGGGAACGATCGGCATTCTGCTGCTGATCTGGAACATCTGGGATTTTATCAACGATCCGCTGATGGGCGCCTATATCGACAAGGCCTTTGCGCGAAGCACCAATCCGAAAGGGAAATTCCGTCCCTGGATATTGCGGTCCACACCATTGCTGTGCATCACTTTCATCGCTCTGTGGTCTGTACCGAGCCTGTTTGAAGGACTTGCGAGACTCTGCTTCCTATTCGGTCTGAAGATCCTCTATGAGGGATCCTACACCATGTTCAATATCCCGATGGGCTCCTTGCTTTCGGCTATGGCGGATACCGATGAAGACAGAGCAGCTCTTTCTTCCGCAAGAGGGATCGGCAGTGCCGGAGCTACGTTGATCTCACTGTTCATCATGCCGCTGTTTCTGAAGAAATACGGAGAAAGCAATGCGATGGGCTACGCAATCGGAGCGGCTGTCTGTGCCCTGATCGGCTTTGCAATGTGCATGGCCCATTATGCGATGACGGAAGAACGCGTCGATACGGGAACACGTGCGGAAGATACCGACAATATCAAGGTGACGGACATCCTGGAAGTTCTTAAGGTCAACCGTCCTTTCATAGCCCTGTGCGTTCACGGTCTCTTCATCTGCACGATGCAGTATGTCGGCAACACTCTCAGCAACTACATGTATTCGGATGTCCTGGGCGACATCTCGATCGCCAGTTACGGAACTCTGCTGAGTGCACCGGCAATGATCATCATCTTCATTACAGGCCCGCTCATCGCTAGGAAGTTCGGTTTGGAAAAACTGATCCGTTACGGCCTTCTGATCAGCTGCGTCATGTATGTGGCGCTGTTCGCTGCAATGATGCTGATCAACATCAGTCCATGGGTCTATGCGGTCTTAAGCAATACAGCCATGGGATTCGCTTTCATCTCCATCTACATGCAGTGGGGACTTCTGGGTGAAGCGATCGACTACAATGAGATGATCACCGGAAAACGGACAGAAGGATCGATCTACGGTACCTTCAATCTCAGCCGCAGAGTCGGTCAGACCATCGGCAACTCCGCAGCGATGCTTCTGCTGGGAATGGTCGGCTACAATGGTGCACTGGCTGTTCAGTCGGTAGCTACTCTCAACGGCATCAAGGCTCTGTGTGTCCTTTTGCCGGGTATCCTGGTGCTGGGATCCTGGGCGGCATTCAAGTTTCTTTGGAACATGGATGATGAGATGCGCGCAAAAGTGGATGCATACAAGGCTGAAAAAAAAGAAAACGTTTAGAGGCTTAAGTCTGAATCTGATCAAGAGACCGGAAGGAACCGGTCTCTTTTTGATTTATGAAAGATCATCTGTCATCCTTATTCAGGGTTTTATGAGTAAAATAGACATATGGAAAAAGACCGTTCTTCGATCATTGGTCAGGATTTTACTCTCGGATCGCTCCTGCGTTTTGCGCTTCCGGGTCTTTTGACCAATCTGACCACGAGACTGTTCGAAACGCTGGATGATGCACTTTTCGTTTCACGTTTTGTCGGACAGAATGCCCTGGCGGGGATCAAGATCCTGATGCCGATCGACGGCCTGGTCTTCGCACTTTCACATATCTTCGGTCTGGGTGCCAGCACCTATGCGGCAACGCAGATGGGAAGGGGAAGAAAGGAAGAAGCCAGCAATATCTTTACGAAGATCATCCTTCTGTCGCTTGCGGTCGGAACGCTCTTCTCCGCAATGATGCTGGCATTCGATGACAAGATCCTCCGCTTTCTTGGCGCTGACAGTCAGATCATCGGATATACGGAGACCTATGTGGCGATCACGTTCCTGGCCTTGCCATTCAAACTGGCATCGATGAGTTTTGGGGCCTTCTATTCTGCAGCCGGCAAGCCGTCGATGGGCTTGTTCAACAGCGTTCTTTCCGGTGCGATCAACGTCGTTACGGATTACCTGACGATCGTCGTGCTGGGAAAAGGGGTTGCCGGTGCAGGCATCGCAACAGCGCTGGGCTTTCTCGCCAATTTCATCGTAGGCGTCGTTTTCTACTTCACCCACAAGGATGCGGACATCCGCTTCGTTCTGCCTGACGGTCCTTATCTGCGTACATTGCTTGAATCCGCCCGGTATGCCATCTCGCAGATCACCAATGCGCTGACGATGTCCATGACGATGTTTGTCGTCAACCGGACGATCCTGTTCTATCTGGGAACGGATGGGATCGCTGCCAGAGCGATCGTCAACGATCTCCGGCAGATCCTGAACGCGGCATTCATCGGTTATGCGGCGACGGTCTCGCCGATCATCGCCTTCAATTACGGTGCGGGACGGCCGAAGATGCTGAAGAAGGTGCTGATGATCAATCTGAAAGTCTGGTTCTTCGGATGCCTGGGGATGACGATCCTGGGCCAGTCCCTGAAACGTCCGCTGATCGGACTGTTCATGAACCCGGAGACCTATACGCAAGCCTTCTATGATCTGACCTATTACGGATTGAGCGTGGAACTGTTTGCACCGATCTTTACGGCCGGATGCATCATGATCAACCGCGTCTTCGTCTCTCTGCGTGCACAGAAGACGGCGACGGCTCTCTCCATACTGCGGAATATCGTGTTCCGTCTTTCGACGATCTTCCTGCTGCCGCGGGTCTTCGGACCGATGGGGATCTGGTATTGCTTCCCGGTTTCGGAAGCGCTGGGCTTCTCCTGTGCGGCTTATGCGATCGTGAAGAATGCCGACAACTACGGTTACGGCCCCAGTGGCGTGGCTTATCTGATCCCGGAAAGAAAAGACGAAGAAACGACACAGATTCAGGCATGAAGACAGTATCGGTTTAGTTAACGGAGAAATATGAAATAAGAATGACATTCAGACAGGAGACAGAAATGGAAAAATTCAAGGATCTGGAATATGTCCGTCCTTCCTTCGAAGAGACGGAGAAAGAAATCTATGGGGCATTGAAGGAATTCGATGAGGCAGCCGACTATGAGACCGCAAAGAAGGCTCTGTTCCGGAAGCAGGCGATCGCCGACGAATTCCGGACGATGGCCTCGATCGCTCACATCCGTCACGATATCGACATGGCCGACCCTTTCTATGACGAAGAGGTGCACTATTTGAACGCAACGGCGCCGAAACTCATGGTCGTCATGAAACGGTTCAACGAAACGCTTGCGGGCTCTAAATTCAGAGCGGATTTTGAAAAGGAGTTCGGCTCTCAGCTGTTCAAGCTGCTGGATGCGGATATCCGCACCAACAGCAGCGAGGTCATCGAAGAGAGAGTCGAAGAAGCTTCACTGGTCAATGAATACTCCAAGATCGCCGCCTCCTGTAAGACGTTCTTCCGCGGCGAAGAGTGCAACTTCTACGGTCTTTTGAAGCACATGCTGTCGACGGACCGCAACGAGAGAAAAGAAGCCCTGGAAAGCTGGGCCGGCTTATATGAATCCGTGTCCGATCAGCTTGACGACGTCTATGGCCGCTTATGTGCCGTACGCCGGAAGATCGCCGACAAACTCGGCTTTCCGAACTACATCGATCTTGCCTATCTTTCCCGTCACCGCTTCGACTATACGCCAAAAGACATCGAACGCTTCCGCAAGGCTGTCGTTTCCTATATCGTACCGGTCGCAAAGCAGATCCATGAGGAACAGAGGAAGAGACTCGGCCTCGAGAAACTGGAATACTACGACGAGCAGCTGTTCTT
>JAEEGL015382845.1_pt1 | contig 30713 bp, 24 predicted proteins | sample 9134231 | NCBI WGS metagenome assembly JAEEGL01 (sample SAMN16246548, study PRJNA631951) | gut metagenome | biome: gut microbiome; feature: rumen; material: fiber-attached | host: Bos | place: Iran: Karaj | collected 2018-10 | reverse complement strand
TCTCGTCTTGAAGAACGCTATAAAGATAATAAAAATGTTGAATGGGATTATGAACGCCAGAATATATTCAGCTTAAAGAAAGCTGACGTAATGATTTCGGATTTTTCTGGAATTATTTTTGACTATACATTCCTTTGTGATAAGCCTGTCATGTATGTAAGTGATAAAATTGATTTAAGGCCTTACGATGCATATGATCTTGGCGATAAAAAGTTATGGCAGTATGAAAGCCTTGAGAAATTCGGTAAAAAACTGGATGAAAAAGACTTTGCTGATATAAAAGAAGTTATAAAGAATATGAGTGACAGCAGAGAACTTGCAGATGCCCGTGCTAAAGCAAAGGCAGAAGCATGGATGCATATCGGAGAAGCTGGTAAACGCATAGTAGACTTTATGGTGCAAACAATGGATAATAAATAAATACAGGAGATATAACTGATGAAAACTGTTTACCTTGGAATTACAGGAGATATTATTCACCCTGGAATCATCAATATCATTAACGAAGGTGCAAAACTTGGAGAACTTACAGTAGGTCTTTTGACAGACAGCGCAATCGTTTCTCATAAGCGTCTTCCTTACCTTACATATGACCAGAGAAAGACTGTCGTAGAAAATATAAAGGGCGTTGCAAAGGTTGTTCCGCAGGAAGACTGGAGCTATGTTCCTAACCTTAAAAAATTAAAACCGGATTATATCATTCATGGTGATGACTGGAAGACAAATTATCTTAACCACATCCGTGACGAAGTTTTTGAAGTAATGAAAGAGTGGGGTGGCCAGGTTGTAGAAATCCCTTATACTCAGGGAATCAATTCTACTGCCCTTGCAGAAAACGCATCGAGCATCGGAACAACTCCTGATGTACGTCGTGCAACTTTACGCCGCCTCATCGCTGCAAAACCCATTGTTCGTATCATGGAAGCTCACAGCGGTTTGAGCGGACTTATCGTTGAAAATGCAGAAATCGAAAAGGAAGACGGAATCCATCGCTTTGACGGAATGTGGTCTTCTTCTTTGACAGATTCAACTTCAAAAGGAAAACCGGATATCGAAGCTGTAGACCTTACGACTCGTATGCAGTCTCTTACAGATATTCTTGAATGTACAACAAAGCCAATCATTTATGACGGTGACACAGGTGATATTCCTGAACACTTTGTATTTACGGTTCGTACTCTTGAACGTAACGGTGTAAGTGCTGTTATCATCGAAGATAAAAAAGGTCTTAAAAAGAATTCTCTTTTTGGAACAGAAGCTAAACAGGTTCTTGCAACAGAAGAAGAGTTCTGTGAAAAAATCGCTGCAGGTAAAAAAGCTCAGGTTACAAAAGACTTTATGATTATTGCCCGCATCGAAGAAATTATTGCAGGTTATACAGTTGACGAAGCAATTGCAAAAGCATTTGCTGCAGTTAAAGCAGGTGCTGACGGAGTTATGATTCATTCTAAAGATAAAAGCGGAATGGATATTAAAGAGTTCTGTCAGAAGTTCCGTGCTGAATACAAGAATATCCCGATTGTTCTTGTTCCGACAACATACAATCAGTTTACAGAAAAAGAACTCGCTGAATGGGGTGCAAACATAATTATTTATGCAAACCACATGCTCCGTGCAAGTTATCCTGCAATGAAAAAATGTGCAGAAAAAATTCTTGAAGCAGAGCGCAGCTTAGAAGTTAATGACATCTGTATGCCGATAAAAGAAATTTTGGAACTTATTCCGGGGACAAAATAATGATTAGACCATCTTACTTTTACGATTTATTGATTAAAAACGGAACTGATTTTTTTGCCGGAGTTCCGGATTCACTTTTAAAAAATCTCTGTGCTTATATTACAGATAATGCTCCTGCAGAAAATCATATTATTTCTGCAAACGAAGGAAGCGCAACAGGTCTTGCAACAGGTTATCATCTTGCAACAGGTAAGATTCCGATGATTTACATGCAGAACTCTGGAGAGGGAAACATGATAAACCCTCTCATGTCTATTGCAGATCCTGATGTTTATTCAATTCCGATGCTTATTGTAATTGGATGGCGTGGAGAACCTGGAGTTCATGACGAACCGCAGCATGTAAAGCAGGGTAAAGTAACATGTGAACTTCTCGATGCCATGAAAGTTCCGTATGAAGTATTGAGTGACAACGAAGCAGAGCTTCCTTCTCAATTTGAAAAAGCTTACAAATATATAAAAGAAAATAATGCGCAGTATGCTTTTGTAATCAGAAAAGGAACTTTTGATGATTATACTTTAAAAAATAATATTCCGGTTTCGGGAAATATGAGTCGTGAGCAGGCAATCGAAAAAATCATGCTTGCAGCAGATGACAAAACTGCTTTTGTTTCTACAACGGGTATGATAAGCCGCGAACTTTATGAACTTCGTGACAAATATAATATGGGACATGACAGAGACTTTCTTACAGTCGGTGGAATGGGACATGCAAGCCAGATTGCTCTTTCGATTGCAATGCAGAAAAAAGACCGCACAGTATTCTGTGTAGATGGAGACGGTGCAAGCATCATGCAGATGGGCGGAATGGCAACTATAGGAGCCAGGCGTCCTTCTAATTATGTTCACTTTGTTTTAAATAATGGAGCGCATGATTCTGTCGGCGGGCAGCCTACTGTCGGCCGTGAAATAGATCTCTGTAAAATTGCGCAAGGATGCGGCTACGAAAATGTAATTAAAGTAAGCACTCTTGAAGAGCTGGACGCTGTTTTAAAACAGGAAGACACAAAACAAAAACTTACTTTCATTGAAGTTCTTGTTACAAAAGGTGCAAGAAAAGATCTTGGACGACCTAAGTCAACTCCTGTAGAAAATAAAAACGCTTTGATGAAATTTTTAAAATAAAATATTTTTTGTGAGGACAACATGATTAAACAGGCAGTAATTGCGGCAGGTGGATTAGGAAGCCGCTTTGGAAACAGAACAAAAGAAATGCCGAAAGGTTTTATCGAAATCGATGGCGTTGCAATGGTGGAGCGCTCGGTGCAGAAACTTATTGCAGCCGGAATTGAAGAAATCATAATCGGAACAGGCCACTGCTCGGAATATTATGATGAACTTGCAAAAAAATATCACGTGATTAAAACATTAAGAAATGACAATTATGCAAATACAAGCAGCATGGGAACTCTTGCCGTATGTGCTCCGCTTGTTAAAGGTGATTTTATCCTTCTTGAAAGCGATCTGATTTACGATGCTGTCGGACTTAAGGTTTTAATTAACGATGAAAGAAATAATGTAATTCTTGCAAGCGGAAAATCTAACAGTCATGACGAAGTTTATCTTGATGCAGATGAAGACGGTGTTCTTTTTGAAGTAAGTAAAGATAAGAGTATAATTCCGGATCCTGCAGGTGAGCTTGTCGGAATTACAAAAATAAGCAAGTCTTGCCTTGATAAGATGGTTTCTTATTACAACAGCGATTCATCTTTGATTAAGCTTGACTACGAAAACGCGCTCAAATATGTTTCTACAAAAATGGATGAGCCTGTTTACGTTCATAAGGTTGAATATTATGCATGGACAGAAATTGATGACGAATCAATGCTTGAACGTGCAGAAAAAGAAATATGGCCACGCATTAAAGAAAACGAATCTCTTCTTGCAATTCGTCGTGAAGTTCTTTTAAATCCTGGGCCTTCTACAACAACTGACAGCGTAAAATACGCGCAGGTAGTTGCAGATATCTGTCCTCGTGAGCTTGAATTTGGAAACCTTATGGAAGAAGTTGCAGAAGGGCTTACAGAGGTTTGTGCAGATAAAAAAGATTATATAACAGTAATGTTCGGCTGTTCTGGAACTGGAGCAGATGAAGCAATGGTAAGTTCTTGTGTTCCGCCGGATGGAAAGCTTTTAGTTGTTGATAACGGATCGTACGGTGCGCGTCTTGCAAAGATTGCAAGTGTATACGGCATTGATATGGACGTATTTAAATCTTCAACTTATGAGCCGATAGACATTGCTGCTCTTGAAAAACAGATGCAGGCAAAAAAATATACTACATTTGCAATCGTATATCACGAAACTACGACAGGACTTTTAAATGATCTTGCAACAATCTGCCCTATGGCAAAAAAATACGGTATGACTACAATATGTGATATCGTAAGTGCTTACGGTGGAATGCCTATCGATCTTGGAAAGCTTGGTATTGATTTTGCAACAAGTACTTCAAACAAGCACATCGGTGGTATGGCAGGTGTTGGTTTTGTAGTATGTAAACGCGATGAACTTCTTAAGCAGAAAGACTGGCCTATGAGAAACTATTATTTAAATCTTTATGACCAGTATAAATACTTCCTCGAAACAAAGCAGACTCGTTTTACACCGCCTGTTCAGACATTCTATGCATTGCGTCAGGCAATCATCGAAACAAAAGTAGAAACAATCGAAAAACGTTTTGAACGCTTTACCGCATGCTGGGAAATTCTTGTTAAAGCACTGGATGAAATCGGACTCAAGATGCTCGTTGATAGAAAGTATCAGAGCCATTTTATTACTGCAATTTTAATTCCAGAGACACCAAAATATAATTTTAATGAACTTCATGATTATGCGCGCTCATTTGGATTTACAATTTATCCTGGAAAGCTCGGAAATATCGATACATTCAGAATTGCAAATATGGGTGACATAAAACCAGAAGAGATGACACATTTTACATGTGTTCTTCGTGATTATATGCATTCAATCGGGGTGTGCTAAATAAAGAAGCCGGAACTTTTTAAGTCCGGCTTTTTTTCTTTCCTAATTAGCTCTCTGAATGTATGTAGTTCTTGGTCTTAATGTAATTTCTACACGTCGGTTTACGGCACGGCCTTCTGGAGTTGTGTTGTCGCCGCCAGGAGCCGGAACTGTTGCACCATATCCTCTGTATGAGAATAATTCCTGAGGTATTCCTTCTTTAACAAGCGCATTGATAATCGTTACTGCGCGGTCTTTCGAAAGATTCATCTGGTTTACAGGTTGTCCGATATCTGCAGTATGTCCGCCTACGAAAATCGTAAATGCATTATAACTTAGTGCTTCTTTAAGAAGATTTGCACATTCCTTGATTCTTGGTAATTCTTCTGGAAGAAGGTTAGGACTATCTGGAATAAATTTTAAGTTGTAAAGAAATTTAATTACATACTCATTAACTATGATTGCGTCCGGTCCGATTACCTGAGGAACTGGATAAAGTTTTATTTTTTCAATTGCAGTGTAATATGGTTCATCTTTAAGTGGAGCAGCAACATTATATACAAGCTGTTCTTTATCAAGAAGAATGACGATTTTCCCCTGACGAAGAAGTTCGAGATTATCATTAAGACATATGATTCTTAATGCATCTTCTTTTTTAATTACTATATCACTTCTGTTGTCGCCGAAAGATTCTGCTGCAAGAATATGAAGCGGATTGTTTCCTACGATATTTTTGTAGCGGCTTTCATCATCAGAATAATCATAGTGACAGATTCCCATTTTTTTTACACAAGAAGGTTCAACCATATTCTTTTCGAAAATCAAATCCATTTCATCAGTAAAGATGCGCGGGAAAAAACATGGAGAAACTTCTTCTTTCATAAATTCTCCATGAACAGGAATTTTACCGCGTGCATCAATTATTATGCCGGAATATTTTCTTGTAGAAACCTGGTCAATCGGTTTACCGAGTTTGTACGGAACTGAATGTTTTACAAACAGTGAACTTATTTTAGTAAGTTCAATTGTATGATTTGTATTGAATACAGATGAATCCTGTTTAAAATAACCCATCGTGCATTTTGAATTTGAAATTATCTGTGTTAAATCGTGATATGTTATTTCTTCATCAACGACAAGGTCACAGATTTTTCTGGTTGAATCTACATTAAGCGTCAAAAGAGGATCTTTTACAAGATCAGGGACACGTGTATTTATGAGGTTTATAGCAGTCTGTTTTCCAGAAGGCATTAAAATGTCTGTCTTGTCTATATCAAGATTTATGTTTGACTTAAATTCCTGAGTCGTCCAGTTTACCCTTGAAGTTGATTCAAGAAGCGAAACCTGGCAGAAAGCTGCAGTAGTCATAAAGAGAGTAGTGATTAAAAATAAAGACTTTTTCATAAAATACCTCATAAAACCTTATCTCTGTTCTATTATCGGCTTAATAAATTTAATAGTTTATAGTAGAAATGATGAGATTTTGTAAAAGAATGTCATGCGCCGAGCGTGCCGTTCCGCGTGGAAGTCGTAAAGTCCATGTCCTGTGCGGCGGGGTAACGCCCCTTATAAGGCTTAAATTTAGCTTTTCCAGGACTTCTTCATCAAGCCGCAGTTCATTTGCAAGAGCTTTAAGGCTTACGCTTTCTGTGACAGTTATATAGTCAAAATCATCGTAAAAAAAGTAATTTTTACTGGAGGCCCCGCCGCAGTCTATATCGGAGGCTTTAGAAAGTGCGCTGTTGCCGTAGTACTCTGCGTTTCCTATGGAGTCGGCAACAGCGCAGAAATTGGGTACATAAACTTTAGCGTGCTGCGGGATGAGGTCATTTTCGCACAGGTCTTTGAAAGTCTTTTTTTCGCTTTTTAGAAGGGCACGGCTAACCGCTCCGGCTCCACAGTTATAGGCAGCCAGTGCAAGAGGCCAGTCTTTAAAAGTCCTGTAGTTTTCTGAAAGCTTTTTTAGTGCGGCATCGGTGCTTATCCACGGGTCGCGCCGTTCGTCGACGTATTCAGAAAGTTCCATGTAGGGCTTTACGCTGTTTGGCATGAACTGCCACATTCCGACAGAAACGCCGTTTACGGGTTTTGCGGTGGGTTTGTAGCTTGACTCGATTATAGGAAGGTATTCAAGGCACCATGGAAGGCCTTCTTCTTTAAGGCGCTTTCTTATATATGCCCTGTAGTCTGTGCTTGACTCGAGCATTTTTGCAAGATCTTTTTCTGAACAGTAAATCCTGCCGTTTTCAAGACAGTATTCGAGGGTTTCTTCGTCAAACCCCTCTGTAAAAAGGGCGCGGTACTCCTGTTTTTCCTGAGCAAAGACGGTAATTGGTAAATTCAGTATGAAAAAAAGAAAAACAGAGAAAAAGCGCCTTGCCTTTTGTGACATCAGAGCATGTCTCCGATGTAAATTCCGGCCCATTCCCATGTACCATGAATGTCAGGATCGGCCGGGAAATTTACTTCTCTGAAATAAAAATACCATGTAGGCATTGTAGTCCAGCCTGTCGTTCTGAGGTAAGCCTCGTTAGGGGTTGGACCCGGGATAAGATCTTTATCGCATGTGATTCTGTTTCCATGCATATAGTTTGCCATCGAAAAGTCTACCTGGCCTGTACTTGCGTTTTCGTCCTGCTTCCATGAAACTGCAAAGAAATTAACTTTTGATCTGTATGTATCAAGTTTTTTAGGCTGGTAGCGGAAAATAGCTTCTTTAATCGCATTTTCGAGTGCACCAAGTGACTTGAAAGTCCAGTTTTTAGGTGAATTATTGAAGTCTATGAGTGTTTTTGCGTAGTTGTACGCATCAGGTATATCTGCAATCTGGATTGTAGCGCTGTCCGGCTGTTCGATGAACATATTGTAGGTTTTTAAGGCTTTAGTCCATTCACCGATTTTTTCATATTCGCGGGCAAGTCGCATGTAGATTTCTGTGATGCTTATGTTTGCAGGAAAGCGGTTTATGAGCTGGTTAAAGTATTTGATGCGGCTTTCAGGGTTACGGCTGATTTTTATGAGGTTTTCGAGGCATAAAAAGTGAACCGACTGTCCCATCACAATTAAATCCTGGTAATTTTTTATGATTCTTTCAAAATAGAACTCTGCCATAGGCTCTGCGTTTGTATTCATGTAGGAATATGCTACCATTAAAAGCCAGTATGCGTTAAATTTGTCCTGGGGGTGTTCTTCGACCCATTCTGTAAGGTATACGATAAGTTGTGTGTCGCGGCCGTTTGCAAGATAGGTTTTTGCAATGGCGTTCATCATTGCTGCCTTTGCATCGTCTGTCGTACGCTCAAGATTTGACAGATATGTAAGTTCTTCTATGGTTTTTTGGTATGTTTCATGCGTTAAATCGCGTTTTGAGCATGAAAATGCCAGAATTGAACATATAAAAAGGCTGAATGCACTCAAAACAACGTGTATTTTTTTCATAATCATAATTTTACTTTATCATATGCTTTTGTTATTGGCAAGATTGCACTTTTTGTAGTATGCTAGATAGAACAGGTGTAACAGATGGCAGAGAAGAGTAAAGTTAAGTTTTTCAGGACAACGCTTGCGATAGGATTTATGTGTATTTTGATAGGATTATCTCTGATTCTTATACTTCCTGCAAAAAATACAGAAGGATTCCTTTTTATATTTTTCTTTGTTCTCATGTGTCTTGCAGCTTTTTTGACTTATGCGTCTTTAGTTCTTTTAAAACCCGTGCTTTTATACAGCGGAATGAATTTATTCATTTATTCTGTTGCGGCAGAAATTTTTACTACAAAACTTATTCCGGTGCATATGTCAAAAATCTGGCCTCTTTTTATGATTGTTTTTGGAATTACATTGATTCCGAGCGGTTATCTTAGATTTAAAAAAATAAGAACCGTTTATCTTATTCCTGCAATCGTACTTGTTTTTCTTGGAACAGTATTCTCTCTTTTTTCATTCCATATAATAAAAGTTTCTTTCAGAAGATTCATTGCATTTGTATGGCCTGCAATTTTAATTGCAGGAGGACTGTTTTTAATTGTTTACTATTTATATAGTCAGAAATATGAAGAATCATTTATTCAGGATTCTGATGACCAGGATGAACAGGAAGACGGAGAAGATTAATGCTTAAAGGTCATAAGACCGTAAGTCTATATAAATACATTTTTATTTTACTCACTGCGGTTGTTACGGGGCTTTCTGTTTCTGGATGTCAGAGTTCAAAACAGGAAACCGTTGCAGGTGCTGATAAAAAAATGACGGCATCATATGCGGGTGAAGAAAAAGAAGAAACTCCTGTTGATTTAGAAAATTCAACTCCGATAAAAGTTGAACCAAAGAAAAACGTTTCTTTTTTTTCTTATGCCGATGACGAAGTAATAAAGGAAATTAAAATCGGTTCACCGCAGGCATTGCGCCGTGCAGTTTTAAAATTTAAAAAAGCTCAGATTGATTTTTCAGAAAGTGAAATTACTCTTTATAATATTGCTCAAGCTTTTATGACGATGGCATATCCGTCGGAAAAACCTCTGGAAAATGTTCCGCAGGTTAAAAAGACAAATAATTATATCGGAATGCTTAATTCTGCAAAATCAGGAATTTACGAATATAATCCTGAAGCAAAAGAATTTTTTGATTATGTAATTCCGTGTCTTGTTTTATGTACTTCAACTGTAAAGACAGATTATTACGATTCTGCAGAACGCGCTCTTAATGCGGCGCTTTCCAAAAATTCTGATTCGGTTTTGTGTAATTATCTTCTTGGTAAACTTTACGTTAAAAAAGGTGAGTATGCAAAAGCGATTTCATGTTTTGACAAAGCTACAGAAACAAATGCAATTGTATTTGAAATCCTTTTCGAAAAAGCAAACTGCCTTATAAAATTAAAGAAGTATGATCAGGTTTCTGCTATCCTGGATAAACTTGTAATACAGTTTCCATCTGATGTAAAGATTTTAAAACTCTACGCGACGACAGCATTTTTAATGAATGATTATCAGAAGGCAGAACAGTATGCTTCTCTTGTGCTGCAGCAGAATCCTTCTGACCTTGAGTTTATTCTGTTTCGTGCAAAGATTTTCGTAGAGACTGCAGAATATTTAAAAGCTTCTGCTCTTCTTGATGTGTATTCAAAAACTTATCCGGATAAAAATGAATACCTTCTTCTTCGCGCAAGGATTCAGAAAGAGTGGAATAAAAATCTTAATGCTGCCGTTGCGACGATTGAACATGCTCTGACACTTTATCCGTCTGATATCGATGTAATTCTTTATGCGGCCGAGCTTGCTTCTGAAACCGGTGCAAAGATAAACGGTAAAAACGGTGGTGAACTTGCTGCAGTAATTTTAGCAGAAGATTCGTCAAACCAGAAAGCACTAAGAGTTAGTGCACAGTCTTACTTTAAAGAAGAAAATTATTCTCAAGCTTATGCGATGAGTAAAAGAATGATGGGACTTCCTTATGTTCCGCAGGAAGGAATCTTACTTCATATAAAAATCTGTCTTGCTGCAAAATATAATGAAGAGGCGTGGAAATACGCCGTGTCTGTATACGAAAAAAACAATACTGACCCGCTTGCAATCCAGACTTATATAGATGTAATGCGAAAGACGGGAAGAACGGCGGCTGCTTCAAGGATGATAAACAACCTGCTTTCTTCGAATCCGTCGGCATCCATGAAAAGCTATCTTCTTTATGAACGCAGCTTCCTGCAGGGAACAGAAAACGCCCAGCTTGCGGACCTTCGCTCAAGCCTTATCGCAAACCCGCGTAATTCTGAGGCTTTGTTCAGGATGTACCAGATTTACTACAACAGAAAGGACTATAAAAAGGCCCAGTATTACTTAAAACAGGTAGTATCGCTCAATCCGAACAACGAAAAATACATAAAACTCAACGCAGAAATTGAAGCTCTTGTCAAATAGTCAAAATCTGTGTTATTCTATTCAAACTAATATTTTTATCAAAAAACAGGAAGGATTATATGTTGTTTTATAGTTTTCTGGACACTGCAGCAACCGAAGCTAATGGTGCCGCTTCTATGGGTAACCTTGCTCTTACAGTTGTAGCAATGATCGCAATTTTCTATTTTTTACTGTTCAGACCACAGAAAAAACAGGAAAATGAAGCAAAAAAAATGCTCGAAGCCCTCAAAAAGGGAGACAAAATCTTAACATATGGTGGAATATACGGAATTGTTTCTTCAATTAAAGATAATTCTGTAATTGTAAAAGTAGATGAAAATGCAAAAATTGAATTTTCAAAATCTGCCATTGCAAAAGTAGTAAACGAAGAAGAAGAAAAAGCTAAGGCCGAAGCAGAAAAAGCTAAAAAAGAAAAAGCCGAAGCTAAAAAAAATAAAGAATAAAAATAAATTTTGGAGCAATAAAAAATGAGTAAACGAAATCGTTTTCTTATCGTTCTTGCAGTTTTAGGCATCTGTTTATATTGTCTGTGGCCATCTATTAACTGGTACTTCCGTACACCAAAAGATGCACAGCAGATTGCTTTAAGTTCGCTGGAAAGAATCAGAGATTATTCTATTGAAAAAGCTGTTGAATCAGTAAAAAAACTGGAAGCAGATGTAAAGACAAATCCGTCTGCATCTGTTCCTGCAGAATATGAATGGCTTGTTAAAGAATCAAAAAAGAACTATAAAAAGTTCGGTAAAGAAATTCCTTTACAGATGACTTTATCAACTATGCTTAATGGTTTTAGTTTCGGATATAACACAGATACTCCGGAACAGAAAAAAGAAGCTGCAAATGCAATTCATTCTGGTCTTATCACAATGTTCCAGGATAAATACAAGAAAGAAATCTTAAAGAATAAAGATACTTATACTAACTCTGTAAAGCTTGGTCTTGACCTTGCCGGTGGTGTAAACGTAATCATTCATGCAGATCTTGATGCAGCAGTTGCAGCAAAGGGAGCAGATCTTAAGCCAGAAAACGTTCCGTATTTTAAGGAACAGGCAATCAATACTGCAATCGAAACAATTACAAGCCGTATTGACCGCTTTGGTTTAACAGAACCTGTAATCCGCAGACAGGGAGAAGACAGAATCTATATCGAAATCCCTGGAGAAGGCCAGACAACTTCTATGGATGCAATCATTCAGGGAAATGGTCTTTTGAACTTTAGACTTGTTGATGATGATGCAACAACTGCATTCTACAATTATTACGGAACACATCTTGATACTACATTTGATTCAAACAAAAAACTCATTGATCCTTCAATTATTCCTGATGACTGTGAAGTTCTTGGAATGTATATAAAAGATGATTATGGTCTTGATCAGTTCTATAGATATGTTGTTGTAAAAAAAGAAATCGCACTTGACGGTAAACATATTACAAACGTAATGATTTCTACAGACAAGATGGGACAGACTGGTGTTGACCTTACACTCGACTTTAAGGGTGGAGAAATCTTTGGTGAGTTTACAGGAAAGAACGTAGGTAAAAAACTTGCAATTGTAAGTGATAATAAAGTAAAATCTGCTCCTGTAATCAGACAGGCAATCACAGGCGGTAACGTTCGTGTTGATGGTTTTGGAACAGAAGAAGCTCAGAATCTTCAGAAAGTACTCGAAACTGCTTCACTTGATGTACCACTTGAAATTGAAAGCCAGCAGGTAATCGGTGCTTCTCTTGGTGCTATTTCTATCAAGCAGGGAACAAATGCACTTATTATCGGTCTTGCTTTAATTATGATCTTCATGCTCATTTATTATAAGGGAGCCGGAATTAATGCTGTTGTTGCACAGGTATTAAACCTTTACTTCCTTTTCTCAATTCTTTCGGCATTCAACTTAACATTAACATTGCCAAGTATTGCCGGTATGGTTTTAACAATCGGTATGGCCGTTGATGCTAACGTAATTATTTTTGAACGCATTAAAGAAGAACTTAGAAACGGAAAAAGCCGCAGAGCTGCTATCGAAGCAGGATTTGACGGTGCTCTCTGGGCAATCATGGACTCTAACATTACTACATTCATCGCAGCATTGTTCCTTTCTATTCTCGGAACAGGTTCAATCCAGGGATTCGCAGTAAGCCTTGCAATCGGTGTTGCATCTTCTGTATTTACAGCACTCTTTGTATCACGCCTTATGTTTGACTTTAATACCGATACATTTAACCGCGAAAGTGTAAGTATCAGCTGGAGGATAAAATAATGAAAAAGAGAATTCAATTTAGTAAAGCTTTTGTTCCTGCTGCTATTTTAAGTTTCGTTGTAATCGTAGTCGGAATCATTAATATCTGTACACGCGGAATTAATTTCTCAATTGACTTTAAGCCTGGTTATATCGAAGAAGTAAAGATTTCTTCTAATCCTTCTGTTGAAGATGTACGCGCAGCTCTTTCTGGAGTTTCTGGCGTTGCAGTAAAAATGGTAGGAACAGGTGAAGCTCTTGCATATCAGATCAGAGTTGGTGAAGACAAATCAAATGAAGCAATCATCGATACAATCAATGCTGCTCTTGAAAAAGCTTATCCAGATGGTTCTGTTACAGTTCTTAAGACAGACTTTATCGGAAACCAGCTTTCTCATTCGCTTGCATTCCAGTCTGTTCTTCTTCTTGTAGGAACAATGCTTTGTATCTGGATTTATTCTTCGATAAGATTCCGCTGGGACTTCGCTCTCGGTGCAATCATTGCATTGATTCACGACTCACTTATAATGTTTTCTTTCCTTGCTATTTTCCAGGTTGAATTCAGTACAACTTCGATTGCGGCAGTTCTTACAATCATCGGTTATTCTATAAACGATACTGTTGTAATTCTTGACCGTGTAAGGGAGAACATTCAGACACTTGAAGTTAAGAATTTTAAGGAAGTTATTGACCAGTCATTAAGCGATACATTAAGCCGTTCTATCATCACGACTGTAACGACATTGTTTGCTGTAGTTTCTCTTTATGTATTTACAAGTGGAACTATTCATGACTTTGCATGGGCTTTAATCATCGGTTTGTTGAGTGGATGTTATTCATCTGTATTTATTTCAAGCGGATTCATTTCGTTTGTAAGAAAAAACTGGAAACCAGAATTTGGCCTTCATGCATTTACAAAACCAGAACCAAAAACAGATTTCTAAGATATCTGTAAATTTCTAGGTAAAAAGCCTGCGGAAAAGTAAAAAATCCGCAGGTTTTTTTTGTATATGCGAGAGAAAAATATCAGCGGAGAAAAAGCAAATACCTAAAGTGCATTCTGGCGCAGCGTGCGGACCCCATATTTTTTCTGCGGGAGCACTTTTTATATTTTTACATCTAAAAAAGACTGTATATTTTTTTTACTTTTATGTAGAATATTTACTATGAATGTTATTAAGGCAGATACATTAGGCTACTGCATGGGTGTTCGTCGCGCCGTAGAAAGCGCAGAAGTTGCCCTTAAAGAATATAAGGACAAAAAAGTATATTCTCTTGGACCGCTTATTCATAATCAGAATGCGCTTGATGATCTTGCATCAAAAGGCCTTAATATCATTGATGAAAACTCAATCGATGAACTTAAAGAAAACAGTGTAGTTATAATCAGGGCTCATGGTGTAAAACCTTCGGTAAAAAAGATTCTTGAAGATAAGAATACTGTCATAATCGATGCGACATGTCCACGCGTAACTGTAAGCCAGAACCGCGTAAAAGAATTTTCAAGACAGGGTTATACTGTTTTTCTTACAGGCGATAAAGGACATGCAGAAGTAGAAGGAATAAAAGGCTTTTGCGAAAGTGATTTTTACTGCATAGAAAATCTGTCCGAAGCTCAGGATGTTTTAAAGACAAACACTTTTGAAAAAGTCATGCTTTTAAGTCAGACAACGTTCAGCGAAGTAGAATTTGCAAAAATTTCTGAATTTTTTAAGACGTTTTTTGATGCGAAAAAGGGCGATGATAAAATTCAGCTTGTAATAATAAATACAATATGTCCTGCAACAAAACAAAGGCAGGAAGCACTGGAAAAACTTTCTGGAAAAGTTAAGGGAATAATCGTTGTCGGCGGAAAAAAATCTGCAAACACGGTAAGACTCTACCAGAAAGCTTCATCTTATGTAAAAAAAGCAGTTCACATCGAAAACGCCTCAGAAATTCCGGACGAGTTTTATTTACTTGATACAGTCGGCATAACGGCAGGTGCAAGTACTCCGGACAGTGTTATTGACGAAGTGGTAGAAAGACTTACAAAATAGGTTATGCCGGTTGGCAGATACTACGGGTAGTTGAAATACTGATATTATTTCTATATAATTAAACAATTATGGAAACAAGATGTTTTAGTATGTTAAAGCCTGGCGTTTTGAATCGCAGGCTGGTGGGAGAGGTAATAAGCCGCCTCGAAAAGAAAGGATTAAAGTTAGTAGGCTTAAAAATGATGAATATTTCAAGGGAACTTGCAAGCAAGCACTATATCGAGCATAAGGGCAAGCCTTTTTATGATTCTCTTGTTGATTACATTACTTCTGGACCTGTCGTTGCAATGGTATGGCAGGGCGATGACTGTATTACACTCGTAAGAAAGCTCTGTGGTGCTACAAGCCCGGCAGAAAGTCATCCGGGAACTATCCGCGGAGACTTCTGTTCTCACACACAGCATAATATCATCCACGCATCTGACAGTGATGAAAGTGCAAAGCGCGAGATAGATCTTTTCTTTAAAGAAGAAGAAATCATTGACTGGGAAGATACACTTGCCTGCTGGCTGTAAAGCCTTTTTAATCAGGAGCTGGAGGATTTGCAATGAATTCTAAGACTGTCGGAGTAATCGGAGCAGGGGCATGGGGAACAGGTTTTGCTCAGGCACTTGCACGTGGTGGACATAAAGTTGAACTTTGGGCGCTCGAAAGCGAAGTTGTTGATTCAATCAATAATGAACATGAGAACAAAAAATTTCTTCCGGGTTTTAAACTTTCAGAAAACATCACTGCTTCTTCTGATATCGAAAAAGTTGCGACAAAAAAGGATTTTCTTATTTTAGCAAGCCCTTCACTTTATCTTGCTTCGACTGTAAAAAAACTCGTTACGATTCCTAATATCGCTGACGGTGATACTTTTATAGGCGTTTTGACAAAAGGTTTTGTTCCGACTAAAAAAGGTGCAAAGCTTTGTCTTGAAACAATTGAAAATGTACTCCCCGGAATTTACAAAGGAAACACAGTTTATATTTCGGGACCGAGTCATGCAGAAGAAGTTGCAATGGGAAAACTTACAGGTCTTATTGCCGCTTCTGAAAATCCAAAGAACACAATTATATTCCGTGAGCTGATGAGGGTTCCTGGAATCGTTGCATATTCAAGTCTTGATGTTGTCGGTGTACAGGTTTGTGCAGCCGTTAAGAATGTTATTGCAATTGTATACGGAATCTGTGATGCAATTTCGCAGAACTCGGATACGTTCGGTGATAACTCAGAAAGCCTTCTTCTTGCTGCAGGATTAAACGAGATTCAGCAGCTTGGTTTTGCAATGGGTGCAACTCATGCAGAAACATTTACTTCGATTGCAGGCGTTGGTGACCTTGATGTTACATGTAAAAGTAAATACGGAAGAAACCGTCGCTTTGGTCAGGACATCATAAATAAAAATATTCTTTCTAAATTTAAAAACCTTGATGATCTTATTGCACGCGTAAACGAAGTCGGATATTTACCGGAAGGCGCAATCGCATGCAAATACGTATATGAAATTTCTGAACGTCTCGGATTAAAACTTGTAATCTGCGACGGACTTTATAAAATTTTAAATTGCGAAATTGAACCAGAAGATTTCCTTCGTGATCTTTTGAGATTAAAAAAACGTGTTAAAAAATAACTGACGGAGATAATCCATGTTAGAAAAACTGACTAATACTTTTAGCGGAATAATCAAAACCCTCAGCGGTAAATCTACGATTACAGAAAAAAATATCGAAGATACAGTTGAACAGATTAAAATGGCCCTTCTTGAAGCAGATGTAAACGTAAGGGTTGTAAGGCGTTTTGTAAATTCAACTATAGAAGAAGCTAAGGGCGAAAAAGTATTAAAGGCAGTTGATCCGGGACAGCAGTTTGTAAAGATAATCAACGACAAAATCGTTGCAATGCTCGGAGATACAAAGACAGACCTTAAGCTTAAAGGTCCTGACACTCAGTCAGTAATTCTCATGCTTGGTCTCCAGGGTTCGGGTAAGACAACGGCCAGCCACAAGCTTGCAGCGCGCTTAAAGAAAGAGGGTAGACGTCCTCTTTTAGCTGCGTGTGACCTTGTACGTCCTGCCGCTATTGAACAGTTATGTGTTCTCGGAGCAAAGATTGATGTTCCGGTTTATAAAGAAGATACAAAAGATGCAGTACGCGTTGCAAAAAACGCACTCGATTATGCAAAGAAAAACGGTCATGATGTAATTATCCTTGATACGGCAGGACGCCTCCAGATTGACGAACAGATGATGGCAGAACTTGTCGCAGTAAAGAAAGCCGTTAATCCTGACGAAGTCCTGCTTGTTGCAGATTCGATGACAGGTCAGAATGCAGTTGATATTGCAAAGACTTTTGATGAGCAGCTTGGTCTTACAGGTGTTATCCTTACAAAGTTTGACTCTGATGCGCGTGGTGGTGCGGCTCTTTCTTTAAAGACAATTACTCAAAAACCAATTCTTTTTATCGGTACCGGTGAAAAGACAGAAGATTTTGAAGTATTCCATCCTGAACGAATTGCAAGTCGCATTCTCGGAATGGGCGATATCGTTTCTCTCGTAGAAAAAGCTCAGGAACAGGTTACTATAGAAGATGCAAAAAAACTCGAAGCAAAAATGTCTCGCAACGAGTTTACCCTCGATGATATGCTTGAACAGTTTAAGCAGGTTAAGAAGATGGGGTCAATGCAGTCACTTATGGAAATGATACCAGGACTTTCCGGTGCAATGCAGGGCCGCGATATTGATACAAGCGGAATGAAAAGACAGGAAGCAATAATTCAGTCGATGACCAAAAAGGAAAGGGCAAACCATCTTATTATTGGTCCCAGCCGCAGAAAAAGAATTGCAAAAGGTTCCGGAACTTCTGTTGCAGAAGTAAATAAATTAATCAAGCAGTTTGAAAAAACAAAGCTCACTATGAAAAAACTTGCACGCAATAAAGGCATGCAGTCAAATCTTATGAATCAGCTTATGGGACAACGATAATAGAAGCTTCGCGTCCTTCGTTAGACCAGGCTCTGTCCGGGTTTGTACTGTCGGCAAAGGCTTTTGTTCCGTTATAGAATGAGTAGTAGTATGTTCCACGCGGCAACGGAATGTAGATTTCGTAATAGCCGGGTTTTGTTTCTGTAAGTTCGTAAATCCATGAATCCCAGTTTGTAAATGTTCCGCCGATACGGATTCTCTGACCCGAAGGTCCTTCGTAGATAAAGTGAACACCTGCGTCTGTTCTTGATGTTTCGTTTTTGTGGTAGTTTTTCACATCGAGTGTTGATACTTCGATTCCGGTGTAGGGATTGTAGTATTTATTTTCGTTTGTCGGATCTGTTGTCCAGATTCCGTCAACTATGATGCGGTATGAAATTGATTCAATATCTTTTGGAAGCTCAAGTATGTAAAAATAAAAACTGTCGATTTCATTGTCATCGATGTCGGTTCTCGATTTTTTCATGAAAGAGTGAATCTGCTTGTAATCCTCAAAATCAAAGGCAATACCTATGTGGCGCGGACCTTTTTCGGCTGTAAAAACGACATAATCGTCCGACTGATACGGAGTATCTACACCCGTAATGTCGTTTGCGACAACGCGGTATTCGTAAGGGTATTTAAAATCTACGGCAGGAGCGTTTTTCTTGCCCTGCGGTTTTGCCTTGGCAAAAACAGGAGTTGAACCTGCCAAAACCAGTATAATCATGAGAAATTTTACAAAGCGTTTCATACATTGATTATCGGTTTTATTTTCGTTCAGTTTAGCAAAATAAAAAATTTTCCATATAGTATAAAAAAATTGTGACAAATGCCGTAAATATATGATATAATGTTTCAATGGAATATAGTTCTTAAGGCTTACTGTATTCCGTTGATTTGGGGAAAGAATATTAATTTATGCCGGGTTTAAGTCAATTAAGAAAATTAAGCGAAGATGTGCTCAGATTAGGTAATGAAGCAAAACTGCGTTCAGAACGCGGTGAAAAGCCTGTCGTTGCTACAATTCCGTCTTCGGTTCCAGATATAGATGACTCAGAAGATTTCGTTTTAGGTCTCCCAGAAAAAGAAACAGATGCTCCAACAGAAGAAGAACTTGCAGAAAAAGAGCAGGAACAGGCCGCAATGGCTTCTGCCGCAAGTGACCTTGAGGCATTGCTTGCAGGAAATGCTCCGGCTGCAGAACCTGACCTTTCTGGAATTTTAAATCCGCTTGATGCGGGAGACGGAATTCCGGACCTTAGTGCTTTTGAAGCTCCTCCTGAACCTCCAAAGAAAGAAGAACCATCGATCGCAGACATGAGTCTTGACGATCTTCTTAATATGCCTTCTGCAGATTTTGCAGAACCAGAGCCTGCTCCTGAACCAACACCGGCTCCAGATATATCTGATATCCAGATGCCGGATGTTTCGTTTCCTGATGTTGAAATGCCTCAATCTGCACCGGCTCCTGCTGCTGCTTCTGCCAGCGAACCTGATGATTTTTCTATTCCGGATATTTCTGACATTTCTGATGCAGAAGAAGTCCCTCTTGAGTCAGTTGAATCAACTCCAGTAAGTTTTGAACCTGTTCCAGAAGAAACAGATGAGTTTAGTTTTTCCGGCGACGCGATAGATTTAAATGCTGATATCCCTGAAGAATTTTCTGAAGGTGTACCTTCGTCTGCGAAAAAAACTGCAGAACAGGATGAATCGACTTTAACGCCTTTAGATGATGAAGGCGGAAATGTTTCTGAAGAATTTACTGCCGCTCCTGAAGCTGCTGCAGAAGTTACTGCAGAACCTGTAATGCCGGAGGATGCAATCCCTGATGCTGGAGACTTGCCTTCGATGGATAGTGCAGAGCCTTCTGGTTCTGCAGATGAAATTCCGACATCGGGTGATTTTGGTTTTGATGCGATAGATACTTCGGGGCTTGATGATTTTGGTGCTGCAATGACAGATGCAGGTGCTGCTCCTTCGATGGATGCAGGAATGGACTCTGCAGGTGCGGGACCTGGTTTTGGAGATGAGTTTGATCCATCTGCTGTAGATCTTTCTGGATTAAATCTCGGAGATGATTCTGCTTCTGATGGGGCAGCAGCTCCAGAAGGGGAAGCAGTATCCCCTGAAATTTTTGATACTTCCGAAATGGATGGTGTCGGAATGTCTGACTTTAACATTCCTGATACAGATTCTAAACTCAGTGGAGGCGGAAGTTCTGACTTCGAACTTGATGCTGACGGTGCAAGTGATCTTGATTTTGAAATTGCAGGATATACCGGAGCAGATGCAAATCCATTTGATAAAAGCGGCCGTGTAAAGTCACAGATTGCAGAACCTAAAGAAGAACGCAGAAAGAATACTCTTACAGATTCTGAATATAAGAAATTTAAATCGAACTTAAAATATTATCCTCTTAACGTGCGCATTGCAGTTGAGGATATGATTGTCAAAAATGAATTTACTGATGATGTAATTTTTGAAGTAATCGAAAAGATATTAAAGAAAGTTCCTGCAAGACAGCTTGCTTCTCATCTTGAAAAGATGCTTGATATCCAGCTTTCTGTTCCGCGAGATTTTGAACGACGTACGGCAGAAGAATATGAATCATACAAGCAGTCGATTCAGTATCAGTTAAAGAACAGAATCCTTCCGGCAATTGTAATCGGTATCGTTGCCTTTATGATGCTTTTCTGCGTAGTATATCTTTCTAAGGAATTTATCGTAAAGCCTGTTATTGCAGAAAATCTTTACAGGGAAGGTTACAAGCTTCTTGAAATTGAAGAGTTCCCTCAAAGTGAAATTAGATTTAATAAAGCTGTAGAAACAAAAATCAAGAAAAAATGGTTCTTCAGATATGCACAGGGCTACAGAAAACACAAGCAGTATGATCGTGCAGAAAAGATGTATGTAAATATTTTAAGACTCTTTAATCATGACAAGCAAGGTGGCCTTGAATATGTAGACATGGTGCTTTATGACCTTGCAAATTATGAAAAAGCAGAAGAAATCTGTAAAAGGGAAATCCTTGATTATCATATAAATGACATCGATGGCATTCTTCTTCTTGGAGATGTATATCTTGAGTGGGGAACAGAAAAAGACCCTGAAAGATTTGAAGATGCCTTTGAACAGTATTCTCTTGTTCTTAGCCTTGTAAAAGAGCCTAAAAACGAGTATTACGCAAGGTTGATGCGTTACAGTGTAAGGACAGATAAGTTAAAGGATGTTCTCCAGTACAAGGAAATGTTCTATCCTGACGAAAAATCACTGAGCGGTGATGACTGGACAGAGATGTCCGGCTATCTTATGGACAAACTTTTCGGAAACCTTACTCCGCAGGAAGAATATCTTAGAAATTCAATCGAAGACGTTCTCGCAATGCTCAGATATTCGATAAAGAGAAGCCCTAAAAATCCTATTTCAAGATATAATCTTGCACGCTACTTTATTGAATCTGGTAATCATACGAGCGCTCAGAAGGAACTTGATGCAACGATTAATCTCTTTAAGGAAGCTCCGTCATTAAAGAGAAGGGATGTTTACAAGTATCTTGATACTTACAGACTCCTCGGTGAACAGTATGTTTACGAACGTGAATATCTTAAGGCAAGAGAAACATTTACAGAAGGAATAGCTTTGTTTGAAGAAAAGAATTCTGTAAGTGGATTTGAAAGTGATAAAAAGGTCGGAATAATGTATCAGGATATGGGTGATATTGATTACTTTATTTCCGGAGATCTTGAAGAAGCAAAACGTAATTATGTAAATTCAATTAATAACAAGAATGATAACTCTGCAGTAAGATATAAAATCGGTTACGTTGATTACGGTAACAAGAATTACGAAGATGCATTTAAAAACTTTGTAATCGCATGTGAAGAAAAAGAAAATGATTCTAATCTCCTGCTTGCGCTTGGAAACACGCTTTCACTTCGTAACGATGATTATGCATGTTCAGGATATTATGACAGACTGCTTGATGTAATTAATGCAGGAATTTCAAGAAAAGATGTTATTCTTCCTCAGGTAAAGGATGAAGATACTATTCTCGTAGATTTGTATATGAAGGCTTCGAATAACCTTGGTGTAAGCCAGTTCAGACTTGCACGTGAAACCGGTGACAGTAGCCTTAATGGGGCATGTATAAATAATTTCCAGAACTCGCTTCGTGCTTATGATGCACTTACAAGAAATCCGGATACTATGGTTCGTATCGGTGGAACAAATCTTGCTGAACTTAACATCAAGTATGTAACGAATCCTACAACATCATTCGAACCTGCAATTTATACAGAAATTCCGCGTACACTGGAAAACGAAAAGAAGCTTGAATAGTTTCGGTTTTGATTGAGGTTTTAATTTGAAACTTTCGTGTCCGTATAACGGAATACTGATAAGAAGATATCTTAACTCTGTATATAAAGAGATTTTCAGAAAATCAATTCATCTGTGTACGGCATTTATTCCTCTGCTTTTAAATCATTTTTACTGGACTATAGAAATTCTACTTATGCTTGCAGTTGCAGGTTTTTCTTTAAGCGAAATTTTACGGCTTAAGGGAATCGAAGTTCCTGTTGTTTCTGATATAACAAAGGTTGCAGCAAGAAAACGTGATGAAGGAAGATTTGTTCTTGGTCCGGTTACTCTTGTTCTAGGAATAATTGTTTCAAGTCTTATTTTCCCTCGCCAGGCGTACACTATAGGAATTGCTTCTCTTGCATTTGGTGACGGGCTTGCAAGTCTTTGCGGAAAACTTTTTGGCCGTATACACATTCCTTTTACAGAAGGGAAAACGGTTGCAGGTTCTTTAAGCTGTTTTTTTGCGATATTTGTCTGTTCGTATGTGATATGCCGCAATGTCTATGCGAGCCTTTTGATTGCACTTCTTGGAATGATTATCGAGGTGTTCCCGCTTCACGATCTGGATAATTTTTTGATTCCGCTTGGAATAGGCTACGCTGCAAAAATTCTTTTGTGTTAATTCGTGCGAGGGTGGGGGAGTCCATTTATTCCCAGAGGTACATTTTATGCAGTGCCTTCATGTAGAGTCTTGTTCCGGTTATAAGAAGGACTGCGCCTGTCGTTGTAATGCACAGGATGTCTGAACATTCCATAAGATGGATTCCTGTCGCAGTAAAAAGATAGCTTATCAATATTTTGATTATGCTTTTGTTTTCTGTATCGCGGTATGTAATTATAAAAGTCAGAATCGTAAGAAGAGAAACGACTGCAAACAATGCAACAAGTACGTTTAGAAAGCCGCACTCAATCCCGAAAGTCTTTGTAGAAACGCTTGTGTTAAGCGGAATGCATAGAGTTACGAAAATGCTTACAGTAAAGATTGCGGTAAGGTCCATTTCTATATTGAGTTTCTGCGAATCTTTTGACTCGATTGCAATGTAAAAGAAAGAAAAAAGACACAGAAGCCGTCCCAGAAGGGAATATTTCCCGAGAAGAAGGTAGAACTGTGAAAAAGTGCGTTTAAGGTCAAAAACACCGATTATAAAGCGCGAAAGTTCAAACTGGAACCCGAAAAGTACAACGCAGAAAAGGATTATGAGGGTAGACTGTGTTTTTTCAAAGCTGAACAGCAAAAAAAAGGCAGCAACCGGGATAAAAAACTGCAGGAAAATAAGTGTATAAATGACAGATTTTTCGTTCGGTTTGAAAAAAGAGAAATTTTTGAACGAAAAAAGAGACGAACCCAGAGTATTTGCAAGCGATCCGTCCAGGGATTTTACTATTATTGTAGCAATTACACCTAAAAAACAGAGGGTAGAAAACAGGGCAAAGATTTTTATTATTCTGTTGCGGGTTCTTAATGTCATAACGCAATTTTACATTCAAAAGAAATAATAGTAAAGCCTAAAGTGTTATTTTAAATATCCGATAATCTATAAGAAGATATTTCTAAGTAAATAACTAAATCTTTTATTAGAGGGTAAGGGAAAGATTTATGAAAAAGATAATTATTTTTGCTTTCGGCTGTATTCTTGCAGGTTTTGCTGCATTTGCAGGTGATGTTGCAGTTTTTGAAGATATCGGTTTTTCAAAAGATGGAAAGACTTATTTCTTTGGTGAATACGGAAAAACAGACAAGAAGTTCATTCCGTATGGCGAAATCTATGGCGTAGATGTTGCTAAAAATGAATATATTCCTGGAAAGGTTTTTAAGTCTCAGGATAAAAAATGCACAAAGGCAAGTAAGGATGTTTACGAAGAACTTTATGCAAAGCATTATTCTGAAATCCAGAAGTATGAATGCTATAAAGCACAGCCTGTTGACCTTCTTTACGTAATGGAAGAAGAATCAAAGGGTTCTACAGAAGAAATAGTTTTCAAGAGTTTTGAAGAAAGTGAATATACATATCACATTAAACTTATTCCGACTTTCTACGGCAATAAATCTTCTTTCTATATTGATGTAAGTGTTTATGACAAAGACAACAAGCCTGTATTAAAGTACAAAGCAGGAACACCATCCGTTAAACGAGCTAACGTAACGGATTATAAGATTGTAAAGATTTTTACTAACAAGACGAAAGATGGAGTAGTTTTTGTAGTAGAAAAAAGAATTGAAGATGAAAACGGCGTTTCAATCAGATACATGGTTGAAACTACAAAATTAGAGCATCCTGTTGACGCAGGAAGCAGATAGTTAAAAATCAGAAAAATCCTCCTGTAAAGAAGTCCGTCGGAAAAGCTGAAAAACTGTTCCGGCGGATTTTTTTTGTCCGGTTGCCTTATCTGTATATTCACCTTCGTGTAAAAGAAGTCTTACGAAAATCCTGTCATCATTCTGTGGAAGCTCGCGCCATAAAAAATCAAGAAAGAGGGCATTTGCAGCATCATACATTTCTTTTGCAGGGATTCCGCCTTCGTCAAAAGGCTTTGTGTCTGGTCCTAAAAATCCCTGTACAAAAAGATAATCTCCTTCGGGAATCTTAAATTCTATATTTTCCTGTGTTGCAGAAGACAAAAGATCGTCTTTTGAAGGTTCAAGCATTTTTTCTGTGCAGCGTGTAGTACACATGTAAAGAATGCCGTTCCCGAGATCTTCTGATTTTTCGCAGTTTATGTCTTCAAAGAGTTTTAGTGTATGTACCTGATAATTTATGCTCGTTTCGTCCATGAAAAAAATATATCAGTTTTTTTTTAAAAAGGGAATAAAAAGTTTAAAAAAAAATAATGATATATGTATGAAAAACATTTTAAATATGATTGTGCATACGATTGTGTGCACGCTGGCAGGTGTGTTTTTTATTCTTTTGTGTATGTATCATTCTTCGTGTCATATTACTCCCGAGGGAATAAAACTCGTAAGCGACGGAATTACATCTGTAAAGATTAAGGAGTACTCAATTGACGAGGGCTTAATCCAGGTGTGGTTTTCTAAAACGGTTGAACCAGAAAGCGTTTTTGCAGTTGAATCTGACGAAACCTGTACTTCCATCGAAAATTTCCTTAATCATGAAAAAAAGATGGATGTAGATTGTTCAGCTTCGAATGACAACTCATTGAGGTTTACAGTCAGAGACAAAACCCAGATTGGTAAAACCTATGATCTTTTTGCATGCGTGAAGGACACGTCGGGAAATACTCTTTCTTTTACGATTCCGTTTTATGGCGAGAACAGGAATTTCCCCGTAATGGTAATTTCTGAAGTAAGCGATTTTTACAGCAGAAAAGATGGAATCTGTGAATACATTGAACTTTATGCTGTAACTTCGGGGAACCTTTTTGGACTTGAACTTATAAGTGCAAGCGATGACAGACATTTTGCCCTTCCGTGTGCAGAAGTAAGGAAAGGAGATTATGTAATCGTTCATTTAAGGAGTGAAAGTGAATCGTGTATTTCTGAAACAGGAGATAATCTTTCGCTTTCAAGGGCAAAAGGTTCTGTAAACGGCGTGAGGGACATCTGGATTGATAATGATCAGAGTGTGTTAAATTCAACCGCAGAAATACTTATGCTAAAGAATAAGGCACGGAGTGTCGTTACAGACTGCGTAATGTACTGCAGGCAGGATTACGCGCTCGAAAATGAAAAATGGAAAAGCGAAAAACTCTGTGAGGCTTCGGAAATTTGTCTGGATTACGGGCTCTGGCATGGAGAAGGAAAGCCATCCGATGCAGTTTACAGCATGAAGCGAAAAACTACTTCGCACATATCACGTACGAATATAAAGTATTTAAACGGAAATTCTGGCGTTAAAAACTCCAGGGATAACTGGATTGGAATTGCAAAATCAAAAACGACACCGGGTGGACCTAATATGTGGTAGCGTTCGTATCTAGAAAATAACGCGCATTTGTGGTATATTGCCAGCTATGGCAGAATTACTAGCCCCTGCAGGCAATATCGAATCACTGGAAGCGGCAATCGGCGAAGGTGCCGACGCAGTATATCTTGGTCTCAAAAGCTTTAACGCGCGTTTAAGAACGACTAATTTCGCATGGAATCAGTTTGAGGCAACAGTAAATTCGCTTCATAAAAAAAATAAAAAGATTTATGTAACGGTAAATACTGTAAGCGAAGAGCGCGACCTTGAACGCCTTTACAGATTTTTATCTTATCTCAATAAAATCGGTCCTGATGGTCTTATCGTTCAGGATTTTGGTGTTGTACGAATGTGTCAGGAATTTTTTCCTGATCTTGTTCTGCACGCGAGTACACAGATGAATGTTGCAAGCAGTGCAGGTGTAAATCTTTTGAGCCGCGAAGGTTTTAAAAGAGTCGTTGTTGCACGCGAGCTTGGACTTGAAGAAATAAAGGCCATCAAGGCAAAGACAAATACAGAACTTGAAGTTTTTGTTCACGGTGCATTGTGTGTAAGTGAGTCAGGTCTCTGCCTTTTTTCAAGTTTTCTTGGCGGTAAATCTGCAAACCGCGGAATGTGTACTCAGGCGTGCAGACGTTTTTATACTGCAGAAGTTCCCGGTGGAATTGATCAGGGATATTATTTTTCTCCATGCGATCTGCAGCTTATAGATAAAATTCCTGACCTGATAGACGCCGGCGTTGAAAGTTTTAAAATCGAAGGCAGAATGAAATCTGCAGAATATGTCGGAAGTGTTGTCTCTGCGTACAGATATGTAATGGACCACTACCAGGAAAATAAAAAAGAAGCAGTTGCGGCTGCAAAGAGAATGCTTTCTACTGATTTTGCACGCAATAAGACTTCTTACTGGTATAATTTTAAAACGCCGGGTGAAGGTGTAGAAAACGCCGGCGCCCTTATTTTAAATCCTAAACAGGCAGGCGGCACCGGAATCTATCTTGGAAAAATCGACAAGACAAAACCTGGTCCGCAGGATTTTAAAATGGTAACTCTTTCAGGCGGTGCTTATGATCCTGATCCGGGAGATTCTATAAGGCTTCATAAAAAGGATGATACAGGAAGAGAAAGTCACAAGATAAGATTTCTTGATACGGATGAAAAAGGCCAGCGCTGGATTGATGTTCCTGCAAACTTTACAAGCGGCGACAGCGTTTATCTTCTCCAGACAAAGGCTATGTCAAAGCGCTATCCTCATATTCTTCCAAATGATCTTTCTAAATATTACAGACAGCCTGGAGATGAAAAACTTCCTATCCTCGATCTTACTCCTGTAGAAAAAAATGAACTTACATATTTCCCTGAAGGACTTTATATCCAGGTTTCTTCAATCGAGGATGTGTTTGTGGTTCAGTCTGGACATCCTGTTCGTGTTATAATTGAACTTAACTCAACGACCATTCCTGATCTTTTAAAAAGCAAAACTGTTCTTCCTTTGAGCAAAAAGCAGATAATACTTTCGATTGATCCTTTCTGCACAAGCGGTGCAGAAGATGAACTTGCAGAAACACTTAGTCAGCTTATCGAACTTGGATTTAAAACATTTATTGCAAACAATATTGCACATATTTCGATGTTAAAAGGAAAGGGCGCAAATGTAATTGCCGGTCCTTATCTCTATACATTTAACCGCTGGGCAGTTTCATGGCTCGAAAATCAGGACATAGGTGCATTTGTTTCACCTTATGAAAACTCACGTCATAATCTCGAAGACACTTATGACATGCCGTTCAGGGCAAGAGTTTTAGTTCCTGTGTTTGCATATCCTGCTCTTTTTAGAATGCGGTTTAAACTTCCTAAAGACTACGACTTTACTTTCTTTTCTGACAAAGAGGGAATGAACTTTAAAGTAAATTCAACACCGGACGGCTCTTTCGTAATGCCTGAAGCTCCGTTCTCCATAATTGACAGGGCAGACTATCTTGCAGGTCAGGGATTTAAAAGAATTCTTATTGACTTTTCAAAGACAAAGGTTCAGAAGACTCATTTTAAGCAGGTTTACTCGGCACTCATTAAAAAACAGTCACTTCCAGAAACTTCAAGGTTTAACTGGAAAGACGGTTTTTATTCTCCAGAAAAACTTGAAAGCTATAAGGCAATTGATGAAATGCGACGCGAGAAAAAAGCAGCCGGTCGTGGCGGTAATGGAACGCGCGGTGGAGCTGGATTTGGCGGTTCACCAAATCGCGGCGACTTTGGGCGTAAAGCAGATTCCCGTGGTGCAAGTATGCGCGGCAGTGCGGGATTTAATGGTTCGTCAAATCGCAGTGGTGCAGGACGCAGTACAAAAGGGCGCTCTTCTGACAATAAAAATACAGCTCGTCAGAAAAAGCGCCCGCAGAAGGGTTTTTAATCCCTCTCATAAAATCATGAGCGGGATTATTCTGCAGGCGTCTTTTGTTCTTATTGCTAAGATTTAGAAGACCGTGTTTTCTGCATCCTCCTTTACTTTTTCAAGAGCTTCCATTGCAAGATTCTTCTGTTTTTCGAGCTCTTCGCCGCTGATGTTTTCATCAACTGCGACCTGAGAATCAGCACCGTCTTTGTCGCTGCTGCCGTTTAAGCGTGGTTTAAATTCTACTTTCTCTGCGATAATAGTAACCCGGCTGGCATTCTTTCCATCGTCTGTCTTCCATCTGTTCTGCTTAATTCTACCGATTACACTTACTCCGCGTCCTTTCTGGCTGAATTTAGCACAGATTTCTGCAAGTTTCCCGAATGTTTCAACATCAAAATACGAAACTTCATCAACAAATTCATCAGAATTACTTTTCTTGTAATAGTGATTTACGGCAATAGGCATCTTACATACAGGATATCCGTGTGGTGTTGTTTTAAATTCCGGACTTCTGGTGATGTTACCTTCGACGATTAAACAATTAATATTGTTCATAAAAACCTCTCATATAATAGATTTAAATGCCGGCCGGGCAAAAAAATATGTGTCTGACACAATGTCCAGACACATATATCATACGAAAGATTTAAATTTTTATACCTAAAAATAAAAAAAATAATTTTTTTTACATGTTCTTTACAAGGTATACCATGTAAAGTTCAATATATTTAAGCAGGGCCTGAGGTTCGCTTATTTTTTTCATGTTAGGTGTATCTGCAAGAGTTGCAGCAAGATCCCTTATACGGTCTGCCGTAAAACTTTTGCTTGAGAGGGTTCTCAGAACTTTTCTCATGTAATCACGGATGAGCGCGTTAACATCTTCTGTAAGATCACTGTTTGCCTGCTTTGAAATCATCTTGTTCCACTGTTTTCTATAAGCAACCAGTTCGCTTTCAAGAGTTGCACCTGACGGAACAAATTCTCTTTCTACTTCTTTTGCAGCTTTTATAAGTGCATCTTTTTTAGAAACAGGTTTCTGTGTTGAGTGAGGTTCAAGATTATCAAGTTCTGCCTGAACTTCTTCTGACTGAACGATGCTCTTTGGTTTTGATTTCTTATTAACCGGCTTCTTTGTTTTCTTTTTTGTAAACAGAGCGATTATCCATGAAAGGATAGGAATCGTATACCAGATCGGGAGAAGGATTCTTGCGTTTTCAAGAATTTCATTTCTGTTAAGCTGTAAGATTCCGGCATAACTCATCATCTCATCGCCTTCAAAAATGCTTCCCTGTGCACCCATAGTAGAATTATCCTGCATTTCCATATTTAAAACCGGAAGGAAGTTTGCAGTTAAAAGTGAATAGAGTACAGGTTCTTTTTCGCGAAGTTCTATCTCAAGTTTTTCGTTAAAAGCTTTTTCTTCTGTCATTTCTGGCAGCTTGTCAAAATTCTGCAGGTGCTTAAACCATTCTTTTGTAAGGCTGTCATTTATTTCTGTATGCGCATCGCTTGCAAGTCTTATGATAAGCGGAATGACATTATTCTTGTAGATGAAATATCGTGTACCGTTTTCGATTTTAAATACGAGCAGTTTTGGAAGATCGTTTCCTGCAGCCTCTGTAGTTTCTTTCTGCAAAAACTGTTTTAAATCCTGATCATTAAACTGTCCGTAAAGCGGAATTCCTTTTGTATCTGTAAATTTTAAAATCGTGTCCATCGTAAAATAATACGGTGGTTTTGTAAGACATAACTGAAGTGTTTTAATTGCAGATTCACGCTGAAGATTCTGCTGAGCTGCGTTCTTGTAGAATAGAATTACAATTTCTGCAATATAAACTGACTGCAGTACATTTATATCTTCTGATGTAAAATCCTTTACTTTTTCATAATCCTGTTTGATAAAGTAACAGAGCTGGTTCCAGAAATAAAAACTGTCGCCCGTGCTTTCGAGTGAACGCAGCGCAACATCCGGCTTTGTTAAAAAAGAATTAAAGAAGTTCTTTGCAGAAATTTCTTTTCCAGGATTAGAAATCCTTAATTTTTTAAGATAGTAATCATGATATTCTTCTTTTTTTAACATGCGCCGGATTTTTTCCATAACGGCATCGATGAGAATCGAAACCGGAACGTTTCCTGGAAATAGCACCGGCGGAACATTGTTAGGAAGAAGAATAGAGTAGAGCTGTTTATCGTTTTT
>JAEEGL015193356.1_pt1 | contig 30713 bp, 16 predicted proteins | sample 9134231 | NCBI WGS metagenome assembly JAEEGL01 (sample SAMN16246548, study PRJNA631951) | gut metagenome | biome: gut microbiome; feature: rumen; material: fiber-attached | host: Bos | place: Iran: Karaj | collected 2018-10 | reverse complement strand
CGGTTTATACGGTCTATTCCGAAGACTACGACGAGTTCTACAGGAATGCGGTAAACGCTGTGGAGAATGCTAAGAAAACAAGGGAATATGGTCTTGATATGATGAATCACCCGAACTGGTTCGATGCCTCCTATATTTCCTGGCTGTCCTATGATTCACTGAATATTGAACTGCCTGACGGATATCTTCATTTTCCACCAATTATCAACTGGGGAAAATATCGTGAGGAAAACGGAAGACTTATGATGCCGGTGACTGTGCGCCTTAATCATGCTATAGCAGACGGTTTTCTTGTGGCCAATGTATACAGACTGCTTGAGAAGGAAATGGCGGCCTTTTGCAATACCTGACCTCTAGCATTGAAGGAAAGCGATAGTTTAGTTAATAAACAATTGCATTTACGTTTTATCGGTGATAGAATCATCATTGTAGTAAAAATACTAAAGAAAGCGAGGAAATCATAATAATGAGTGTAAAGTACATAACAGACATTGCAACTTCATATTGTATGAGGACCTCGGTTTATGCCTTTTAACAGTTTTTATCAGGCTTATATATTTATGAATTTACAACCGTGGCTTCTTTAGCTACGGTTTTTCTATTTTACACTCAGTGCCATTTCAGGCAAACTTCCATGACCGGGTCTCCATACTATGCGCAAGTAACTTAACCTGACTAATGAAAACATGAGGAGACAAAGAATTGAATAATACTAATATTGGAAGAATATCAGAAATAAGCAAGAACAGTTACAAGATCAGATTTGAAGAACAGGAGCTTCCGGCGAAGTTAAAAGGCAGTTTCTACGAAGAGGATGCGGACAAGCTCCCGGTTGTGGGAGATTATGTCACATTTTTGTATAACAGCCGGGGCGATTCCACCATCCTTTCGGTATGTGAGAGAAAGAGCTTCCTGCAAAGGCCCGATCAGGCTAAGACCGGGGTAATGCAGTACATGGTGGCTAACGTGGATTACACTTTTATAGTCACATCCCTTAATGAGGACTACAGCTACAACAGGATTGCCAGATATGTGAGCGTCGTTCTTCAGGGGAAATCCACACCGGTTGTGGTGCTGACCAAATCAGACCTTTGCAGCAACTATGGCAGGTACATAAGAGAAGTGGAGAGTATATCCGATAAGGTGAGAGTTCATGCAATTTCTGCGCTATATGGAATTGGCGTGGATGAATTGCAGGAGTATATGAGGCCCGGCGTCACTATTTGCCTCATGGGCTCATCAGGCGCAGGAAAGTCAACGCTGTTAAATGCCTTTGCCGGGGAAGAGATAATGAGAACCTCCGCGGTAAGAGAATCCGATTCCACGGGAAAACACACCACCACCCACAGGCAGCTCATCGAGCTTCCAAACGGCGTGTCTATCATCGATACTCCCGGTATGAGAGAGCTGGGAATGGCGGCCACAGAGCAGGGAATCGACAACACTTTTTCAGACATCCTGGAACTTGAGAGGTGCTGCAGATTCAGTGACTGCAAGCACGATACAGAGCCTGGCTGTGCTATAAAAGCGGCAATAGAAAACGGAGAATTGTCCGCTGAACGTTACATACTATACAAATCCCTTAGTGCAGAAAATACCAGAAACTATGCCAGGAAGAAAGAAATATCCAAGTGGGCCAAGGCGGCTAAGAAGTTCAAAAGAGAAAATATTCAGATTTGATGATAAGGTCATGACAGAATAGAAGATAAGGCAGCGTAGATGCCATGAAAGGCATTTACAGCTGCTTCATCTTCTTTTTCTTTTCATACATACAGGTATCGGCCTGATTGAATACATCATTGAAGGAAAGACCTTTAGAACTGCGGGCTGTGCCTGCTGCAATGGTTACTTTACCGCTGATCTTGTTTTCGTTATTTTTCATGTCTATGACACCCATGAGGAAATCGAGTTTTTCATAGTCCTTGCCCTTGGCAATGGCCACGAATTCATCTCCTCCTATGCGGTATACGGGACTGTGAGCAAAGGTCTTGCAGATGATATTACAGCCTTCCTTTATGAATTCATCGCCTTTTTTATGTCCATAAGTATCGTTTACAAACTTAAGGTTATTCAGATCAAAAACAACTATTGCATATTCGAGAGCTTCACCGGAGGCAATTTGCGAAGAAAACTCTTCTTCTGCCAAGGCATAGGCATGCTTATTCTTTACTCCGGTAAGGGAGTCCTTAAGGGCAATATTTTCTACAGCGGACAGAGTCTCTGCATATTTCTCGTCCCTTCTCTTTTGAGCATCGATATTTACGATACCGACTATCAGCTTGGGCTCGCCATTTTCAGATATTATTACGGCTTTGAACATGAAGTAAGTAGGCTTGTTATCCACAAGTAATCTGTAGGTATATTCAAAGACACCATCATCTGAGATTTTTTTGATTATTGTCTCTTTGTTTATGACCTTTAAGAAGCCCTCCAGATCTTCTTCGTAAATCAGATCTTTGATTCGGCGTCTCGTATCATTGAAAAAATCTTCTTCCTTTTCTTTGAAACTGATATAGCTCTCGCCTTCGCCGGTTTTATAAACAGAGTAAGAATCATTATCGATATTTACTGTGTAAACGGCATAGATATTTCCGGCAAGGGCGGCCATTCTTGAATAGGACACCTTCTCCTTCTGAATTGCCAGAAAGGCTTCCTGCTGTTTCATCTGATCATCGACACTGTTTACACCAATGATCAGGTGGTTGCTATTGCTTCGGTCTCTTACTGCTTTTAGATTTACATAACGTATTCCGAATTTGTCTTCTAATCTGTAGGTTATGGAAAAGCTGCCCTGTTCGTCTATGGTTCTTAAGATGTTTTCCTTGGTGCAGATTTCCTTAAACATTTGTCTGTCTTCATGAAAGGTCCGTTTACTGACGTCGTTTCCGGCATCATAGAAGAAATCATCGCCTCTTTTTTCAACAGTTACATCGCGATTTGCACCATCAGAATGATATTCTACATAGTTATTTGTTCTGATATCTACAAAGAACATGGCCACGTAATCAGCTGACAGCGCGCGGACAATATAATTAAAGGATAGAGAATCGGTGATCGCGTTAGATTCTTCAATAGAAATGATGGCTATTAAGACCGCATTCTTGTCCGATACCGGGTTGTGTGCGATTTTTTGCAGCATGATATGAGCAGTTTTTCCGGTAGGGGTTCTATCATCAATAACCATGGGAGCATCGATGGATATGCACTGTTTGATCGAATTAAGGGCGTAAATTCCGGGTTTGTTCTCATGATTTTTGATTGACATAGTTGACTTGGAACTGTCGAAATGAAAATCATCCCGGAGAAATCTCATAAAGTCCTTGTTGGAACGCAAAATAGTAAGCTCATCACCGTCAACTTCGATGATGGCGATCGGTATTGTGTTATGAAAATTACCAAGAACCTCGCTGTTTACATCGGTAATGGATAACTCGTGTATACTCATCCTGTCTACAGCATTATAATAGGGTTCCTCCTCTGTGCGCTCTAATAACAGGAAATTCTGTTTATTTGCTGATAATTCAAAGAGGCTTGCTACGGAAACCGGTCTGCTGAAGTAATAGCCCTGGAGTTTAGCACAACCGATCTCGCTTAAAAAATCTGCCTGCGCCTTAGTCTCTACGCCTTTAACGATGGTATCAAGACCAAGCTTGGAGGACATCTTTGTCAGCTCGGATAAAACGGTTTGGGCGATGGGATTATCAGGGATCTGTCTGGTCAGCGCCATGTCCAGCTTGACAGTATCAAATCTGATCTTGCCAGACAAAAGAAGCGCGATCGAATTGTAGCAGAAATCGTCCAGCTCAAATCTGTAGCCCAGCTTATGGAGGCATTCCAGCTGTGGATGAGTCTTCGCGTTTTCAGTTAAAACAGAGCTTTCTGAGATCTCAAAAGCAATTCTGTCTTTGGGGATATCAAAAGAAGTGACCAGGTCATCAATTTTGTCTATGATATCTTCCTGCTGAAAATTAAGGAGCGAAAAATTGATGGAATTTCTTACAAGATCCATCCCCATTTCACGCTGTTTATGCATCTTCTCCAGAACTTTTTGCAGTATATACAGGTCAAGGGATTCAATTTTATCAGCTGCTTCAAGCACGGGAACAAATTCGGAGGGGTTAAGTACTCCCAGGACAGGATCGTCCCACCTTGCCAGCGTCTCTTCCTCACTTACTTTGCCGTTGGACGAGCGAACTACAGGCTGGGTATATATTTCAATCCATCCTTCACTAATCGCCCGATCAAGGTTATTTATCAAATATTCGGTTTTGCCCTCCGGTAAAATGGCAGTACTCATAGTTACAAATCCTCTGATCATTGCATGAAAATATCAGGTCACAATAGTTAACCATCATAATTATTCTAGCACTATCAGAAATCTAGTTATCGATATTTAGATAATTTTTATGAAATATAATGTTTATTAAGATATGGGGCGGGATACAAAAAGGTTTGCAGAGAAACAGGACATTTTGATATGCTTAAGTATAGATGTGGTACAGGATCACTTGAAGTCTTCGGGGGACAAATGTATGAAGAAAAAACTTGGCTACATAGGTGTTATATGTCTGATAATGCTGGTACTCTGCGGCCTCCTATACATGGTAGAGGCAAGAGCCGGTGGCTCTTCCATAACCAGCATAGGCGATGCGCTGTGGTATATGATAGTGACCCTTACCACTGTCGGATACGGAGATCTGTATCCTGTGACATTATGGGGCAAGATCATCGGTATTATATTCATACTGTCAAGCATGGGGCTGATGGGCTTTTTGCTGGCGACTATCATCAGTACCTTCAATTCCGACGGCATCAAACTTTGGAGGCTTAAAAGGCACAGAGATGAGAACTGGTATGTGTTTTCGGAGATAAATGAAAAAACGAGCTTTCTCATAAGTGACATTAAGAGCCACGGCAAAGGAATCTTCATATGCCTCGGGGAAATCAATGACTTCACTCCCTCAGGTGTACTGCCTATCGACTGTTCCTTCGAAAAGATCATCAGTTTAAAAGGCGATAAATCAAGGCTGCATCTCTTTTTTATGAGGGACTGTGACAATGATTATGAGAACTATTCAGAGTATTATGATCAGTGCAACAGATACCTTAGGGACAATATTTTACCCTTCCACTGCTACTGCCTCACGGAGTATGTTCCGGAGATAATTCCCGTTAATCTGGTATGCTTTAGCAAATATGAGAATATCAGCAGGCTCTACTGGAACGCCTATCCTTTGAGAGCCGATCTTGGACATGACGAAAGGATAGTGATCATCGGTGATGGAGAGTACAGCAGCAGTATCCTTGAGCATGCCCTGAAGAGAAATGTTTATAAGGTTACGCAGAGCGTTGAATATCATCTGTTCGGAGACTTTAATACCTTCAGGACAGAGCACTACTACCTTGGCGATTATTTTTCCATTGATAAAAAGAGCGAAACGGTGGACAGCATAATCTATCATCAGGCCTCCTGGATGGAAGACAGAGAGACAATTGAAAATGCCGACAGAATCATTATCTGCGACTTCGATGAAAGCGTTAATCTCACTGTCCTTAGCAGGCTCCGCAAATATTATGCGATCAGAAATAAGGACCAGCAGTTCCATGTTCTGTATTCCAGAAAGATCAATGACTCAGGAGTGACCACCTTTGGCTCAATAGAGGATATCTATACAGAAGAGTTTGTCCTTAAGGAAAAAATGAGCCGTGTTGCCATCGGTATGCATGAGACCTACAGAAAGGATAACGCAGCAGCCCCTGACTGGAACCATCTGTCAGCCTTCAAGAGGCAGTCAAACCAGGAAGTTGCGGATCACATGCCTGTCAAGCTTGGAATTCTTAAGGCTGCGACGCCCGGGGAAGCCTATGCCGCTTATAAGGCGCTGACCGATGAGCAGAAGCTTACGCTGTGGCATCTGGAGCATGAGAGATGGACTCGTTTTCATATCGTTAATAACTGGCACTACGCCGCTGTGCGGAATGATTCAGCGAGAGAGCATAACCTGCTGGTTCCCTTTGACGATCTTCCTTACGAAGAACAGGCCAAGGATGCCTATTCCTGGGAACTTCTGTCGAAGATAGAAAATTTATAAAATTGTTTTAATTGTACATAAAAAACAGTATAATTTTATCATAATAAATCGTAACCATGGTCTTGAGCGAACACGCGCATAAGCGCCCGGGGTGACCAATATGTCAGGAGGAAACGATCTTCATTATGATGCATTTATAAGCTACAGGCACAATGAGTTTGACAGCTTTGTGGCTGAAAATCTCCATAAAAAGCTGGAGAGCTTCAAACTCCCTAAGTCTGTGCTTCCTAAGGTAGCAAGCGGAAAGAAAAAGATAGAGCGGGTCTTTCGCGACGTGGACGAGCTTCCTCTTACGGACAATCTTTCCGACCCTATCAGCAAGGCGCTTCTTAACTCGGACTTTCTCATAACCATCTGTACGCCCAGATATCCTGAGTCCAGATGGTGTATGAAGGAGATCGAGGTCTTTTTGCAGACCCATCCAAGGGACCACATTCTGGTTGTGCTGGCTGAGGATGAGCCGGTCAATTCTTTTCCCGAGATTCTGTGTTATGAGGACATAGAGACTACAACAGAAAACGGCGAGACCATTATAACAAGGCGCGAACTGGAGCCGCTTGCGGCAGATACCAGGGGCGGCACCAAAAAAGAGGTCCTGAAGGCCATGGATATTGCAGTGATCAAGCTCTGCGCCGCAATGTTCGGGCTTAATTATGATGACCTTAAGCAAAGGCACAGAGAGCAGAGAATGCGAAGGCTGGCGACTATCTTTGGCAGTATCGGAGCGGCTGTCCTGGCATTTGCTATTTTTGCAACCGTAATGCTGATCAAGATCAGCGCTCAGAATGTGACCATTAACAAGCAGTACAGAGAGCTTCAGGACAGTTTTGCCTCATCCATGGCTGCAGCCTCAGGAAATCTTATGAAGGCCGGAAGGAGAAAGGATGCTGTCTATGCTGTCAGGAGCGTTCTTCCTGATGATGAAGAGGAAGGATATAACGCAGATGCGCTTAAGGCACTGTATGAATCCATGGATGTATACAAGATGTCAGGAGGTCATGAGCCTGTCTGCGCCTACGATGCGGGATCTATGCTGTACAACTTCTATGTATCAGGAGACGGCAAATATGTGCTGCTAAATGAGGACAAGGTCGCCTATGTGTGCGATGCGGAGACGGGAAGTGTTCTTCATACCATCGTAAGTGACAATGGCTGGATCCAGTCTGCATTCTGCGGTGAAGAAGGTGTGCTCTGGGGTAACGGTGAAAACTGTTATTACTATTCTTTTGAGACAAAAGAGAGTACCCCGGTGGAAGTCCCCGCAGATGCAAGCTTTTTCGTGGTTGATGATGGGACAATGGTGCTTATAGACAGTTTCGACAACATTCTCTACGCTGTGGGAGACGGTGGACAGATTCTTTTCAAATTCGACCACAGCGATGTTTTCGAAGAATTTGTAAGTATCCGGGAGGCATGGCTGTCAGGGAATGTGCTTACCTGCTGCTTTTCCGAAATGGAAGAGAACTACTTCCTGGTCAAGATAAATACAACAGATGGTAAAATGCTTGATCTGTATAAAGGGGAATCCTTCCGGGAGCCTGTGGTATACCTTGGAGATGATGTATTGTATGTTGCCGCCGGAAGATACGAGGGTGAACTTCTTAGCTGCGACATTACCTTAATGGATCCGGAATCCAAAAAGGAGAAGTGGAAGACAACCCTTGAAGACTTTGAGGTTATCTACGGTTTTTTCAGGATATCCGATAAATACCTGTATATATGCGGCAAGACGGAAGTGGCAATTCTTGAACCAAAAACAGGCGAGCTTGTTAAGAGATACTATGCACCGGGGAACATTTTCGAAGCCTGGATAGAAGATGGCCAACTGTATTATCTGACCGGTGGAAGCAAAGTCTTTAGCTGCAGCGAGTACAATCAGGCAGATGCAACCGAGGTGTTCTTTAAGACGGTTCCCGGTCTGGCAGTCAGCGACGCTACTTACAAGAATGGTGATCTCTATTGTGTTTTCAATAGCGAGAGCTATGTGACCCGTTATTCCGATAAGACAAGTACTCTGGCAGCGCGCTATGACGGTGATTTTGATACGGAGATGATGCAGTCCTATCTTCCGGAGGAGGTCTTCACAGACAGCGAGAAATTTGATGTAAATCAGAGACTTGTTGATTTTATTTATTACTCTGAGGACAAAAAGTATATTATGACGGCTCTTAGTAACCACACCGCCTGCATTTACGATGCTGAAACGGGAGAAAAAGTCAGCTCCTTTGCCACTTCTGAGGATAACTTCTATTCATTTGGGCTTAGTGATCTTACCGGAAGCTACGTACTAAGAGGAGAGAAGATATATATTTTTGACAAGGACATGCGCATAGTATGTGAGATAGGTTCTGTGTTCGGTGAAACAAACGAAGGGATTATTGTATACGACAACGAGGGTGAATATCTGCTTCCTTTTGTGGACTACAAGGGGATATGCAAAATGGCCGATGAGTACCTGGCGGATTATGCTCCGCCGGGGTCCATCAAGCAGAAATACGGACTTAAGTAACGGTGACCTTAAGATAAACGAGAGGTAAAAGAGTATGAGTAACGTGATAATTATTCTGATCGCAGCAGCAGTGTTTCTGACCCTTATCATATGGTTTACGGTTGATACTGAGCATGTAAAAAAATGGACAGGTATCTCCTTTCTGGTGGCCATCGCAGGAGGACTTGTCATCTATGGAAATATAGATGCGTCCCAGTTTAGTGAACTGCCCCCAATTGCGGTTCTGAGGACCGTTGTGCATGTCAGCAGGATGTTTGGAAATGCCGGTGACAGCGCCCATGACTCCTTTGTAAAGGTGGTGGGGCAGAACATTTTCACATCATGCTTTTACTGGATCGTGCACTTTTTTGCCTATTATTCGGTAATAAGCGCTTTAATTCTGGTTATAGGTAAAGACATACTTAAGAGCTTTCGTACCTGGCTTCTTAGATTCAGGGATATAGAGATCATCTATGGGATTGATGATAATACCTTAAGGCTTGGCGAGGCGCTGTGCAAGGAAGGACGTGTCGCACTGGTATTTGTGGGCGGCGGAAGTGTCCCCGACAGTTATCTGAACCGTACCGGAGCACTTGTCTACTCAGATCCTGATGCTATGCAGCCAAGCGATAAGTTCATAAAAAGGCTGGCTCTCAAAGACGGCAAAAGAAGGATAAGAGTCAGCGCCCTATCCAGGGATTATGAAAAGAATTATTCCTACGCCCATAAGATGATGAACTGCCTAAAGAGAGCAAATATCCAGCCTGAAAACACTGAGCTTGTGATGTTTGCAAGAGCCTCAAGTATCGGAAATGAGCTGCTGGCACTGGGAACAGACTACGGGTATGGTAAGGTCAAGGCTTTTGAGCAGACAGAACTCACCGCCAGGCTCCTGACGTGGAAGTATCCAATTGCTGATGTGATGAGCTTTGACGACAAGGGGAGAGCTACGAAGGACATTGATGTTCTTATGGTGGGCTTTGGTGGCATCGGTCAGGAGATCCTTCGCAAGTTAGTTCCGGTTGCGCAGTTCGAGGGAAGTTCTCTTCATGTTCATATTTTTGATTCCTGTTATGAAAAGGTAAACGGATTCTTTTCCTCAAGATATCCGGGACTTCTGGAAAACTATGATATTAAGTTTGAAGCAGCAGATGCAAGAAGCATAAGGTTCGCTGATTATGTTAAGGAAAAAGCCGATCGATTAAGTCTTATAACGGTGGAGGTGGGAAATGAGAGCCTTGGACAGGAGATTACCTACGGAATAATGGATATTCTCTCGGACAATGGAGTAGAGCTTCCCATTTATCAGTGCTATGACGACAAGATCGTCCGCAATAAGAAGGGAGAGGACTGCGTAACCACCAGCGTTTTTGACAAGGAGATCATGTATGGCAGGAGCCTTGATGCTCTGGCCAAGGAAATAAATCATTATTACTGCAAAGAAGGAGACACTGAGGAACAGTGGAAGAGCTGTGATTACTTCAGCCGCATGAGCTGCTGTGCCAGCGCGGATTATCTCTCAGGACTTATCAGACGTCTGGGCCTTGCTAAGACGCCTGCAGACAGTATCGGAGGTGAGCTTCTGGAGAATCTGGCAAGGTGCGAGCATCTTAGATGGATGGGCTTCCATTATGCAATCGGATATCAGCCGATGACCGATGATGAGCGCAGTGAGAGGGCAGAACTGTACAAGAAGGATCCTTCTATCAATCTTACCAAGGATGTAGTCAAACGGCGTCATGCCTGCCTTATCCCCTGGGATAAGATAGATGCCCTTTCCGAATTTGAGACGAATCTTACAGGCAAGAAGCATGATTACAAGCAGGTGGACAGAGATAACGTCAAGGCGGTATGCGGCATTATCAATAAGACTGAGGTAACTGAATAATATGATAAAGTAACGGGCTGCTTAAGATTTAAGCGGCCCGTAATTTTTTTGAAATAAATTTGTAAATAAGTGCGGTATTTCCTTGCGTGGCAGGCTGTTCGCGGTTATCATAATTGTATTGATCGACGGGCGCAAATTTGCGCGTAGCAAAAGAAAGGAAGGAGAAGGATGAAAAGAAGTTTTGTACGGGGAAGCAATGGCTTCAAGAGGGGGACAAAAGTTTTAACAGGCATAATGCTTGCTGCTATGCTGGCAGTTTCGCCGGTTTCTGCAGTTATGCCGCAGAGCGTGGGCACAATGACGGTCTACGCCGGAAGCAATGATTTTAGCTGGAGCACTTATTCCAAAAAGAGTGCATCCTGGTGGAAGAGCTCGGAGGCTACAGGCCTTGCGGATGAGATGATAAAGTATCAGCTCTCAGACGGGGGATGGCGCAAGGATATGAAGACCTCCACCAGCGGCTCCTGGAACAAATCCACCATCGACAACAATGCGACCTGGGGACAGATCCGTTTCCTGGCAAATGTCTATGCCGCAACCGGAACCTACAAGTATAGACAGTCCTGCGAGAAGGGTCTTACTCTTTTGTTCAATGGTCAGTATTCAAACGGCGGATGGCCGCAGGTATTTAATGATGCGGGAACCTATCATGCGCATATTACCTACAACGACAATGCCATGGTCAATGTTCTTAAGATCATGCAGGAAGTATCACAGAAATCCGGCGCTTTCTCATGGGTAGACAACAACTACCAGAGTAAGGCCGCTAACGCACTGGATAAGGGTATTCAGTGTATCTTAAACACTCAGATAACAATTAACGGAACCCTGACAGCCTGGGGTCAGCAGCACAATGAGTATACACTTGCTCCTGATTCCGCCCGTGCCTATGAGCTTGCGTCTGTTTGTTCATCAGAGAGCGCAGCTATCGTAACCTTCCTTAGGGACCTTCCCAAGGAAAAGCAGAGTAATGCTGTAATTAAGAGTATCAATGCTGCAGTAAGATGGTTTGACGCAGTTAAGATTGAGAACAAGAAATGGGACTGGAATTCCAATAAGACAGACAAGGTTCTGACAACCTCCTATGGTTCAACCATCTGGGCAAGATTCTACGATCTTAACACAAATAAGCCCCTGTTCGCAGACCGCGACGGCAAGGCCTATGACGATGTTACCAAGATCAGTCAGGAGCGCAGAACAGGTTACTCCTGGTACGGCACCTGGTGTGCAGACAATCTTAAGAAGGGAACACTTCCTGAGAATTCAGGCAGCGGCAGCAGTACTTCGAACCCTTCAGATCGTCCCGGAACCAACCTCTATGTAGGTTACAGCAATAAGTCAGGCAATTATTCAACGGTTCAGGCAGCTGTGGATGCAGCGGCCAAGCTTAATCCCAAGAGCGAGCAGCAGCGTGTATACATCCATATCGCTCCGGGAACCTACCGTCAGCAGGTTATTGTAAACACACCATACATCAGCTTTATCAACGATCAGCCTTCACAGGAAGTTAAGCTTACCTGGTACTACGGAATCGGATACAAGTACTACAGTATGGGCAGCAACGGCTACTACGATGCAAACAAAGCAAAGTCCAAGTCCGGTATGGGCGAAGCCACTCGTTGGGGCAGCACCGTTGGACTTAAGGGCAACGCAGATTATTTCCGTGCTGAGTATATTACCTTCGAGAATTCTTTTAACAAATATGTGACAGATGAAGAGATCGCAGACGGTGTAACTCCTTCAGGAAGTGAGTCCATCACCTTCCAGAGAAGAAAAGGCGTTGACGTTACCAGCAAGACAGCTACAGAGCGAGCAGCAGCCATCGCAGTTGAGGGCGATTACAGTGAGTTCTATAACTGCACATTCCTCGGCAGTCAGGATACTCTTTTCACAAGAGGTAATTACGATTACTACCGTGATTGCCACGTTGTAGGTAACACAGACTATATCTTCGGACAGGGCATCGCAGTGTTCCAGAACTGTGAGCTGGAGTTCGCAGGTTATTCAGACAAGGCTGTGGGCGGATATATCACAGCAATGAAGAGCGACGGAAGATCTCTTTTCTATGACTGTAAAGTAACAGCAAACGGCAGCAAGAAGGTAGCATCAGGTTACTTTGGAAGACCTTGGGGAGACAAGGCAGATGTAGCATTTGTTAATACACAGCTTCAGTATGAGAGCCTCATCACCTCAGCAGGCTGGACTTCCATGAGCGGCAATGCTCCTGAGAATGCTAACTTCAAGGAATACAACACAACAGCTGGTGGCAGAGCGGTTAATACCTCAGGAAGAGTCAGAAATACGGTTAAATATTCCGGAAACGGCCTTGATGTACTTACATATTTTGGCGGAAATGCACCTTATTACTACAACTACTCAGGCAGCAGCCAGAGCGCAGCAACGCAGCCCGAGCCTCAGCCAGAGCCCGACCCTCAGCCTTCAGAACCTGTAAATACAGGCAGCACAGGATATGTAGAAGATGGCTGGTACTACATCAAGGGCGTTCAGTCCCAGAAGTATCTTACAGTTAATGCTGACAACGCAAACGGCTGGAAGAGCGTAGTTATCAAGACCGGCACAGGCGTTGATGCTCAGAAGTGGTATCTGACAAATGTAGGTAACGGATATATTACACTTACCAACAAGCTTGGCAATGTAATGCTCGATGTTGCCAATGGCGAGGATACAGACGGCGCAGACATCGGCATTTATCAGGCTTATGGCGGAAATGCTCAGCAGTTCATCCTTAAGACAACAGATCAGAGCGGCGTATTCACCATCGGAACCAAGTGCTCATCTGCTACCAAGACTCTTGATGTATACGCCAAGAAGACAGCAGACGGTACCAATGTATGCCAGTGGACCTACAACGGCAAGCCCAATCAGCAGTGGCAGTTTGAGAAGGTTGCAGAGCAGACTCAGGAGCCTACTCCTGTAGTGGTTGAGCCCGATCCCGAACCTGTAGTTGTAGAACCCGATCCTGAACCTGTAGTTGTAGAGCCTGATCCTGTTGTGGAACCGGATCCTGAGCCTGTAGTAGAGCCGGAACCTGTGGTTACAGGCGGACTTGAACTCAGTTATAGTATCAACAGCTGGGGAAGCGGCTATCAGGCAAGCTTCAAGATCACCAACAACTCCGGCAGCACTGTAAACGGCTGGACTCTTAAGATCAACAAGAACCAGGTAAATCTTGATTCCTGCTGGAACGTGGATGTTAAGACAAGCGGCAACTACTATGTGATCACACCACTTTCCTGGAATGCGACCATAGCAAACGGACAGAGCATAGAGTTTGGCGCTATCGGAACCGGACAGGTAAGAGATTCATTTGAATATACACTGGAATAAAGATTTGTTCTGAAAACACTTAGAACCGTGGCTTTTGCCACGGTTCTTTTTGGTAAATCAGATATTTTTTATTTAGCTCTGTTCTCTTGATTTGAAGAATTGGCGCAGGGACTTAAGCAGTTCTGACTGGGGGAGGGTCTTGAGAAGATACCCGTCGGGCTTAAGGGCCAGAACCTTCATTACGCTCTCTTTGTCGCCTTTTCCTGTGAGGAAGATGACGGGGACATCCTGGATAAAGGTCTCGCTTTTTATCATCTCAAGGACCTTGGGACCGGGAGTTACGGGCATCTCGTAGTCGAGAAGGATAAGGTCCGGTTTGTTTATGGCAAGGTAAGCGATGGCCTGCATTCCGGAATTGACGATGATAACTTTGTATTCTGACTCAAGCCAGCCCTTGGCAAGGGTCAAAAAAGTGGGATCGTCGTCCACCAGTAGGATAGTCTTCTGACGGGACAGGGCTTCGTTCGTGAAGAGAACCTCCAGCATGTTTCTGGTAACACTTTTGATATCAAGGGGCCTGTAATAGTGCGCCGTGATAAGGTTTTCGGGTATGATCCTGGTGAGGACTCCGCGCTCGGAGATGTCGCCTATGGTGCACAGGATCTTATTTTTTTCAACGCACAGATCCTTGATATAAACAAGAGCGTCACTAATGTCCTCAAGGTAATTGCCCAGGTAAAAAAGAAATACCGATGGTTTTTCCTTGTATTGTTCCAGCTCATTCACTCTGGGAGCGCATTTTATTACATTTATTCCTGCATCTTTGAGGCCGCTGGAGAGAGCGTCCACCATGAAGGTGGAGCCCTGGCTTATAAGAAGTAATTGTTTATCCATAGCTTCTTCCTGTCTGATTATCAGAATTCATCGAGAGTTTCTTTTATCATATCCCAATCGGCATTTCTCATGGCGTCCTTGAGCTTTGCCAGAAGATCCTTTCGTTCATCGGGAATTCGATAACTACTTATACCATCCATTATAAATTTAATGCTGTCATAATCAAAGACCATAGCTAGCTCTTTCATAGAAGAGAAGGCTTCCTGGAGCTGCTCCGGGTCAATGGGAGGGAGACCTGAATCATCTTCCGGCTCCTTTTGGAGCCCGGTAAGGCCGCTGCAGACTTCCTCATACATTTCAAGGAGCCGCAGGGTATCTCTGTTAATGGTCTCAAGATCGCCATCGTCTCCGGCCTTTTCCAGGGACTTGGCCAGCTCGGAGAGCTCTTTTGCACCGATAATTCTGGCTGAGGATTTCAGAGCGTGGACCTTGATCGTGTAATCAGGAATCGCGCCTGCATTGAAGAACTCTTCAATCAATCTCTTGTTATCAGGGGCAGCATCTGCAAAGGACTCAAGGGCGTCCAGATACATTTCTGCGGAGCCGCAGCTATTTAGGCCCTCCCTGCAGTCGATGCCGGGTGCCTGCTTAAGCCAATCGGGAAGAGGCTCATCAGGGGGCTCAGGGCTGTCGCAGGGAACATTATCCAGATGAACCTTCTCCTTGGGAAGATGGCGTATCATCAGGGTTTCCAGCTTGTCCGACATGATGGGCTTGCTCAGATAGTCAATAAAGCCCGCTTGTATGTACATTTCCCTTGCTCCCGAGATGGCGTTGGCGGTAAGGCTGATCACCGGGGTGTGAAGGTTTGGATTATCAGCCTCCTTCTGAAGTGCCGTAAGAGTCTCGATTCCATCCATCTCCGGCATTCTGTGATCAAGGAAGATCAGGTCATATTTCTTTTCCCGTGTCATCTCAAGGCATTGCCTGCCACTTAGAGCCTCGTCTATATGGACAAGAGTCTTCTTAAGAAGTCCCTTGAATACGGTTATATTGATGGAAGTATCATCTACAACCAGGATCTCAGCCTCCGGCGCCGTGAATTTCTCCTTGTAGGCTTCTTTGTTGAAAAGGGTCCGTGTGTAGGACTCCATGTATTCGCTGACGGGATCCCATTTCACAACTTTTTGATTGATAACAAAATAGAATTCGCTTCCTTCGCCGTACTTACTCTCAACATGGAGTTCGCTATCCATGAGATTAAGGAGTTTTTGTGTTATATTCAGACCAAGTCCGGTGCCTTCTATTGTTCTGTTTCTTTCCTCATCAACCCTTTGGAAGGAATTAAAGAGCTTTTCCATTTCATCTTCTCTGATGCCTATTCCCGTATCTTTGACTGAAACAAGGAAATCCACGGAATCGCTGTGGGTTTGCATACATGAAACAGTAAAGGTTATGGTGCCTTTTTCCGTGTATTTGAGCGCATTGGACAGAAGGTTGGAGATGCACTGCTTAATGCGGATCTCATCGCCGTTAACAATACTGGGCATGCTTCTATCCATGACCGGTACGAAAGAAAGGCCCTTTTGGGTAGCTTTGGGCATGATCATGTGTATGAGATCGTTAAGAACCGAGGAAAGATCGTAGTCCACAGGGAGCACATCCATTTTGCCGGATTCTATCTTGGAGAAATCAAGGATGTCATTGATGATGCTGACAAGAGTGTTGCCGGCGCTGCGAATATCATGGGCATATCCCTGGATGACGGGATCGTCGCATTCGCGAAGTATCATTTCATCCATTCCAAGGACTGCGTTGATGGGAGTCCTGATCTCATGTGACATGTTGGAGAGAAATTCGCTCTTGGCGTTGTTGGCGGCTTTGGCAGCATCAACAGCTTCCTCCAGCTCTCCGGTCATGGCTTTTAGGAAGTGGGAAAGCCTTTCGGAGAGGGGGATTAAGTCATTATAGTGGTGATGGGAGCTGGGCTCTAAGAGAGGAGAGGAGGTCTTGCCACCAAGGCCCTCTCTCATACCGACTGCCACAAGGGCAGAGTTGAGAATGCCGCCTTTTCCTTCGTGCATGTAAATCTCGCCCATGCCAAGAATGATTCCGGGGCATTCACTTCGTCCTTCGCTGTAATAATCGATTTCCAGATGATCCTCATCCTGAAGGAAATTGAATCTGTTTCCGCAGATGATCAGGGAGAGTCTTTCTGCACCAAAAGAACGCATTCTTACAGAGGCCTTTTTGGTGGCATCAAGAAGCTCTCCTGCTTCAGCATAGGAGAATCTGACTTTTTCCTTGGTATCGATGTCTCCGGCGAGATACACTCCGCCCTCTTCATCGAAGGAGGAGGGGGTTCTGCCTATAAGGAGACCGTTCCGTTCTATAACAAGGGGGAATTCCCCTATATTGGCTACAAAATAGTCGTTGGGCTCAACGCCCAGATATTTGTTGTAAACATCGATGGGCTTCATTCCGTCCATGGACCTGATGACTGTGGTACCATCCTTTGTCCTGTTGGTGGCGCTCACATCCATGTATCTGCCTATGGGTTCCCAGCCAAACAGGTAATCCTCATAGACATACAGATCTTCTCCGGAATAGATAACGCCGCTGACACCGGGAGAGTGATCTTTTCCGCCAATGATGAAGGAATCATCAGTTTTCATGGTTATGAAGTTGCGAACTTCACCTGCTTTGTTGCCTGCGGCAAGGGCTCCGAATACCGGCACTTCCTCAAGGCCTTCCGTCAGAATCGACAGGAATTTGCCGGCTCCTGCCTTCAGATAGGAGAAGTATATCTCGATTGCTTTGACATTCTTCATGGATTTAATCCGGGCATTAAGGTCCCTTGCATAGGAGAAGCAGTCTTCAAGAAAGTCGTCCTCTTCAAGCTGTATCTCTTTGTAAAAAAGATCTGCCTTTGAGCGGTCCATGGCGGTAAAGCTGATGACGATGGCGCTCTCCATGTCATGCAGATATGCCTGCTGTACAACGGAAAAGCCGATAACTTTCATCTTGGGAAAGCTATAGTTTAGTAGATCAAGGATCTTGCCGACATCGGTTTCGGGGATGTTTCCTATATAGACTTCTATTACTCCGTCGGAATAATCCTTGCTGTTAAAAAACTCTATCAGCTCCGGGAGAGCTTTTTTTAGTCCTGACAGGTCAGGAACAATGGCATTTTTCTGGAACATAGAGTACCTTTCCGCCTGCTGCGCTGTTTCTTAGTAAATCCTTACCGGTATAGTCAGTGTTGTATCCGGGTTATCCTGCGAGGTTATGGTTACCGAAGCGTCCCCGGGCATTTTGCCTGTGATCTTGCCCTGAGGGCTGACGGTGAGGACTGATTCGTTGCTTGATGAATACCATACCTTCTGGTTCACTGCTTTTACTCCGTGCTGAGAGGTGTAAACAATGGGCGAAAGAGTAAAGGATTTGCCCGCTTTAATATCAGGGGTGGGGCGCCTTAGTGATATGGAAGCAGCCTTGGCGGTAACGGTTATGGTTAAGGTCTTGGATACGTTCTTCTTCCTGGCGTTGGTGGCTACAGAGGTTGCCTTAACCTTGGCGGTTATTTTATTCTTTGGCGCAGCACCTGCGACAATGAGGCAGCTGTAATCCGATGTGGGAATAAGGCTTATGTACTGTGAGCCGGAGACAACTTCCCAGGTGACGCCGGTGACTGAAATTGTTTCCGGAGAGGTAAGTGCATAGAGAGTCTTTCTTCCGCCCTCCTGAATGGTGAGGGAGCTCGGGCTGAAGGAGAGGCTCTTAATGGCCATGTCCTTAACGGTTACTCTGCAGACATAGGTTTTTTCTTTTTGATTGTAGGGCTTAAATTTGGCCTGTACGACCACAGGTTTGATGGTTGGGGTCACAGCTGTCACAAGACCTGTGGAATCAACGGTCACATATTGGGAATCGGAGGTGTTTCTAAGGCTCCAGGTGATATTCTTATCAAGAGTCGGGTAATCCTCGGAATCCTTGGTGGCAGCAACGAGGCCGGCGCTTAACTGGTACGTGGTACCGGGAGCAAGGGTTACGGAGGATTTGTTTAAGGACGCCTTTTTAAAGGGAATGTAGACGTAGATCTCTTCGCTTAGGCCGTAGACCTCGCTATTAGCGGCATTTGTAGCCTTTACATATACGGTTCCTTCCCTGGTTGCTGTAAGGACTCCGGTCTTGGGATTAATGGTTGCACCGCCGGTGCCCAGCTCCTCATCAATGGACCAGATCAGGTATTTGCCGTAGCGGGACTTTTTGGAATTAACGCCGTCAATCTCGGCGATCATTCTGAGAGTCTTGCCTTTGGCCACGTAGCCTACGCTTTTTGGAGTGTAAATCTTGATGGAGCTGACCTTGTTGATGGCGTAGTCTGTCCACTGGGCATAGAGAGTTACAGTGCCGTTGTAGACGGAAGTCAGGTTCTTGACCAGAGCTCCCGCGGCAATCTGCGTTCCTTTGCCGTTTTTGTCCGTGTTCCAGCCGGAAAAGACCTTTTTGCCGTTTCGGAAGGCATTGGCCGGAAGCTGGAACGCTGTTCCGTAGTGCGCATTGGTGGCAGCCATGCTGCCCACTCCGCCGTTTCCGTTGTAGTAGACGATGTATTTGTTGCCTGTCCACTGGGCATAGAGAGTCAGGTTCGTCTCGTCGTCGGGAAGAGTGTATTTGATCGTACATCTGTCGGGGAAAGCGATTCCTGTACCGTCGGGTTCTGTGTTCCATTCCTTGAATTTGTAGCCAACCCGGCTATAGCTGTTAGGGGTAATGGTGATGGGAGTGTCATTGGTGAAAAGACTTTTTTTCATAGAACCTGAGCCGCCGTTGGGATCGTAGATGATGTAGCTTTCTGTGGGCTTAGCAGAGCAGACTACATCTATGGTAGCGGTGACGCCATCGCAGGTGGCGGTGATGGTAACAGTGCCTTCGGAAAGGGCGATGGCAGATCCGGTCTTTGGATCAATTGATAATACAGAAGGATTTGAACTGGCCCAGGTGAGGTCCTTAAGATTGCAGTCGGAAGGAGTTGGGACCGCAGTGTAGGTGGCGGTGGCACCTTCCTCTATTTCTGTGGGACCTTGGAGCTGTAGGGATATAAGACCGCTGTCGCCTACGTCGCGGGTAAATGCTTTGATACGAACGTTTTTGTTGTATTTTGCGCCGTAGTCTATCCACTGACTGTTTTCCACCACGTAGCTCTGTCCACTTCGGGCTGATACGTTGGATACCAGAGCACCGGTGAGATTAGTTTCTGCCATGAAACGGGATATACCGTCCTCACGTGAAAGGGTGACTACCACAGAGAATTTATCTCCGGCGTTTAGCGGAATGGCTGTTTCCATAGGCACTCTGAGATAGCCGCCATAAACTGTTGTATCTCTAACCGAGGCCACTTTGGTTCCTGCTGTAGGGTCGGTAATTACGGCGTCTTTGTCAAAGGTGTAGACATCAACTACATAATGGCAATCCGCATCTATTGTGCTGAAGGATATTGCCTCCAGGGATTCTTTGCCATTTGCTGTGAAGACATTTGCAGCTTGTGTGTACCTTGTTATCTCATTGAACATTCCGCCGTCATACTGATAGTTATTGTAGTCATAGCCTTTTCGGAAATCATAAGCAATACCAAGGTTATAGAGGGATTTGTCATAATAGGACATGTAGAAATAACCGTAAAAGCTCTGGTTATCTTCATAGCTTCCGGAGGTCCAGCTGTTTCTTATGATCCAGGCTCCGTTATAGGGAGCCGGTGTATTGAAGTGATTTTTGTCAAAGTTGTCGTCCCATCCAACGATGGTTACGGCATGGTTTGTACCGGGAACCTGCGCATTATAACTGTTATAGGCGGAATTATAGTATTGAGTGTCTGCCTGAAAAATGATACCTACAGCGCCGCAGTCATAGACAAGTTTTTTGACAGCATAAATATCATATGGATTGCTTGATATATACACGGTATAAAAGTTCTCCATATGGGCAGAGTACTGGTAGGCAAGGTCGGACGGAAGGCCATTAACATCCACGGTGGCTGCATCAGAGTAGGGAGCATCGGTCTCGTCTACTGCGCCGGTCCAGGTCGCAAGGATATTTGATACACAATTGGGGTTGCCGCCTCTGTTAAGAAAGCTGCTAACTCCTGTGAAGTCGTTGGTGTCGCCTGAAGTTCCTCCAAGGGGATCCGGGACTGTATGATAGGTGAAGTATGCCAGGTGCAGCTCGGACAGATCCACATCATTAAGATCATTGTAGGTTTTTAGCAGGCTTATCTCTGCCATCGAGAGAAGGGAATGAGCCCAGCAAGTACCATAGTAGCCCTGATTACGAAGAGGAGGGAGTTTGGGCGTAGTATATGTTGGAAGTGATACATATAGATTATTATGAGTCAGTGAGCTGAAGCTGTTACCGCTGACATCATATTCGATTTCTTCACTCAGATCGGGGTTACTATCCGGAATCAGGGAGTCGAATTCCGGGCCTGTTACAGTACCCGAAGGCGGTAGCTGGTTTGGCTCTTCATCTTCGCCAAGATCAGATATATCGTCAAAAGAGGCATCGAAGGCTCCTTCATCGATTGTCAGCTCTTCCATGTCAGATATCGAAATGGACGCAGATGATTGGTCATCCAAAGCTTCTACGAATGAATCATCCGATTCCGCATATATTTCAAGCTCTTCCGAAGATTCCTCTATAGCCGAGGGAAGCTTGTCGGCAGCATTGATAATACTTGTATTAGTAAGTACTAAAGCAAATGAAAGTAATAATGAAACCAGTTGTTTTTTCATGACATTCACTCCTTAGATTTCCAATCAAGCCTTACGTATATATATCGGCAGGAAAGGCGAGGGAGTTTATAGGAGAATGAAATGAATTTCACTCTTCTTCTAAATATAGTAAAATAAGGCAATGACTATAAACCATCACCGGAGACTTTATGGATAAAAAGAAAACCCTGATTCACTATACATTTTTCCTCCTCGCCGCAGCCCTATGCCTCATGCTGGCATCCCGCTCGTCCTTTCTCTATCCCCTGAACAACTGGGACGACGCCAACAGCTATTTTTCCGTAGGCAAGGGAATATTCAACGGCAAGATGCCCTACCGCGACATCTTCGATCAGAAGGGAATGTACCTGTACTTCTTCTATGGGCTGTGTTACCTGGTGTCACACACCACATTTATCGGCGTGTTCATTATGGAGATAATACTGGGAGCCCTGGATATTGCGGGGATGTACCGCATTGTAAGGCTCTATGCGGGTAAAGGGGTGGCCCTTGCGCTGGCGCCTGTCTCTTTTGCCATGATCGTGTGCTCACGGAGCTTCTGGTGGGGCGGAGCGGCAGAGGAGATATGCCTTCCCTTCTATATCTGGGGACTCTATATTGTCACTGATTATTTCAAGAATCATTACGAACAGGAGACAATGCCATTTAGAAATGTTCTGATTGGCGGCGTCCTTGCGGGCATGGTTGCGAATATCAAATACACGGGGCTGGGATTTTTCTTTGCCTGGATGATGATGGTATTCTTTTCCTATGTGGCCAAAAAAGAAATTGTGAGAGGCATCAAGGCCTGTTTCGTCTTCCTCTTTGGAATGTTTATCCCCTTTGTGCCCTGGTTCATTTACTTCGGAGTGCAGGGAGCGCTCTATGAGTGGTACTGGGGATACGTATACATCAACGTATTCCTCTACAGCAAATTTGATGATTACGGCCTGGCCTTCTTCGAGAAGATCTACAATATGGTCAAGCTCCTCTACTGGCAGATTCGCAGCAACTGGCAGTACTATGTGCCGGGAATCTCAGGACTTATCTTCACGTTCTTTGGCAAGGGCAAAAAAGTTTTGGCAAGGCTCATCGTCCCTGTTTTGTTTGCCTTTACCTTCCTGGGAATCTTCGGGGGCGGAAGGGAAATTCCTTATTACGGCCTTCCCCTTTCGATGTTCGCTGTGTTTGGAGTAGCGGTGATTGCAGTTTTTCTTGATAAGCTGATCAATACCAATTCGGGTTCGGCCACGGTGGTGCTGGCTGTGCTGTGTACTGTTTTATCAGTGCTGTTTGTTTATGCAAATTCGATGAATATTCCATTTATGAAGACTGGCCGGGATGACTTTTTCCTGTACAGATTCAGGGACGAAGTGCTTCAGACTAAGGATCCGACGCTTCTCAACGTGGGTTGTCTCGATGCGGGACTCTATACATTGTGCGACATAGTTCCAACTTGTCGCTGGTTCCAGACTCAGACACTGGATATAGACGAGCCGGAGAACAATCCTTACATGGAGCAGGAGCGCTATGTCCGCGAGGGCCTCATCGATTATGTGCTTGTCAGGGACGACATCCCGGAGTCCATTGATGACCACTATGAACTCATAGATTCGGAGAGCTACGGCTGGTACGAATACGACTTTAATTACTATCTTTTCAAAAAAGTCAGATAAAAATAATATTTTTGCTACTTTTTCCAAAAATATATGATACAATCAATGCTAATGTAAACAGATAGCCGGGGCAGATCACACAGAGTTTAACAAAAATAGTCACCGGCAGGGAGTGGAAAAAGTATGGGAAGTATTAAGAGTTTTTTGAAGAGGAAAGACATCGAGATTTCCTTGAAGCGTTACGGTATTGATGCACTTGGCGCTATGGCGCAGGGACTTTTTTGTTCCCTTCTTATCGGTACCATCATCAACACAATTGGCAGTCAGTTTCATATTCCGTTTCTGACTCAGACAGTAGCAACAATCGCAGGCACCGACTACACTGTAGGGGGACTTGCATCAGCAATGAGCGGACCGGCAATGGCTGTGGCTATCGGATTTGCCCTTAAGTGTCCGCCGCTTGTTCTTTTTTCAATGGTAACCGTTGGTTTTGCAGCCAATGCTCTCGGCGGAGCCGGCGGCCCTCTTGCAGTCCTCTTCGTAGCAATCCTTGCAGCTGAGTTCGGCAAGGCTGTTTCCAAGGAAACCAAGATTGATATCCTGGTAACTCCTCTTGTGACAGTTGGCGTGGGCGTATTCTTCTCATGGCTTATAGCACCGCCTCTTGGAAGAATCGCTATGAAGCTGGGTGAACTCATCATGTGGGCAACAGAGCTGCAGCCCTTCCTTATGGGTATCCTTGTTTCTGTTATCGTTGGAATGGCACTTACACTTCCGATTTCCTCAGCAGCTATCTGCGCAGCCCTTGGTCTTACAGGACTTGCAGGCGGAGCGGCAGTTGCCGGATGCTGTGCACAGATGGTGGGCTTTGCTGTTATCTCATTTAAGGAGAACAAGTGGGGAGGCCTTGTTTCACAGGGGATCGGAACCTCAATGCTTCAGATGGGCAACATTGTTAAGAATCCAAGAGTCTGGATCGCACCTACAGTTGCTTCTGCTATCACAGGCCCCATCGCAACCTGCATCTTCAAGCTCAGGATGGACGGCGCTCCGGTTTCATCAGGAATGGGAACCTGCGGATTTGTAGGCCAGATCGGTGTTTACACCGGATGGGTTAACGACATCGCAGAGGGAACCAAGGCAGCAATCACAGCCTTTGACTGGATCGGACTTGTTCTGATCTCCTTCGTCCTTCCCGCTATTCTTTCACTTGCTATTCACGCAGTTGTTAAGAAGCTTGGCTGGGTCAAGGAAGGAGACCTTAAGCTTAACTGATATACTACGAAAGGTAATGACCGCTTATGACCATTACGGCTTTTTCTTTTGCATATGCTATAGCAGTATGCGCCTTGTTCTATATCCTCAGGGGCAGGGCCAGGAAAGTGGTTCTTACACTGGCCAGCGTAGGTTATGTCTTCGGACTTAACAGGGCTGCGGGTGTGAGCGTGCTTGTGGTGGCAATATGCGCCTGGGCAGTGGGGCTCCTCGTTGAGAAGACCGCAGCAGCTGGCAGAAAGAGATTGTCCCTTGGAATCACCTATGGCTTCATAGCTGTAGCGGCCTTGAGCCTTCTTGTTCTTAAATATGTGCCGGCTTATTACGGACGCTTTGCAGAGGATTCGGAGCTGTTCAAAAAGCTGTTTATGCCGGTTGGTTATTCTTTTTATATCTTTCAGGTAATCAGCTATATTGCCGATATTAAGAGGGAGCACGTCAGGGCGGAGCATAATCCCCTTGACGTGATCCTGTATCTTTCTTATTTCCCCAAGTTTGTCAGCGGTCCCATCGAGAGGTGGCAGAACTTTTCCGCAGAACTTCGTAAGGCTGTGGATGCGCCCTTTAAGGATGCCATGAGGTGGAAAAAGTCTCTGTACTACATCCTGTACGGATGCTTTATGAAGGTGGTTATAGCGGACAGGCTGGGAATCTATGTGGATAAGCTCTTCGACGGATATGCGCAGTACAGCGGAAGTCTTCTGTTTGTCGGAGCTATCGCTTATACAATTCAGATCTACTGCGACTTTGCAGGTTATTCCTATGTGGCCATGGGCCTTTCCAAAATGTTTAATATCGAGCTGATGGTGAACTTCGACCTTCCCTATTGTAGCAGCAATATCACCGAGTTCTGGAGAAGGTGGCATATTTCCCTCAGCAGCTGGTTCCTTGACTACATCTATATTCCCCTCGGCGGTAATCGCAAGGGTAATCTCAGAAAAGTGCTGAACACCATGATCGTATTCCTGGTCTGCGGAATGTGGCACGGCGCAGGATTCAACTTCATTGTATGGGGACTTCTCCACGGCATATATTCTGCTCTTGACGTGGAAACCAGAAAAAGAGGCTATAAGGCCATAAGGAGCGGTGCTCCCGGAAGGATCATTACTTTTGCAGAGGCAGCTTTTGCCTGGATATTCTTCAGAGCGTCCTCTTTAACAGGAGCACTTGGATACATAACTGCTATATGGAAAAACGGATTTCTCTCCGGCGAGCTGACTTCGCAGCTGGAGCTTCTTCAATTAAAAACTGTGGAGATATGCGTTATTGCAGTACTTGTACTTATCATCGCATTACTCGACAGATACGCCTATGCAAGGCAGACACATATGCCTGAGATCATCTCAGAGCTGACGCAGGGCAGGAGATACATATGGTTCTATCTTCTTGCCACAGCAATATTTATTTTCGGAATCTACGGCCCGGCCCTGGAAACAAGGCTGATCTACATGGGCTTTTAACATATTTGACTCGAAAGGAAGAAGCGGATGAAAGGATCCTCAAAATATATAAAGTTCATAGCGTTGGTGCTGGCACTTGTAGTTACGTTCCTTTTTGCCGACAGACTCCTTAGCTTCAAGACCATACACGGAATCCGTCAGGCGAGGGATCTGTATGTTCAGCCAAGGGACACCATAGATGTGGCTTTTCTTGGCTCCAGCCATGTTCATTATGATATGAACACCGCATATCTGTGGGAGAATTTCGGAATCGCCTCCTACGATTACAGCGCAGCGGAGCAGCCTCTTTGGATAACCTATTATTATCTGCAGGAGCTGTGCAAGTACCAGTCGCCTGGGCTCGTGGTGCTGGATCTGTACTCGCCGGCGTCCTTCCATGATGAGTACCAGTATTACTATCTGACGGACAATCTTAACGGCGTCAGATTCTCCAAGACCAAGCTTGAGATGATCATGGCTTCAGCGGAGCCTGACAGGATATGGGACTTTTTTCCCTCCTTTGTGACCTGGCACCTTCGCTACAAGGAGCTTAACAAATATGACCTTGAGTACCTCTTTATGTCCAAGAAAGAGCGGCAGGCCTTCAAAGGCTTCACACCCCATTTCAGAAATACTTATTACGAAGTTCCCTATTATGATTTTGAGCATGTAACGGAGCTTCCGCCAAAGACCGAGGAGTATCTTCTTAAGATTATTGATTATTGCAAGGATAACGGTATTGAGCTGTATCTTGTGGTGAACCCTTACTACATAGATTCTCCGGAAGCCGGGTGTTACAACAGGATCAAGGAGATCGCGGCGGAGCAGGGAGTCAGATACGAGAACTTCAACCACTGGTATGACACCATGGGACTTGACTTCGCCACTGACTTAAACGATGCCTCCCATCTTAACTATGAGGGAAGCTGCAAGTATTCGGATTTCCTGGGACAGGTGATTAAGAGTCTCTATGATATTCCCGACAGAAGAGGGGATGAGCGCTATGAGTCCTGGGACAGACATGCGGCGTACATTGCTGACCAGGTGCAGCGAAGAGACAGCGAGGATATGAATGAAAACTAATATAACCTTTCTGTTAATAGGAATGGCGGTAGTGCTTGTGGCAGCCGCGCTGTTCCATATTATTAAGAGAAAAAAGAACAGGCCCCTTCCAATGGACGAGATGGAGGGCCACGATTTTGAATACTACTGCGCAGATCTTCTTAGAGATAATGGATTCCTGGAGGTGGAAGTGACCAAGGGAAGCGGCGATTTCGGAGCGGACATTCTTGCGGAAAAAGACGGCATAACCTACGCAGTTCAGTGCAAATGCTACGACAAACCCATCGGCGTCAAAGCGGTTCAGGAAGTCTACGCAGGCAGAGACTTCTACGGCAGAATGGTGGGAGTTGTGATGACCAATCAGTATTTCACCCAGCCTGCGGTGGAGCTGGCAACCAAGCTTAACATCATGCTCTGGGACAGGGGTTATCTGGACAGCATGGACAAGATTAAGGAAAAAATATGAAGATAACTATAGAAGATGATTTTGACCTGAAAAAAATAGCTGACAGCGGTCAGTGTTTTCGTTTCAATGAGCTTGGCGATGGCTTTGCGGTTATGGCTCTTGATAAATATCTGTTCATAAGACAGATCTCGGAAAAGGAATATGAGCTTAGCTGCAGTAAGAAGGAGTTCGAGGAATTCTGGAAGAACTATTTTGACTTAGAGCTCTCTTATAAGGATATTCGCGGAAAAATAGATGCTGCTAAGGATCCGTATCTATACAGAGCCGCAGAGTACGGCAAGGGAATCCGCATCCTCAGACAGGACCCATGGGAGATGCTGATTTCCTTTATTATTTCCCAGAGGAAGAATATTCCGGCCATCAAGGCTTCCATAGAGAAACTATGCGCAAGAGTTGGAAGGAAAGTTGCCGTGGCTCCAAGCAAAGAGACATTGTATGCATTTCCCACCGCCAAGGAGATCGCAGAGCTGTCCATGGAGGATCTGACTGCCTGCAGTCTCGGATATCGCGATAAGTATGTAATGAAAGCTGCGCAGGATGTCGCAAGCGGATACGTCAAGCCCGAGAGCTGGAAGAATCTTAGCGACGAGGCACTGATGGAGGAACTGTTGTCTCTCTTTGGTGTGGGCGTGAAGGTTGCCAACTGCGAGATACTGTTTGGCTGCCACAGACTTGATGCATTTCCCAGGGATGTGTGGATCAATAGGGTGCTGGAGAATCATTATGCGGAGGGATTCGCATTCGAGAAGTATGCGCCGTATAATGGGGTGATGCAGCAGTACTTGTTTTTCTACTCCAGAACTACTATGTAAGGATGGCACCTTGAGTGCCATCCCTTGACTACCCTGGGGGACTTGGCTTATCACAACGTATAAGGGAAGCCAATAATCCCCTTATTCCCCATCAACTTGTACATATACAACTTCTCATAATTGTACACTTTTATCATTGCACATCTCCCCCTCCGGTCTTATGATTAAATGCGTGAGAGGGAGCGAATCGTGGCAAAATATCAGCAGGTTATTGATTGGATCAATCATAATATAGACAACGGCAGCCTCAAGCCCGGGGACAGAATTCCCTCGGAGAATGAGCTGTGTGAGCAGTTTGGACTTAGCCGCCAGACGGTAAGGCATGCCATTTCACAGCTTTCCAAGGAAGGCCTTCTTGAGAGCATGAGAGGAAGCGGCACTTATGTTGCGGATCTTCATGCGGGCGAGGGTGAGAGAACCGTGGTGGCTGTTGTTACAACTTATGTGGACGATTACATTTTTCCCAGCACCATCAGAGGAATCGAGAATACTCTAAGTCAGAAGGGCTACTCCATGCAGCTGTCGTTTACCAACAACACTGCCACCAAGGAGCGTCAGATCCTCTCTGATCTCTCGGGGCGAACGGATATAGCCGGAGTCATCATGGAACCGGTCAAGAGCGCTCTTCCCAATCCTAACCTGGATCTGTACAAGAAGCTGACGGACAGAGGAGTTAAGCTTCTTTTCATAAACACTTTTTACCCGGAACTTGATATTCCCCACGTCTCAATAGACGACGAGGAATGCGCCTACAGAGCGGTGAAGGCTCTGATCGAGGCGGGACATAAGAATATAGGATGCGTTCTCAAGCTGGACGACGGCCAGGGAAGAGAGAGATACCGCGGGTATCTCAAGGCTATGACTGAGTACGGGCTCTCTTTTACCTATGACCATGTGAACTGGATTGACACCATAGACATCAAGGATGGACCAAGAGCCCTTATGAGGGTTCAGGAGAGGCTCAGGGACTGTACGGCTGTTTTTTGCTACAATGATCAGGTGGCGGGGCTTCTGATGCAGGTACTGTCTGAGGCAGGACTACAACTACCGGAGGACATGTCGGTGGTTGGCATGGATGATTCGGATCTTGCCAAGACCGGTACCGTGGGAGTTCCGATATCTTCAATTCCACATCCCAAGGAGCTTCTTGGAGAGAAGGCAGCGCAGAACATGATACGTCTTATTCACGGCGGCAACGCATACTTTAATGCCACCTACGAATTTGCTGAGGACGTGATAATCAGGGAATCAATCAGCAGACGTTAATGATAAACAAACGGAGGAAAAAAGAATGGGAGACGTAAAAACACTAATTGCACAGGGAAAGACATTTCTCGGAATCGAGTTCGGTTCCACAAGAATCAAGGCAGTACTTACAGATGAGAAGTACACACCTATCGCTTCCGGCTCACATGGCTGGGAGAACAGACTTCAGGACGGAATCTGGACCTACACTCTGGAGGACATCTGGACAGGTCTTCAGGACTGCTACAAGAAGCTGGCAGAGGATGTTGAGAAGCAGTATGGGGAAAAGCTTACAACTGTAGGCGCTATGGGCTTCTCAGCTATGATGCATGGTTACATGGCTTTTGACAAGGAGGGAGAGCTTCTTGTTCCCTTCAGAACCTGGAGAAACACCATTACAGAAGAGGCTTCAGACAAGTTAACCGAACTCTTTGGCTATCACATCCCTCAGAGATGGAGCATTGCTCACCTCTATCAGGCAATCCTTAATAAGAAAGAGCATATCTCCAAGGTAGACTTCTTCACAACTCTTGCAGGTTACATTCACTGGCAGCTCACAGGGGAGAAGGTTCTGGGCGTAGGCGATGCTTCCGGAATGTTCCCTATTGATTCAGCAACCTGCGATTACAACGAGAAGATGCTTGATCAGTTCGACGAGCTTCTTGCAAAAGAGAATATCAGCTGGAAGATCAGAGAAGTACTTCCCAAGTCACTTCCCGCAGGTGAGAAGGCAGGCACTCTTACAGCAGAAGGCGCCAAGAAGCTTGATCCCACAGGAACACTTCAGGCAGGAATCCCTGTGTGTCCTCCCGAGGGAGATGCTGGCACAGGAATGGTCGCCACCAATTCAGTTGGCGTAAGAACAGGTAATATCTCAGCAGGAACTTCAGTATTTTCCATGGTTGTTCTTGAGCACAGCCTTTCCAAGGCATATCCTGAGCTTGACCTTGTAACAACACCAAGCGGCGAGGAAGTTGCCATGGTTCACTGCAACAACTGCACATCTGACCTGAATGCATGGGTTGGACTCTTCAGAGAGTTCGCAGGCGCCATCGGCAAGGATGTTGATGATGATACACTCTATGGAACACTTTATCGCAAGGCTATGGAGGGAGATGCTGACTGCGGCGGACTTCTTGCATACAACTACTTCTCAGGCGAGAGCATCACAGGCTTCAACGAGGGAAGACCTCTGTTTGTGAGAAGACCTGATGACAAGTTCAACCTCTCCAACTTCATGAGAACACACCTTTACACAGCACTTGGTGCTCTTAAGGTTGGTAACGACATCCTTATGAAGGAAGAGAACGTCAAGGCAGACTTCTTCTTTGGTCAGGGCGGATTCTTCAAGGTTAGAGGCGTTGGTGACAGAGTAATGGCGGCAGCACTTGATACTCCTATCAAGCTCATGGAGACAGCAGGAGAGGGCGGCCCTTGG